>Ga0067045_1030739_pt1 | contig 14247 bp, 16 predicted proteins | sample TerdegcTABiofilm_FD_59184 | JGI IMG/M metagenome (GOLD analysis project Ga0067045, IMG submission 59184) | Combined Assembly of (Gp0054472, Gp0054536) Wastewater bioreactor microbial communities from Singapore -Terephthalate degrading...
CCCCCGGCCCCTCTCCCGTCCAACGGGAGAGGGGAGCCATCCGTGCGCAGCGGCTTCGCAGTTGCTGAAGATGTCGGCCGGAAGTCCCGAACCCCGAACCCTGAACCCTACTTCTCCCCCACGTACTCAAACGACACCACCGCGCGGCCGCCGGAGCCGCGATAGCTGGGTTTGAAGCGCCGGGCGCTGGCGGAGCCGGTCCGCTTCACGCTCACCGCACGCCACTGCGGCGAGCGGCGGCAGTGGGCCACGATGGCCGGATGGCTGGCGGTCACGTTGATCCGATCTCCATCGCGGCGGTGCAGTTGGGCCACCGCCTCGAGCACGGCCGTGCCGATGCCCACGCCCTGGTAATCCGGCAGGGTCACGATCCGCGTGAACCGCCAGTGGCCTCGCCGACCGAGGATCGGGATCGTCGCGCAGAACGTCACGGGCGAGCCCTCCCACAGGGCCAGGAAGCACCGCGCTGCCCGGGCCATGGAACCGCTCAAATAGTGATGGCGCGCAAACATCTGCCAGACACGCCGCCGGCAACGAAAGATCTCAAGGTGGATTTCCGGTCGTGGAAGACACCTCCGGGAAAACGTCGACGAGGCCATGTCGATGACCCAGTCGGGCGCGAGCCACTCCGTCACGTCGTAGTGGCACGTGACGGCCACGAAGCGGCACCCGATCCGGCCCGACCGGACCCCTTTGGCAATCGCCGCAGAGACGATCCGGGCCACGTTCCGATCGACCACGCTGGTGAACTCGTCGAAGGCGACGAGGGGGGAAGACGCGGAGACGCGGAGACACGGAGACGCGGAGATTGTGCTTGAAGACTCTCCTCTCGGCGTTTCGACGTCTCTTTCCTCGCCGTTTTCCTCTTTCTCCGCGTCTCCGCGTCTCCGTGTCTCCGCGTCTTGTCCCGCCAGCGCCCTCGCCAGGTCGCAGCGGAACTGCTCGCCGTTGGAGAGGACGCGGTACGGCTTGATCCAACTCGGCGGCGAGCTGAAGCCCACCGTGGTGAACAGGGCCGTGATCTCCTTGATCGGCCGGTCGCCGAGGCCATCGACGACCGCCCGATCGTCGGGCCACGGCCCACGGCGGAAGAGACGCTCACCAAAGAGTTCTCGCGCGATCGTGCTCTTGCCGCTGCCCGACGGCCCGACGATGAGTCCGAGCTTCCAGTCCTCGCCCAGGTCCGGCAGATCAAGCCGGAACTGCTCCGAGGCCCGCTGGGCGATCGGAACGTCAAACATCCCGGCCACCTGCTGGACCCGAAACGAATCGTACACCGGGCAACTTACGGTAAGGTCGATGCTTGGCATGGGAGGAAGACGCGGAGATTGAGAGACGCGGAGACGCGGAGACACGGAGAGGGGGAGAGAGAGGGGGGGGGCGGCCTTTCCGTCTCCGTGTCTCCGCGTCTCCCCATCTCCGCGTCTTCTTCTACAACGTCAGCAGCTTGCACGTCAGCCCTTCGGACGTCAGACGCTCGAAGACGTCCTTCTGGTCGGACTCGTCGCGGCACTCGACCACGACCTGAAAGACCTCGGGAATGGGCACCTCCGGCGGCGTCTCGCCGAGGTCTTCTGGCACGTCCGCGGGAGCGGCGAGCATCTCGTCGAGCACCTTCTGCACGGCCTCGCTCTCCGTCTCCACGCCGGCGAGCAAGTCGGCCAGGGCGTCCTGGTTCGTCTCCGCCAGGCCGGCCAGTGGGTCCAAGAGGGCCAGGAGCTTGGCCGCCTCGTGTTCGTCCACGTCGAGTACGAGCACGGGCACCTCTTGATCGGGCGTCGTCTCGGCCCGGAGGTGGCCGTCGATCAGTTCCAGCGAGCCGTCGGGCAGTTCCCGGGCCACCAGGGCCTCGGCATAGCCGATCTCGGCCAGGACGCCCCGCAAGGCATCCTGTTGACTCGGCGGATGAACGCGCCAGTTCTTCGGATTCGGCCGCAGTTGCCGTGCAGGAACGCGGCGGAGTTCTTTGATGCGGTCGCGGATGTGCATGGGAGTAGGCAGTAGGCAGAGGGCAGAGGGCAGAGGGCAGAGGGCAGAGGGCAGAGGGCAGTAGGCAGAGGGCAGAGGGCAGAGGGCAGAGGGGAAGGTGTTCTGTGTGGCGTTCGTCCGAACGCCGCAGGCGCATCTTGCACAGGAGCCGGTTCCAACGCACCTCCGCGTAGCGGGCGGGCTTGCCCGCCGATGGCCCTCTCCCTTCTCCCTTCTCCCTTCTCCCTTCTCCCCTCTTCCTTCACCCCTCCATCTCTCGCACGCGGTCGAGGACGTCGGCCATTTGGTCTTCCTGCCGGTCGAGCCGGGATTGATGGTCGAGGCACATGCGGAGGCGTTCTTCGTGCGAGGAGGAGAGTCTTTCGACCTTGTCGCAGAGGTCCGCGACCCGACTGGCCACCACGGCCAGCTTGGCATGGACCGCGACGATTCCCGGCCCGATCACCACGGCGGTCGAAATCACCAGCCCGATCACCGTAATCCACTCGTTGGCGTTCATGGGGGCCCTCTCACGGGACGAGGGTGAAGCGATACCGATAGAACGGACTCCGGGCCAGGTCCGACGGCTCGGTCAGGGCGTCGGCCAGGTGAGGCACGGGATCCACCCCGCCGCCCAGCCGGTCGGCCATGGCACAGGCATGGCTGCAAAACGGCGGCCGGCGTGCGACCGCGGCATCGTCCACGCCGGCACGGACGAGGAGCCGCACGATTGGCAGATGGAGCAGGGCCGCCAGCGCCACTCCGGCGTAACCGTAGTCGCAACCGGCCAGACGCCGCATGAAGCGGACCGCGCCGCGGCGGTCGTAGTCCGGCCAGCGGTCGTCGGGGTTGACCTCGAACACGTCGATGCGTCTTGGGTAGCGTCGGACCTGGCTGGAAAGGGTCACGGCCCGGCCGCCGTACCAATCGCGGACCTCCAGACAGAAGGCGTCGCTTTCCCACCAGGCGGCCTTCGCGGCGTGGCTGTGCTCGCCCCGCCCGACCGCGGAGATCAGCCCGCGGCGACGAAACAGCAAGAGGTCGCCGTCGCGGATCTGCCCGCGTACTTCCGCATAGACGACGAGCTCGCGCGGGCTTGGTGTTCCCATGGTTCTGTTCGATAGACTTGCGGGCTTCCGGCGAGGTCCCTGCCCGTGTGGCACAGCCGCCCTCGGCTGTGCGGAGTCTGCGATCATTGAAAACGGATACGCGGAGCCTGCCGGCACAGCCGAGGGCGGCTGTGCCACAAATCGGTTCTGGAGTGCTCTCCTAGTCCCATCCTTCATCGATTCGCCGGGCACGGATTTCTTCGTAGCGGCGCCGGCTTTCGCCCACCAGTTCCAATTCGAGCGGCTCCTCCGGGGCCTGCCGGGGTTCCTTGCGTCGCGTGATGCGGAGCCAACCCCGAACGCGGCACGCCCGGCAGGGCGATTGCGCGAGCGCCCCGCACTGCGGGCAGCGCTGGACCGGGCCGGGCGGTTCCTCGCCGAGGTCCTCCGGGTCGCATTGCGGCGTTCGGTCGCGGCGACGGCCATGGGCGATGGCCGCCACGGTGCCGCGGCTCACGCCGGTGCGCCGGGCGATCTTCCGCAGGCTGTGCGTCCCCGCCGCCAGGAGCCGTCGGATCTCGTCGACTTGCAGCGGTGAGATCATGGTCTTTCCCAGTCCGTTCCGAAGCGCGGACCGCGCCCGGCCAAGAAAACGAAAAGAGCCCGCCGCCGGAGTCGCCTCCGGAGGCGGGCCCTTGAGATACCTGGGGTTCCAACTGCCAGGCGTCTACCGATACCCGATTGACGCCTGAAGCCTACCGTATCCCGTGGCCCAATTTCAAGCGGATTCTTGACGGGGCGGATCGTGGAAGGTATGGGTAGGGGGCGGTGTGGAGCGCCGCGGCACCCGGGGTCCTGCCAAGCCCACGGGTTGCAACCCGTGGGCTTTTCGATCGCACAATCACTCGCGACCGAAGGAACTTCTGACCATGATCCAGCAACGGTTGACTCTGACGGCGATGACGATCATGGCGGTCTGCTGGCGGGCCTGCCTGGCTCAGGGACCGGCGGCTCCTTTGGCGTTGAAGCCGATCCCTCGCGTCCAGGTGATTCCGCTGCCCTACGATCAGGCCTCGTTTCAGTGCGAGGGGCGGGAACTGACGCGGTATCATTTCGGCGCCGGCCTGGTGCGGCCGTTCTGGTATCCGATCGTCGCTCCCGGCGGCCAGACGCTGACCCGCATGGGCCATCCCCACGACCCCGATTCCCACCGCCATCACTACTCCGTCTGGATCTCGCACAACAAGGTCAACGGCGTGGACTTCTGGAGCGACGGGACCGGGGCCAGGATCGTTTGCCAGCGGGTGCTCCAGTACGAAGACGGCGACGACGAGGCCTCGATGCTCTCGCTCAATGCCTGGCAGGACAAGCAAGGGAAGATCCAACTGCTGGAGCGCCGCCGCACGGCCGTGCGTTCCTGGGCGACGGCCTCGTCGGCACCGTCCGGCAAGGGACAGCCGGATGCCGGGGGCGAGTGGCTCTTGATCGTCGATCTCCAACTGGAATCGCCCGGAGCGGAGCCGGTCGTCTTGGAGCAGACGCCGTTCGGCATGATCGGGGTGCGCATGGCGAAGTCGATCGGAGTGCATGACGGCGGCGGGAGAATCCTCAATTCAGCCGGCCAGGTGAACGAAGCGGAGGTCTTCCGAAAACCTGCCCGCTGGGTCGACTACAGCGGCGCCGTGGCCCAACGGGGCGCCGAGATGGTTTGCGCCGGGATCACGCTGATGGACCACCCCTCCAACCCCGGCCATCCCACGCCGTTCCATGTGCGGGAAGACGGCTGGATGGGGGCTTCGCTCACACTGCGCGGGCCCCTGAAGATCCTGCCCGGCCAACCGCTCCGCCTCCGCTATGGCCTTTGGGTCCACCGCGGCATCCCGGCGGTCCGGGAGGTGCAGCCGCATTGGGAGGCATTTTCGCAGATGGTGCTGACCTCGATCTCCCCGGACAAGAAATGAGTCCCTTGGAGTGCGGCGACGAGTCGCCGCACTCCAAAGGCCCGATCCAGAAGCGTGCCGGAGAAACCGAAAAACCTCCACCCCAGAGGGGTATTGAAACCTCGCGGGCTGGTCGTCTAAATTGGTGGTCGATGTCCGGGAGGGGTTGGAGACCGCGAGGGTCCTCTCGATGACTCCGACCCGCATGCGTGCCCGGGGGGAGGTTCGTTGAGCGTTCGTGGGTGAGGAGTCGTGTTGCCATGGCACAGGGTGTGATCAAGAAGATTGTGTCGGATCGTGGTTTCGGCTTCATTTCCGCGGAGCACGGAGACGTGTTCTTCCATTGTTCGACGGTCGTCGACTCGCGGTTCGACGACCTTCAGGTGGGCCAGGCCGTCGAGTACGAGTTGGAGCAGGGCGACGGGGCCAAGCGGGGCGGCAAAGGCCCCCGTGCGGCCACGGTCAAAGCCGGCTGAGCGGTGCTCGCCATGAGCAGCCCCCCGGCACGCCGGTGGCCGGCGATCGGCGCGGTGCTCTTCGCGTTGGGGTTCCCCGGGGTCTTCACGTGGGTCTACTTCGTAGCCCTGCGGGACTCACCGGGAGCGATCCAACAGGCGGCGTACGCGCTCGGCAAGACGATCCAGTTCGCGTTCCCGCTTTTCTGGGTCCTGGCCGTCCAGCGACGCCGTCCGGCGTGGCCGCGGGCTGTTTGCGCCGGACTCGGCTGGGGGCTGGCGTTCGGGCTCCTCGTGTTCGCGGCCGGAGTGGCCGCGTATTTCGCCTGGCTCAAGCCCGCCGGAATGCTGCAAGAAGCGGGCGGGGCGGTCCAGGCCAAAATCGCCGGCTTCGGCATCCGCACCGTCCCGGCGTACCTGCTGCTCGGCGTGTTCTACTCCCTGATCCATTCGCTGCTGGAGGAGTACTACTGGCGCTGGTTTGTCTTCGGGCAGCTTCGTGCCATCATCCCGTGGAAGGCGGCCGTCGGCGTGTCGAGCCTGGGATTCATGGCCCACCACGTCGTCCTCCTGGCCACGTACTTCGGCTGGTCCTCCCCCGCCACGTATCTCTTTTCCTCTGCGGTGGCCGTGGGTGGTGCGTTCTGGGCGTGGCTCTATCAGCGGAGCCACTCGCTGCTGGGCCCGTGGCTAAGCCACCTGCTCATCGACGCCGCCATCTTCGCCGTGGGCTACGACCTCGTCCGCGCCATGTTCCACGCATGACGCAGCCCAGGCTTCCAGCCTGTCACGTCAGGTAGCCCAGGCTTCCAGCCTGTCACGTCAGGTAGGACGGGCTTCCAGCCTGTCACGTCAGTACCACTGATAGACGTACTCGTCGAAACGGTCGAGGGCGGCGGCCCGTTTCGTGGCACTGAGATACGGCTCCCATGTAGCACGCATGGACTGGAGCCGCTCCGAGAGAAGCCGGTCGGCGAATTGAAAAGCGGTCCAGTGGTGCTGGGACTCTTCCAGGGCCGATCGTTCGAGCTGAATGGCCCGCTCCGCCAGCATCGCCCGGATGCCTTCGCGGAGGATCTCGTTGTCGCTTTCCAGGAGCGGGGGCAAGGCGAGGATTCCTTCGGCGTCGATGGGGTGGACACTGATCTGCACCGACGGCGCCAAATCGCCGACCATGACTCGACGCACGTTGTACGAGTGTACCAGCGCGTCGACCGGCGTGAGGGCGAACAGGTAGATCGCCAGCGCCAGGGCCGCGAGCTGCCGGCGCAGGAGCCAGACGAAGTCGCGGCTGCCGGCGATTTTCCAGATCACCAAGACCACTCCGGCCACGACGGCCGAGACGCCGAACACGGCCACAGAGCGCATCCGCGTCATCCCGTTGAAGGCGACGTAGATCCAGAGCCGGTTGTAGACCGTGGCCGCCAGCACCAGGTTCTCGGCCGACCAGATCCACGCCAATCGTCGCAAACGCGGCAAGCGCGGGTCGCACAGGACACGTCCTCGGAAGATCGCCGACAGGACGATCGTGGCCAGGGCCAGGCTGGCGGTGAGCCAGGCCGCCCCTTCGTGGGCGTATCCGGCGTAATAGAACCCCTTGGGGAAGACACGAAACCAGAGCGTCTTGAACTCGAACCCCAGGTAAACGGCGAAAAGCACGATGAGCGCCGCAAGCGTGTTGCGCAGGGCCGGATAGAGCGGCGATTCGGCCGTCGCGGAGGCCCCGTCCCGGGCCGCGCCTTTGGCTGACGAGAATCGGGCCAGGACCGAGCGTTCGACCACCGGTCGCAAGAGCCCGATCGCGATCCAGGCCGTGACGAGCCAGAGGATGACTTCCGTCCACGTCAGCGAAAGCTGCTTGATCCACTCACTCAGCGAGTGCAGCCCGCGGTTCACCACATCGAGGAAGGAGGCGACTAGATCGGGATTGGCCAGGACAAAGAGCGTGCCGAACAGGGCCACTGCCGCCAGCGGCAAGAGGACGCTCAGCCAAGGCACCCGGACGGCCCTCGGGCTGAGCTGACTCCCCGACGCCGCGTAGTGCATGATCCCGGCGCCGCCTGCCGCGACGGTCTGAAGGGCGTAGGCCGCGATGTCCAGGACGTAGAGCCGCCGGCCGGCAAGTGCCATGGCCGACGCAACCAATAAGGCCAATCCCACGGCCACCTCGAGCGCGGAGCCCAGCCAGACCATCCGGCCCGCGAGCAGCACGGTCATCGCCGCGACGATCCACCCGCCGCGCCCGAGCCGACGGAACGGGCTTCCCAGGAACAGCAGACCCGGCGCGATCAGAAAGAGGGCTGCGTAGCCGGCGTACCCTTGCCCGCGATACACCGTCAGATCCGACACCACCACGAGCAACAGGACCGCGAGCACCTCTCTCCACCGCAACGCCGGCGGTTCGGGGACGCCGGGCGTCTTCTTCCTCCTCGAGGATTCCTCGATCTCCCGCCAAACCGGGGCATCCTCCGAAGGAATCGGGGCGGGGCCCGCGGTCCCCGGCCCGGCCGCGGGCCCTTGGGGACTCGACGCGTCCGTGTCCGGCCGCGTGCCATCTCCCGCATCGACGGCTGCGGGCGTTTCGTCAAGGCCGCCGGTCTTCGGAGGCGTGCCCGGCGGAAGAGGTGGAGGCGTCATGGGAGCTTCCCTTTCGTCTCTCGAAGGGGATCGCGCGAGCGGCAGCCCCTTCGATCACTTCTGCAACCGATACATCACAGACCACACGTCGTGCAGAGAACGCTCGTAGGCGGCTCCCGCCCTTCCTTGATGGCGGGCAACTTCCGACTTGAAGTTGTCGTAATCGGTTTCTTCGGCCAGTCCCGCCAGAACCTGCGACCAGACCGACTTGGCAACGAAGATGCGAACCGCGTAGTCCGACCCGGCGAACTCCTGAATCTCGCACGGGCCGAGCTGATCGGGAAACCGCTTCTTCAGGGCTTCGAGGTGCGATCGGAGTCTCGCCCGGACCATGATGCGGTTGGGATCGACGGGATTGCCGTGCTCTCCACTCCCCTGCCGGGCGCAGACCGCACTGAAGAAACCGTGTTTCGTGAAGACCCACATTGGCCGTCGGCTCCCTGTTATCGGTTAGACGAAACCTTCCTCGACCAGGCGGCTCCTCTCGGAAGTAATCTCGTGCCGCTGCCCAGACCCATCGGCAACGCGACACCAACTCTCGGAGACCAACCTTGCCTCGACGCCGGCCGACTCCAAGCGGTAGCGGAAGCCGCCATACATGCCTGGGAGGGCGAACCACATTTCGGGTCTGTCCAATTCCAAGAGCGGTTCGAGTTCGGGTAGCCGCAAAGCATGCTCTTCTACCAACCGCTCCGCTCGGCTCCGGACTACCTCATGGAAGTGGGACTGAATCTTCAAGAGCACGCCGATAGGGACCTGACGATTCAAGACCGGCTCCAGACCTTCGCGCAGTTGACTATACCCCTTTCGTTCAGCCACGTCAACAGGGCGCTCGCCGCGACTATTCTGGAGCGTCCGCCACGCGCCCATTTCGATCAACCGATGCACGACCTCAGGCGGCGCGCCCGCGTCGGCTGCTTGATGCAGTGGGGCAAAGAGCGATTTGCCGCCCGGGCGACAGGTATTGACAAACTCCTTATGTTCAGAAAGAAGTTCAAAGACGCGAGGCCAGTTGTACGCCCTGGCCGAATCTGCAAGTGCCGTGCGGGCGGTTGCCGCCCACTCGTTCAACGTTTCCATTCGTGTAATGCCGTCCCACACGATGTCCATCGGACGCCCTCTCTTGACGAACGATCAACATTAGGCGCGGCGCATAGCGACGTCCGCTACGTGCCGTTGTTCGGGGGTATCCCATTCAAGGCCGTCGAACCTATCGCTTCCATGTGTACTTGATCGGGTTTGCCGCACCCTGCTTCCGGTATTGATCGGGAACGCGCTTGTCGATGTAGAGCTTCTTGATGTCTGCGGGTGCTTCCTCTCCGACAAAGCCGAAGCGCCCCGGAACACCATCGCCGTCCGCGCGACCCGGGAAGTTTGCCGCTGTCGCCTCCAGCCAGCGGTGCGCGACAAAGGCCCCGACGATCAGCCCCTGCATGGTTGCGAGTATGACCTCTGCCTGAGCCGCCTTCCTCTTGTCGATCTTCCATGCGTACCGGGTGGCATCATAGAGAGATCGTCCAGTCGCACTCCTGTTGACGCTGATCAGCATCGCCTTGTGCCGCAACACGGCTGGCTCAGCACAGTAGCGGCGAATGATCTCCTTGGCGTGCATGGCCCCGAACTCGCTACCTCCGGTTCCGCCGGCGATGTTGGTCAGCCCCGGGTATGCGTCGATCAGGGCCGCCTCGACCTCGAAAGCGGTCTTCTCGTCCATGCCGTGGCGGTGAATGACGTGGGCAACCTCGAAGCCCGCGAGTCGTATCTCCCGAATCCGCTTAAGTCTGTTGTCAATCTCGTCACCGTCAAGGACGTGTTCGGCGCGGATGTGAGCGAACACCCGGTTGCCCTTTCCCTTTCCCACGTAGAATGTCTCACCGTTGCGTGGGTCGATGAGCCTGTAGACATACGTCTTCAGCTTCTGTACCACATCTGGCGGAAACGACTCAGGCTCTCGACTGCTCATGTCCCTTGCCTCCCGAAAGAAGAAAACGCAGACCCGTGACAGCGCGATCCCAGTTCGCTCTCTAGTCGCCCGTCAACGCGGATTTGGCTTCTTGGTACGGATTCGAACACGTGATTCATCGACGATGGCAAGACCGTTTTGCAGTCGGTCCAGCAGACCGGATTCGATCAGGCGGCGGGCGGGCGGTTCGAGCACGACCCAACGCTGATCGTGCAGGCGAAATACCACGATCCCCGCGTGGCTGCCGATGGGGTACCGACGGATATCGGCAAAATCGAGATCGAACGTCAAGAGGGTCCGACCCTCTGACGTGGCGACCTGCAACACCTTGGGGTCCTTACTCCCGCCGAGAGCCTCCTCGGCGACTGTCATCGCGTCGTGGCCCGCCGCCCGAAGCAGTTCCGTCAGCGCGGCAGGCAAGTTCTCGTCGAGCTTGATCTTCATTCCGCCGCGACCGTGTGCAACGGCTGTTCTTCTTCCTCGTGCGCCAACCATGCCGCATAACTGAGCGCCGCGCGGACGTCATCCGCCGCTAAAGCAGGATACTGGCGCACGATCGTCTCAATCGTCTCGCCCGCTTTGAGGTAATCGAGAACGACAGAGACCATAATCCGTGTACCCCTGATACACGGCTTCCCGTGGCAGACCTGGGCGTCTACCGAAATGCGACTCTCCCAATCCCTGCTATTCATACGGCAAACCCTTCCCTTATTGCGGATCGGCTGCGTCCGTCATGCGTCCGAGCACGTTGGTGTCCAAGAGGATCATTCGTCTTCCATGCGGCTGTACAGTGCCTCACGCGAGTAGTCTGCGCCGCCGGCACGGGCCGCAAACGGTTCCATCGAGGCGAAAAGCTCTTGCGGGGAGGCCTCCGTCAGGTCCGACGGCTCTTCGACAAAGACAATCGCCTCTCGGACTTCGCCGGGGATCCGTGCCACGCTCTCCGCGATTTCTCGCTTGGAGCCTCTCAGAATCTGGGCGCTCATCGTTTCACCCCTTTAGGCTTGGCATGCCCATTCTACCCTCTTTCGAGCGGTAGGGGAAGATGGTAGAATCCGACCTGTCACACGTCATCTTGCGCGCCCTCACCCTAGCCCTCTCCCAAAGGGAGAGGGGATCGAGCCATGCTGGCCAAACTCAGAACCTTCTCGCTCTTGGGCATCGAAGCCCTGCCGGTGGAGGTCGAGGTCGATGTCTCGCCGGCTGGCCTGCCCAAGACGATCCTGGTCGGTTTGCCAGAAGCCGCGGTGAAGGAGAGCACGCACCGGGTCGAGAGGGCGATGGTCAACTCGGGGTTTCAACGCCCGCAGAGTCGGGTGGTGATCAACCTGGCCCCGGCCGATCTGCCCAAGGAGGCCGCTTCGTTCGATCTGCCCATTGCCCTGGGGATCCTGGCGGGCAGCGGGCAGATTGCGTCGGAGTTGCTCGGGCAGTACGCGGTGGTCGGAGAGTTGGCCCTCGACGGCAGTACCCGGCCCGCCAAGGGCGCGCTCTCGATGGCCCTGGCGGCGGCCCAGCAGGAAGGACTCCGGGGTGTAATCGTACCGGCCGATAGCGCGTCGGAGGCGGCGGTGGTGGAGCGGGTCGAGGTGATCGCCGCGGCCAGCCTGAGCCAGGCCGTGGGCTTCCTCAGCGGCGACGTGGAGATCGAGCCGACCCCTTCACGCCTCCACGAGTTGTTTCGTCAGCTCTCCGCCTACGACGAGGATTTCGCCGACGTGCGGGGCCAGGAGATGGCCAAGCGAGCCATGGTCGTGGCCGCGGCCGGCGGACACAATCTTCTGATGGTTGGCCCGCCCGGCTCCGGAAAGACGATGCTCGCCAAACGCCTCCCCTCCATCCTGCCCGACCTGGAGCCGGAGGAGTCGATCGAGACCACGCGGATCTACAGCGCGCTCGGGCGATTGAAGCCAGGCCAGCCGCTCATGGCGGTCCGCCCGTTCCGCGCACCGCACCACACGATCAGCGATGCGGGGCTGGTGGGCGGGGGTTCCACGCCGGCCCCGGGCGAGATCAGCCTCGCGCACAACGGAGTGCTCTTCCTCGACGAGCTTCCCGAGTTCAACCGCCGCACCCTGGAAGTGCTGCGCCAGCCGCTGGAAGACGGCACGGTGACGATTGCCCGGGCCCTGGCGAGCACGACTTTCCCGGCGAACTTCATGCTCGTGGCCGCGCTCAATCCGTGCCCCTGCGGCTACCGCGGCGACCTGCGGCGCCAGTGCCATTGCTCGGTGCCGCAGATCGAGCGATACATGTCGAAGATCAGCGGGCCGCTGGTGGACCGGATCGATATCCACATCGAGGTCCCGGCCGTGGCGTTCCGGGAGCTATCGGGCGACGGGCAGGGGACCAGCAGCGCCCAGATGCGGACCCAGGTCTCCGCGGCCCGGCAGACCCAGGCCGAGCGCTTCCGCGGCACGAAGATCCGCTACAACGGCGACATGACCCACCGCATGGTCCGCCGTTGGTGCATGCTCGACGAGGAGGGACAGAACCTGCTCCGCGGGGCGATGACCGAGTTGGGCCTCTCGGCCCGCGCCCACGACAAAGTGCTCCGCGCCGCGCGCACGATCGCCGATCTCGATTCCAGCGACACCATCCGGCCCTCGCATCTCAACGAGGCGATCCAGTACCGGATGCTCGACCGGAATCTGTGGACCTGAGAACGAGGTGGCGTGGGCGGATGGCGGGATATTGTGGCGAGGAATCGAGTCCGATGGGGGCACCGCCCCCTCTCGTCCGCCACGGTCCGCCCTACGCAGCCAGGGCTCTTGACCGTTCCCTGCACTACCGACGTGAGAGACGGATCGTCGTCGCCAGCGGCGTCGCCGGTTCCACGGTGACTGGTTTCTCCAGCGTGATCCGCACGTCCTGGCCGTCGACCGCGAAGGTGCTCGGCACTGCTTGTCCCTGGGATTGCACGGCGACTTGGGCCGGCCTCGTGCCTTCGGGAATCTGGAAGAGCAGCGTCGTCACGCGGAGTTTTCCGGATCGGAGGTCGATCCGGGCGGTTTGGGACTCGGGGGTGCGGCGCTGGGCGAACATCCCCCAGCCCTCGGCGGCCGTGAAGAAGCTGACGTGGTCTTCGGGCTTCCAGGCGGGCCGGAAGCCGATCAGGCCGGCCGGGCCGTCGTACACAAAGCCCTGGCACGCCAGGAGGAGCGACCAGACGCTCATGGCCCGGGCGTAATACTTGCCGCACTCGTCGTCGCCGAACGGGTTGCCGTTGAACCCGCCGTGGGCCACCCCGCGGCGCAGGCGCCCGTCGTAGCGGGTCCACACGCCCCGCGTCATACACAAACCTTCGCGCAGGAGGCCGGCCCGGACCATCGCGGCGGCCGCCGCGTATTCGAAGCCGGTCATCGCCTCGTCGCCGTAGAGGATGCACTTGGCGGGGCGCGGGCCCTTGGGCCAGGTGATCATCTGGGTGGCGGGGTCGTCGTCGGCCACGAACTTGCGCGGAAGCTGCCTCAGCCCGTGCATATTGCCGCGGAAGTTGTACTTGAAGAGGGCCTTCAGCGCGCTGTGCTCCTCTTCGAGCGGGTAGAGCCGGCCAAGGTCCAACTGGTCGGCCCACCACTGGCCCAGGAGCTGGTCGATCGAGCAGCCGGTCCCATAGTCCTCGCGCCCCTCGGGATCGGGGAGTTGGATGTAGTATTCGCCGTTGAAGAGCGTTTCGTTCTGGAGCGTGGAGCCCGAGGTGCGGATCGCGGCGTAACGCCTGGCCGCCTGGGGATCGTTCTCCAGAGCGGCCATCTTCTCGGCGGCCGCCAGGGCGGCGAGGTACATCGTGCCGAGCCACGAGGTGCTCCCGCCCAGGGCCCCGTCGAGCGTATTCCACTGCGGCCCGGCCAGCACACCGTCTTCGTTCTTGTCCCAGGTGACGATGACGTACTCCATGGCCCGCTTGATCGCAGGCCAGTTGGCTTCCAGCCATTTGCGGTCCGGGCTCATCAGGTGCTCGCGGTACGAGTTGAGCACCGCGCCGCACTGGCCGTCGCAGGCGGGGAACTCTTTGAATTGGCGGTGCGGGATCGCCCCGTTGGCCGTCTGGTAGCGGAACTCCTGGGCCCGCATGAGCCGGGCAATCTCCGGAAACAACCGGGCGTGGGCCTGGGCGTAGTGCCACACGTGGTTGCAGTTGCCCTGGCAGCAGCCGCCATCGAGGTTGCATCCCTCCCAAGCCCCGAAGTAGCCGTCCTTGCCCCAGAAGCAAGTCTGGCTGCGCAGCACGG
>Ga0067045_1030741_pt1 | contig 14245 bp, 11 predicted proteins | sample TerdegcTABiofilm_FD_59184 | JGI IMG/M metagenome (GOLD analysis project Ga0067045, IMG submission 59184) | Combined Assembly of (Gp0054472, Gp0054536) Wastewater bioreactor microbial communities from Singapore -Terephthalate degrading...
CCCCGCATGGCGCAATACCTGTGGCGGGGGCATCCACCAGCCAGGAACAGCCAAGGAGACCGCTAGATGGCGGAGATCATCGAGATATCGCGGGCGGCGCTGCACGAGCAGGTGGCGGACCGTTTGCGGTCCATGCTCATCGAGGGGCGCATCGCCCCGGGCGCCAAGCTCAACGAGCGCGAGCTGTGCGAGCAGCTCGGCGTCTCGCGCACGCCGCTGCGCGAGGCCATCAAGCTGCTGGCCGCCGAAGGCCTGGCCGACCTGCTGCCCAACCGCGGCGCCATCGCCGTCAAGCTGAGCGAGTCCGATGTCATGCACGCCTTCGAAGTGCTGGCAGGCATCGAGGGCCTGTCAGGCGAACTGGCCGCCCAGCGCATCACCGACCAGGAATTCGCCGAAATCCGCGCCCTGCACTACGAGATGATGGCCAGCGTGGCGCGCGCCGACGTGTCTGCCTACTACCGGCTCAACGCCGCCATCCACGCGGCGCTGAACAGCGCCGCCAAGAACCCCGTGCTGACGGAGACCTTCCAGCGCATCAACAACCGCGTGCAGTCGCTGCGCTTTCGCACCAACCTGGACACGGCCAAGTGGAAGCAGGCCGTCAAGGAGCACGAGGCCATGATCGATGCCCTGGGCGCACGCGACGCCACGGCCCTGCGCGAGCTGCTGGTCACCCACCTGCACCACAAGCGCGATGCCGTGCTGGCCATGCTGCGCGCCGAGGCGAGCGTTTCCAGCAAGGCTCGCTGAAGCAAAAGGCCAAATCGGCCACCCGGCACCGCATTCGCCAGCTCTTCTATCTCACCACTGCGGCAAGGCTACATCCAGCGGGACAGTCGCGCCTGCCAGCAAGCGCACCCGTGAGGGCCTGGGTCCAAAGCGCTTTGCATTCATTCATCCAATTCTATTCCTAGGAATTTTCTGGGAAATCGGTTAGTTAGCGAAATAATTCAGAATGATCTGATTGATTTTCTATTTTTATCGTGTGCTTAATCAGCAGCCATAGGTATTGCGCTAACGGTGCCAATGACTGCGAACACGATGAATGAGAAACAACGCACAAGCATTTTCCGCAAGGAAGCACTGCAACGATTTGAGCAACAGGAGCACGGCCCTATGCTGCTGGCACGCTCAAACCACAGCTGGCTACTGGTTAGTTTGGCTTTTTCCATCACTTTTTTCTGTACGCTTTATCTCTTCCTTGGCAGCTACAGGCCACGCGCTACTGTAAGTGGCATCCTGGTTCCAGCGGATGGCGCGATAAAGGTCATGGCGCCTGTCAACGGCATCGTGTCGGAGCTACGTATCCAGGAAGGCCAGCGGGTAAAACAGGGCGATGTCCTTTTTGTAATGGCGGATGAACGCTCACAGACAGGCAACCAGCAAACCACAAAAATCTCGGATTTACGCCTTGCCTCGCTGGCCCAGCGTCAAGAAAGCCTGAAGCGACTCAGAACGACGACACAGCAACTGGGCATGACCAATGAAGCAGGTTTGCGCAGGCAGCACGACAATATCAACGAGGAAATCCAGCGCAATCAACAAGAGCTGGACCTTTATGCTCGGAGGATCCAGGCTCTCTCGAAAATAGTCGCGAATCACCGAGAGCTGGCAGAAAAAAAATACATTTCACACTTGGAGCTTCAAGACAAAGAAGAACAACTATCTTCACTTGAAACACAACTGCTGGGCGCTCAACGCAGCCGTTCGCAGTTAACCAGAAGCTCCGCAAATCTCTTGAGTGAAATTCATCAGGCTCCCATCAAGGTAGCTGGGCAACTTGCTGAGATTGATCGTGATCTCGCAAGCCTGGAACTTGAAACCACGGAAATCGCGTCTCGCGATGGCTTTGCGATTACAGCGCCCATCTCAGGCCGCGTGACGGCCATCAATGCCAATCGTGGTCAGTCAGTATCTTCCCAGGCATTGGCTGTCATCGTTCCTGAGAATGCTCCCCTGATGGCGCATCTGTTCGCTCCCTCCAAAGCACTGGGTTTCGTCCAGTCCGGGCAGTCGGTCCTATTGAGGTACGAGCCCTACCCTTATCAAACCTACGGCATGCACGAAGGAACGGTAATGGAAGTTTCCAATAGTCCACTACAACCAGAAGACCTCGCCATTTTTCCCAACACACTCAAACAGGAGGGAATGTACCGTGTCACCGTAAAAATCAAAAATCAATTCATCATCACCCACGGAAAGAAGACAAATCTTTTCCCTGGAATCGCACTCGAAGCAGACATTCAGCAGGATAAGCGTCGGCTGATCGAGTGGATATTGGCGCCAATCATTGGCGGTACCATGCGGCACCTTTAATCGAAAATCTCTTATCCCTAGACTTCATGCCAATTCAAACCATGGCATACAGGAAAATCTTCAAAGGTAAAAAATGAAAACCAGCAATCCCCTCACATTAGCCGTTGATGCTCTGAAATTTGACGAATTTGGAGATTACGAAATCAAGGAAGTATTGACTGATGACGCTCTTGATCTTATCAGTGGTGGATTCATCATTACCAATAAATGCGAAGTAAACAAAGACTGTGAACGCAACAATGGCTGCAAAAAATACGGACCGTATGAGGACGATGATTCAAATATCTAACTAACTTCCATTTTTCACAAAGGCCGAATGCAAACTCGGCTTTTAAATCCACGAATCAATTAAACCCTATTGAAAACTCACTTAAAATCCATTATGTCGCACGAAACTCATCACCAACTCATCTCCTCGGTAGATCCGAGATATTTGGAAATCACATTACTACCCACAGAGCAATGTAATTTTCGATGCACCTACTGCTACGAGGACTTCTCAATTGGAAAAATGAGCCAACAAATCATTGATTCAATCAAAAATCTGCTGGCAAACAGAATAAAAAACCTTAAGCAATTAAATTTGCAGTGGTTTGGCGGTGAGCCTTTGGCGGCGAAAGGCATCATGTATGACATCAGCACATTCGCTCAGAGCCTATGCAAAAAACATGGTGTTCACTTTGGTGGGAATATAACCACAAACGGATATCTACTGGACATGAAAACTGTCAGGCGCTTACACGATCTTGGGCAAAACGGCTATCAAATATCCCTGGATGGGTTCGGTGCCGTGCACAACAACACAAGAAAATTGGCATCGGGCGACGGGACATTTGATCGTATTATTTCCAATCTGATGGCGATACGCGACAGTGATCTATCTCTATCAGTGCTTCTGCGCGTTCACCTTTCTGTGGAGAATCATGAATCAGTCAAGGAACTCGCGCAAATGCTGCGCCTTGATTTTCTGCATGACAGCAGGTTTTCGGTCTTCCTAAAACCCATAGAAAACTTGGGTGGCCCCAACAGTAAAAACATCCATCCACTTAATAAACAAGATCGGCAAGCTCGCCAAAAAGAGTTGGAGCATTTGCTTTATGGAAAAAAATCCAGTCATGAGCTTAGCTCGGATAAAAAAATTTACATCTGCTATGCCAGCAGGCCCAACTCTCTGGTGATACGCGCAGATGGTAGGGTACAAAAATGCACGGTCCTGCTTTCTAACGACCGCAATACCGTCGGAAAACTCACACCCGACGGACAAATTCATCTTGATCGTCACTTGATGGGAGATTGGATGCGGGGCTATACAACAGGTGATCTAAAAACACTGAGTTGTCCCGCCGCGAATATCGGACAAGCCAGAAATTCCAAAACTATTCCGATAGTAAGGATTGCATGAAAAACCTCATCACTTTTGACATCACCAAAGAAACATTCAACGAATGTGTTGCAGACCGCCAGATGCACTTGGCACGCGGCGCGGTAGATCCCGAACTAATGAATTGGTCCGATATTGATTCGGCCCTCTATTACAGTGATATCGCGCCTCCCTTTATGCATCTCTACAAAAATGGCGTAGTGCCACCAGAGAAGTACATAGAAGAATTAAAATCAGGCAGCCGCACCATACAACGACTCAATACTCAAGCCGTACAATCCCTGCTGGAAGCCGGCTCAACCGCCATCCTGAATCGCATCGATGTCAGGCAGGAGTTGATTCGCAAACTGTGCGAGGAAGTGGCCAGCTTCACCGATGCAGATACCACGGCAAATGCATACCTGGCTTTCTCAGGCGAAGGAAGCTTTGGCGCGCACTGGGACACGCATGACGTAATGGCTATTCAACTGATCGGAAAAAAACATTGGCGCATTTATCCACCGACCTATCAATTTCCTCTACCTGGACATACATCCAAGTCGTTTGAAGCCGCATGCCCTGCAGAGCCCATTTTTGACGGCATGTTAGAGGCGGGTGATCTGCTATATCTCCCGAGAGGCTGGTGGCATGAAGTACTGCCTGTTGGTGAAACACTTCATATAGCGGTTGGAATATACCCACCCAATATTTTGAATTATTTAGCTTGGTTTTTGGAAAAAAATCTCAGAAACCACGAAGAACTAAGACGCAGCCTCAGACCAGATGCAGTGACCACTGACATAATTTCGCGTGCTTGCCAAGTTCTCACGGATCAGCTCAATAATCCGGAAGTTTTCTCAAATTTCATGGATGAAATAAGCGTAAAAAGGATAAAACCCAGAATACCGTTTTCTCTCAATTCCCTGTCTTCCTTGGACAAACCTCTCGAACCCCATCCAATCCCATGAGTACCACATTCTACCGAATTCCGCTTCTCATCACCTATATTTTCTTTTGCTTTTTTCTTCAGGGCTGCGCATTTTATTCAGAAAAAAACAAGGAAGACCTCAACATATCAAACAAAAACTGGAGTGATACTGCTGTCCAGGATATCAAGCGAATTCATGAAATATTAAGCGAAACCCATCCGGCAAAACTGGACACATCAAATCATGAATTCAATAATTGGCTGGATTTTGTCGGCTACAAAGAATCCATGTTGTTAGCCGAGCGTAGCGAATCAGAACAACAAGCCTTCTCAGCATTGAAATTCTATCTCACCGGATTCATGGATGAGCATTTATCAGTTGGGACATATGCTGATCAAAAAGATCCTCTTTCCTGGGCCGGCTGGCATATGGAACACAGCAATGGCCGGTATTTGGTAGCATCACGAGCCATCGACTGGTCAGTGGATTTACCGCAGATAGGCGATGAAGTAATATCCTGCGACAGCATTTCGATTCATGAAATACTACACAACAAGGTGGCACCTTTTGTAGACAGGAGAATACATCTAGAAAACACACTTAATAAACTGGCGAGATACATAACTATCGAGCAAGCCAATAGCCCTCTTTGGGAAACTCTTCGCCCCACGAAATGCCTTTTTCAGAAACTCAGCGGGAAATATCAAGAAATCCCCTTAATATGGAAAAAACAGCCCAAAAACCTGAAAATCAAACGCCCCCCTCCTCCTCCTCAGGGTATGCACCAGATCAAAAAAGGCATTTATTGGATTCACGCCTCCAATTTCAAATTGAATACTGAAGAGCATATCGATTTCGACCATTTTCTTAATAATATTCAATCGATTGATAACGCAGATGCCATCATTCTGGATACACGAGGAAATAATGGTGGAAACTCCATGGTGGGATCTGCCATATTGTCCGCAGCATTGAAAAAATCAGCACCATCGTATCAGAATTCAAAAGCATATTGGCGCATATCCCCTATATCGATGGCGACCATAGATGGCCATAGAGAATCAGCTCTAAAGATTGAAGGCAAGGATAGTCAAATTTACAAATGGCTCAATGACTTGCGTGAATCCATGGAGGTCGCCACCCAACGCGGTGAAAATTTTGTGGAGCAAGCTGACATAACAAGCGAAGATGACACAGAAATCCCGCAAGGCTGGCCACCATTCCAAGGCAAGCTTATTTTGATTACGGATTCATATTGTTTCAGTGCCTGTCTGGATTTTGTGGATGAGGTTATGAGCGTGCCCGGCGCGTTGCACGTAGGAAGTACAACAGACGCGGACACACGATATATGGACATTGGTTCAGCAGTACTTTCCAGCGGCCTGAAAATATGGATTCCTTTGAAAGTATGGGTCGGTAGACGACGTCAAGACAACGTTCCATATATTCCGCAGATCAAATATCACCAAGACATCAATGACACGAAGGCGTTGCAGGCCTGGGTTTTGCAATCCATACTCCTCGTCGCCAAGAATATCGGAACACCGTGAGCCTCTACCTGCAAACCACGTTGAGTGAATGTGGGCTGGCCTGTGTGGGCTACATCGCCGCACACCACAAGCACGAGTTTTCCATGAACGAATTGCGCACGCGATTTTCCGTATCGATTCGTGGAACCAGCCTGCGTGATCTCATTCACATGGGGGAGATGCTTGGTCTGGGTGCCAGGGCGGTGCGCCTGAATCTCAAAGGCCTGCCAAAGCTTCCCGTGCCCTGCATCCTGCATTGGGATCTGACCCATTTCGTGGTGTTGACCAAAGTTTCCCGGCGCAAGATCACCATTCACGACCCCGCCAAAGGCCTGCGCACCTTGCCGCTGGCCGAGGCCAGCGAGCATTTCACGGGAATCGCCCTGGAAATGTGGCCGACACCGGCCTTTCAGCAGATCAAACCAAAACCGCCCATCGGCTGGCGGGATTTGATCGGCCCCATCACAGGGCTCAGGCGCAGCCTGCTCCAATTGTTCGTGCTGGCTGCTGCCCTGCAAGTGGTGGCCCTCATCCTGCCTTTGTTCACGCAGTGGTTGATGGACGGTCCCGTCGTTTCTGGCGAGCTCGATCTCATAGGAGTCATCGCCATCGGCTTTGTACTGTTGACTGTAGTGCGCACGGTGCTGGAGTGGACACGCGGCTGGCTGGGGATCGTTGCTACGTATCAGCTCGGCATCCAATGGTCTTCGCGCATCGCGCGGCACCTGTTCAAGCTTCCGATGCATTGGTACGAAGTCCGCCATACCGGCGATGTGCTGTCGCGCTTCCAGTCTGCCAACAATATCCAGCAGACCGTGACTGGCAAGCTGGTGGATATCGTGCTTGATGCCCTGTTTGCCATCATCACCGGGGTCGTGATGTTGATCTACAGCCCACTGCTGGCTGCTGTGGCCGTGTTCACCATCGTGGCCTATGCGGCCATACGCCTGTCCACACATGGGGCATTTCATCGGCTCAGCGACGAAGCGCTGGTTCATGAAGCAACAGCACAAAGCCATTTTCTGGAAAGTCTGCGCGCCATGCAGAGCGTCAAGATCGCGGGCTTGGAGGCACATCGCGCATCCGACTGGGCCAACCGCATGGTGCAGGCGTCCAACAGGCGCATGCTCAGCAACCGTATGACGCTGACCTTCGGGTCGAGCTACAGCTTGCTGTTTGGCTTGGAAACCGTGGCCGTGCTTGCGGCAGGTGCGTACATGACCATCGAGGGCGCATTGACGGTTGGCATGTTGATGGCCTTCATTGCCTACAAAAATGAGTTTTCCTCCAGGATGCAGCGGTTCATCGACAACATGATGTCGATGCGCATGCTGCGGCTGCATGTGGAGAGGCTGTCCGACATCGTGCTGACCGAGCCTGAAAAGACCGCAGGCACTTTACCTGAGCAGTTCGACTCCAGAGGCTGGGCACCGCCTGAAATCCATCTGGACAAGGTGAGCTTCCGGTACGCCGAAGGCGGTCCATGGGTGTTGAAGGATATCGACCTGAAGCTGCATGCAGGGGAACATGTAGCCATCGTTGGCCCGACCGGATGCGGCAAGACGACACTGGCCAAGATCATCTTGGGCTTGCTGGAGCCGACCTCGGGAACCGTTCGGGTAGATGGGCAGCCGCTGAGCTACCTTGGCTTGTCGAACTGGAGGCGGCGCATTGGCGTCGTGATGCAGGACGATCAGTTGTTCTCTGCAAGCCTCAAGGAAAATATTGCGGGACTGGATGGCGTGATCGACATGGGGCGGGTCCAAGCTGCAGCACGGGCAGCTTTCATCCATGACGATATTCTTGCCATGCCGATGGGTTACGACACGCTCAATGGGGACATGGGCAACACCTTGTCCGGAGGCCAAAAGCAACGCCTTCTGCTGGCCAGGGCCTTGTACCGTGAACCCTGTGTGCTGGTTCTGGACGAAGCCACCAGCCACCTGGATGTGGAGCGCGAACAGCAGGTCAACGAATCCATTGGCCGACTGCCTGTGACACGTATCACGATTGCACATCGTCCTGACACGATTGCCATGGCTGAGCGCGTGATTGACATCACACGATTGCATGCAAGCGCCATTGCCGTGGAGGCAGCCGCTCCATGAGCCGACCTCCCGTCTTGCTCTGCAACTGCCCATGGCGATGCTTGCTGCTCTGTATAGCTGGCTGCCTGGCCGCGCTACTGAGCGTGGTACCGATGTGCACTCTGGCATCGACGGACATCTTTCAGGCTGAGGAGAGGGTTGTTCAGCCCCTAACAGCCATCGCACGGCCTGGATCGCCAACACCCTGCATCTTTGCTGCGATGCCCGACCCTTTGCCTGTCGCCGAGGCCGTGGAGCGCATGCTTTGCAATGACCCCAACGTGCGTCTGGCATGGGCGCAAACCCGCGCGCAAACAGCCCAGGTCGGGCTCAAACAGTCGGCTTACTTGCCAAGGCTGAACGCACAACTGGACGCCAGACAGGCACACAGCGAGATCCAGCGCACAAGCGGTGGCTCGGGCGGCAGCAGGCAAACCTACACGGGCGCCGTCAACCTCCATTGGGTGGTGCTGGATTTCGGAGCCCGCGAAGCAGCGCTGGAGACTGCCCGACAGCTGTTGCGCGCCGCAAATGCCTCCGGGCAAGCCGCCGTGCAGCAAGCCTTCCTGCGCTCGGTGCAGCTTTACTATCAGGCGCAGTCGCTCCAAGGACGCTTACAAGCGGCGCGGCAGGTTCTGGATCTGGCGGATGAAAACCACCAAGCGGCAAACGCCAGGTACCAGGCGGGTGCAGCCGCGTTGTCCGACATGCTGCAGGCGAAGACCGCGCTATCTAGAGCCAGTCTCAGAGTGACGCGCGTGCAAGGTTCGCTTGAGCAGGTGCTGGGCGACATGGCCCTGTTGATGGGGCAATCTGCCCATCTTGCACTGCGCGTCGAGCCTCTTGCTACTGCTCGGCCAGACTCGGGCTTCGTTGATGCGCTGGAAGAACTGCTGGCAATCGCGCGGCAGACACACCCCACTTTGATGGCCGCGCAGGCCAGACTGAGTGCCGCGCAGGCGGCTGTACGAGAAAGCCGGGCCTATGGTCGCCCCAATGTCGCGCTGACAGGGAGCATCAACCGCTCGCGCAACATGCAGCCGCCGGCCTTGGGCTCTGACTTCCGCCAATCGGATAGCAGCCTGGGCGTTCAACTGAACATCCCGTTGTTTGACGGGATGGAGCGCGAATACCGCATACGCGATGCGCAAGCCCGTGCAGCTGAAAGCACAGCAGCCATGGAAGACACACTTCAACGGATTTCACGCGACGTATGGCTTAACTACCAAACGCTGAAAACCGAGACCGAAAGCCTTCAACGCACCAGTGAGATCGAAGACCAGTCGCGACAGGCGCTTGAAGTCGTTCGAGGCCGGTATCGTGCCGGCGTGGGCAACATGACGGAATTGCTCAACGCCATGAATGCCTTCACTGATGCGCAAGAACTGCATATCTCGACGTTGAACAGTTGGAGGATCTCTCGGATAGGCTTGGCCGGCAGCCTGGGCCGATTGGGCTTTTGGTCGCTGGATTGAAGCGTTCTACGCCCGCCAGCGCCCTTACTCCTTTAGAACTTGTAGCGCCGCAATCCCCGCCCGCGCCACCTCCGCATCCTCGGCCGGCTTCACCCCGCTGACGCCCACGGCGCCCAGGCAGTGGCCCTCCCTGGTGATGGGCACGCCGCCTTCCAGCAGGCCCTGCAGCGCGGGCACGCTCAGGTAGGCGGTACGGCCACCATTGATCATTTCCTCATAGAGCCGGCTTTCCTTGCGGCCCAGTGCTGCGGCGTGGGCCTTGGCCGGCGCGATGTGGGCCGAGGCCGGTGCCGCGCCGTCCAGGCGCTGCAGCCACAGCAGGTGGCCGCCGTCATCGGCGATGGCGATGCTGACGGCCCAGCCGCGCGCCGTGGCATGCGCCTCGGCGGCCTGGGCGATGGCCTTGATGTCCTGGAGGTCCAGGCAGGGCTTGTGCTTCATGGGAGTGCCTTGGTCTTGTGCGGGTTGGAGGATGGCGGTCAGCGGGCAGTCAGCGGGCGTCCAGCAGGCTTTCCAGCAGCCGCGCCACATGCACGGCTTCGCGCGCCGCGCCGTCGGCGATCTGGTGGCGGCAGCTGGTGCCGTCGGCCACGACGATGGCCTCGGGGCGCTGGCGTATGGCCGGCAGCAGGGCCGCCTCGGCCATGTCCATGGAGACCTGGTGGTGGCTGGCCTCGTAGCCGAAGCTGCCGGCCATGCCGCAGCAGGAGCTTTCGATGAGCTCGGGCTGGGCGCCGGGAATCAGCCGCAGCACGTCGAGGATGGGGCTGACCGCGCCAAAGGCCTTCTGGTGGCAATGGCCGTGCACGAGGATGGGCGCCTCGGCGGCGCGCAGCGGCAGCGCGAAGCGGCCGGCCTTCACTTCACGGGCAATGAATTCCTCGAACAGCAGGGCCTGGGCGGCAACGGCCTGTGCAGGCTCGCCCAGACCCATGACCAGGGCTTCGTCGCGCAGGGTCAGCAGGCAGGAGGGCTCCAGGCCGACGATGGGGATGCCGGCACGGGCCAAGGGCGCCAGGGCGTTGATCAGCGCACCGGCGCTGGCCTTGGCCTGCTCGACCATGCCGGTGGCCAGGTAGGTGCGGCCGCAGCAGTGGTGGCCGCCGCCCTCTTTGGCGGACTTGCTGGCGGTGTGCAGCGCATAGCCGGCCGCCTGCAGCACGCGGGCGGCGGCCAGGGCGTTTTCGCTCTCGAAGGTGCCGTTGAAGGTGTCCACGAAGAGCACGGCCACGCGCTCGCCGGCCGCCGCGCGGGCCAGGGCCTGGTCGCGGTCAAGAAAGGTATGTGCTTCGGGCGCGCGCCAGAAGGTGTCGCTGCGCCAGGCCGGCAGCGAGCGCCGGGCGGACAGGCCCAGCAGTTTTTCGCCCAGTTGGCGCAACACGGGCAGGCGGTTGCGCAGGTTCAGCAGCCAGGGCATGCGGCTGGCCGTGGCCGCGTAGCGCGGCAGATGGGCGACCAGCCGGTCCTTGAGCGTGTGGCCATGGCGGGCCTTGTAGTGGGTCAGGAATTCCACCTTCATGCGGGCCATGTCCACGCCCGTGGGGCAGTCGCGCCTGCAGCCCTTGCAGCCCACGCACAGGTCCATGGTGTCGTGCATGGCCTCGCTGGTGAAGGCGTCCGGCCCCAGCTGGCCCGAGATGGCCAGGCGCAGGGTGTTGGCGCGGCCGCGCGTCAGGTGCTGCTCGTCGCGCGTGACGCGGTAGCTGGGGCACATGGTGCCGGCGTCGAACTTGCGGCAGTGGCCGTTGTTGTTGCACATCTCCACGGCCTTGGCAAAGCCGCCGGTGACGTCGCCGCCCGTGCCGGGCGCCGTGGTGACTTCGGTGACCGGGTCGGCCTGCACGTTCCAGGCGGACCAGTCGAGCACGGGCGTGATGGGAATGCGCCGGTAGGGCCGGGGCGCATCGGCGGGCGCAAAGCGGAACAGCCGGCCATCGTCCATCTTCGGCGTATCGATGATCTTGCCGGGGTTGAAGAGGCTGTCCGGGTCGAAGTGCTGCTTGATGGCGCGCAGGGCCTCGGTGATGGCGGGCCCGAACTGCCAGGCAATCCACTCGCCGCGGCACAGCCCGTCGCCGTGCTCGCCGCTGAAGGCGCCCTTGTATTTGCGCACCAGTTCGGCCGCTTCCTCGGCAATGGCGCGCATGCGCGCCGCGCCGTCGGTGCGCATGTCCAGGATGGGCCGCACATGCAGCGTGCCCACGGAGGCATGGGCGTACCAGGTGCCCCGGCTGCCATGGCGCGCGAACACTTCGGTGAGCGCGTCGGTGTACTCGGCCAGGTGCTGCAGCGGCACGGCGCAGTCCTCGATGAAGCTCACGGGCTTGCCGTCGCCCTTGAGGCTCATCATGATGTTCAGCCCCGCCTTGCGCACTTCCCAGAGGTTTTTCTGGGCCGCTTCCTCGGGCATTTCCACCACGCTGCCGGGCAGGCCCAGCTCGCCCATGAGTTCCACCAGCTGGCGCAGCCGCGCCAGCAGCGCGGCGCGGTCGTCGCCGGCGAATTCCACCAGCAAGATGGCAGCCGGGCGGCCGATGAGCGCGGTCTCTATGGTGGGCTTGAAGGCCGGGTTGGCCAGGCCCAGCTCGATCATGGTGCGGTCCACCAGCTCCACGGCCGTGGGTCCCAGCTTCACGATGTGCTGGGCCGAGTCCATGGCCGCGTGGAAGGTGGGGAAGTTGACCACGCCCAGCACCTTGGCGCGCGGCAGCGCGCTGAGCTGCAGGGTGAGCGAGCGCGTGTAGGCCAGCGTGCCCTCGGCGCCTATCAGCAGATGGGCCAGGTTGACGCTGCCGTCGGCCGTGTAGGGCCGCTCGCTCTGGTTGTCGAAGATGTCGAGGTTGTAGCCCGCCACGCGGCGCATGACCTTGGGCCAGTGGGCATGAATGTCCTCGCGGTGCTGTTGCGCCAGCCCGTGCACGAACTGCGCAATGCGCGCTGTGCGGCCCGTGGCCTGGGCGACGGGGCCGAAGTCCAGCAGCTCGCCATCGGCCATCCAGGCGCGGGCGCCGCGCACGTTGTGCACCATGTTGCCGTAGGCAATGGAGCGCGATCCGCAGGAGTTGTTGCCCGCCATGCCGCCCAGCGTGGCCTGGGCGCTGGTCGATACGTCCACCGGATACCACAGGCCGAGCTTCTTGAGCCGGGCGTTGAGGTGGTCCAGCACCAGGCCGGGCTCGACCTCGGCCGTGCCTGCATCGGGGTCCACCGAGAGGATGTTGCGCAAATGCTTGCTGTTGTCGATCACCAGGGCCGCGCCCGTGGTCTGGCCGCACTGGCTGGTGCCGCCGCCGCGCGGCAGCACGGGCACCTTCAGCTCGCGGGCGATCTGCAGGGCCGTGGCGATGTCTTCTTCGCAGGTGGGCACGAAGACGCCCACCGGCATGATCTGGTAGATGGAGGCATCGGTGGCATAGCGCCCGCGCGAGGCGGCGTCGAACAGGACCTGGCCGCGCGTGTCCGAGCGCAGGCGGCGCGCCAGCGCCTGGCAGACATCGTTAGGCGGCAGCACGGTGCCGGGGGCGGGCACGGTGTCGTCGGGGGAAGCGGCAAGGCGGTGCGTGGATTCCATCAGCATGGCGGCTCTCATTCGTTCATGGTTCGTGGGTAGATCTGGCCTGCCTTGAGCAGGGCGATGACGGTGTCGCGCTTGTGCTCCAGGTGGGCGACCAGCACCTGGCGCAGCGCGGCGGCGTCGCGCGCCTGCAGCGCCTCCAGCATGCGTTCGTGCTCCTGGACGGCGCGCTTCCACTTGGCCGCGTCCTGGTTGGTGCGAAAGCGCAGCGACTGCACGCGGGCGTTGATGCGGCCATAGGTCTCGGCCAGCACGGGGTTGGCGGCGGCGCGGTTGATGGCCGAGTGGATCAGCGCATTGAGCCGGTAGTAGCCGGACAGGTCCTGGCGCGCATGGCTGGCCAGCATCTCGAAGTGCAGGGCCCGCACCTCGGCCAGTTGCTGCTCGCTGATGCGCTGCGCGGCCAGCTCGCCCGAAATGCCCTCCAGCCCCGCCAGCACTTCGAAGGTCTGCAGCACATCGGCCACGCCCAGGCGCACGGCCACGGCGCCGCGGTTGGGCACCAGGTCCACCAGCCCTTCGGAGGCCAGCAGCTTGATGGCCTCGCGCAGCGGCGTGCGCGAAACGCGCAGCTGCTCGCACAGCGCGCGCTCGTTGAGCTTGGCGCCGGGCGGTATGCGCCCTTCCACCAGCCAGGTGCGCAGCCGCGCCGCCACCTGGTCATGCAGGGCGAGCCGCGAAATCTCGATGATCTCCGCCATGGATTCTCCTGGTCGAATGAATTTTGCATTCATTCTTACGCAAGCATTTCTCAATGTATTCATGGTTATCACCAAGGCATTTATGAATTTTGAATGCAAAAATTCGCAAACACCCTCCCCCGCAGACCGACCTGGCATTTCCTTGAAAGGACGCACCATGCTCACGCTCGACAACCATCCCACGGGCCGCCACTTCCTCCAGATCCCCGGCCCCAGCCCGGTTCCCGACCGCATCCTGCGGGCCATGAGCCTGCCCACCATCGACCACCGG
>Ga0067045_1030738_pt1 | contig 14241 bp, 12 predicted proteins | sample TerdegcTABiofilm_FD_59184 | JGI IMG/M metagenome (GOLD analysis project Ga0067045, IMG submission 59184) | Combined Assembly of (Gp0054472, Gp0054536) Wastewater bioreactor microbial communities from Singapore -Terephthalate degrading...
TAGAAAGGCAGGGAGGAATAAAGCTAAGGGTCACAATTTTACATGTATGATACAACTTTAAACTAAAAAGTTTGAGTTTAGAGGAGGGTATATTCCAAATTCACCCCACGCAGAAAGTTAAAGAGTCGGAACCCCCTTGACGAGGTAGAAGGGATTAAGATATAATAAGTTTCAACTGATGCCTACGATAATAGTAGGTGGCAATTAGCGAGGTGGCTTAGGGGGATTTTAAAAGTTACAGCAAAATGGTAGGATATGAGTTGTTACCTACTTAATCGTGGGCTAAGGTGTAAGGGTTTCTATAAAAAATTGGTAAAAATTTTATGGAGGTGATTTGAGGTGTTTAAAAAGCTAATGGTAGTGTGGATGACGTTGGCACTAATAGTAGCATTAGCATTGCCAGCGTCGGCAAGTGTAAACATCACAGGTAGCTTGAGGTTCAGACTCAATTCCTACAACTTTACAAATCCAACTGATCCAGATTTTGAGGGTAGACTTTACTTAACACTCTCAGGAAATGTAAATGATTGGATTACTTACAGCGTAGGTCTAAAGATAGGGGATGTAGATTTAGAGTGGTGGAAGACCCCAGTGGACTGGACAACATCTACCTCTTATGGTTTACTTACAGTTGATAAGGCAGTTGTAACCACTGATCTAACATCGCAAGGAGTTCCAATAAAGATTGAAGCTGGAGCGCTCTCCATTAGTACTTATGGTGTTACTAATATTTACTCTGACTCTTTTGATATTGGTGGTGTAGGCGGGGTTAACATTATTAGTTCTGCCCTATTCCCTGGACTTACTACTTGGTTACTATTAACTCCAGATGTAGCTACAACAACTGGGAATCAAAAAGCTGTATCTCTAGGGGCTAATTTAGAAGGTTCCTGGGGTAGAATTACAGGAATTGCATGGACAAGAGACGACAAGACTAGTATGGGCTATAGAATAAGTGGAAAGTGGAATGTAGTTCCCAATCTTCTAACTCTATATGCCCTTTATGGTCAGAGAGCAGGAGATACTGAGGCAAAATATCAAGTAGTTGGTATTAATCTACCAGGAGTTAAAACAGATACAGGATGGGATCCATACTTAGAGTATGATGTTTATAATAAAGCTATAGGTTTCTATGTTGGTAAGACTCTTACCACAAATGTATCTACATCTATCTATATCTGGCAAGACGCCTCTACTAAAGACCTTAAGTTCACCCCTTATCTAACCTTCAGCTTCTAGGTCTTAAGAAACATTAACCCACCAGGTAAACCTGGTGGGTTTTATTTTTTCTCTTCTCTTTTCTGTTTTAGCCTAGCTATATAGAGTCTAGCTGCATGCTCCATACTAGAGGCTTTTATAGGAGACTCTTCTTTGGGCTTATAGGTCTTAAATTCTAAAGGAGGATTCTCATAAGAGCTTTCATACATAGAGATAGAACTACTAGATATCTTAAATCTAGAAATTCTATTTAAAAGAGTTGTAAATAGCTCTTTCTGTTCCTTTATAGCTGGTAACTTTCTAAGCACCAGCTCAGAAAGGAATAGAATACCTGATAGTAGTAAGACAAACTGCCAAATATCTATATACTCAACATTAACTCCCCTTATCTTTTCATCGAATACATTTTTAGGATTATTTAATATCCTTCCCCCAGTAATTTCTGCTATAGAGTATAAGAGTGGATTATTACTCTCCACATCTCTTAATTCCCTAGAGACAGGCACATAGAAACCACTTAGCCCTCTTATAACAATGTCTCCTTTACTAAACTCCACAGATAAGGAGTATATACCTTCTTCTTTAACTTCTACTTTTCCATAGTATCTCCCTGAATCTCTCTGTGTAAGACTTCCGTTTATTAAATTACCCGAAGGGGAAAAGACCTTAAAGCTACCATTTAAAAAGTTGACAAAGTTCCCATTATAGTCAAATACATCCGCTACTATATCTACCTCTTTAGATTTTTCTGTGGTAGATATAGATACATAATAGCTGGAGACATCCTGTCCTAACCAGCGGACAGTCTGACTCCAAAACTTAGAAAAAGACGGATAGTTGACCCAAGAGCTAGCCCATCTCTTTCCTGAGTCCGAAGTAAAAGCCACTACTTTTCCAAGTCCATATCGCCAATACGCTAATAGTGGCTCATTATTGAGAGCGCTCATTAACTGCTTAGCCTTAGGCTTAATAGAGGTAGAGACATAACCCAACATAGTAGGAAATCTGTCTATCCCTTGAAGGAATTCTATATAATTATTTATAACAGGAGTAAAAGGCTTCTCTGTTAAGTAGGGTTTACTCTTTGTTAATGTCTCTGTAAGAAATATCTGAGGCACAGAGTATATATCATTAGTATAGTAAAATCTACCCTGCCCCCATTCTGCTATATTACGCATAAGATTTATATCTGCATCGCTACCTATAGCTATAGTAGAAACAGTTATATCTGCAAGCCTCATCTGTTCAACCAAAGATTTAAATCTTCCTGGCTCTGTCTGTCCATCGGAAAGAACTATGATATGTTTTACCCTAGCCTTCTCATCCTTTAGTGCTATATATGCAGATTCCATGGGTGGATACATAGCGGTTCCTCCACCTGCCTGTATCATAGATATCTTTTTAGATATGCCTTCTTTGTCTCTTGCACTTGTAAGGTCCACAATCCATTGGAATGAATGGTCAAATGCTATAACTCCCACCCTATCCTGATCTTTCAATAAATCTACAACCAATTGTGCAGATTCCTTAGCCAATTCTACTTTAGTAAGTTCTCCCTCCTGCCCACTCATACTACCTGAGGCATCAATAACAAGCACCAAAGCAATGTTAGAGAGGCTTGCAGTCTGTGTAATCCTAGATTCTACAGGAAGTGTCTCTTCTAGAGGAGTACCCATATAAGACCCCATTCCAAAACTATTAGGACCACCTATGACTAGAAGTCCACCCCCAATATCTCTAACAAAGGATTGGATAGCCTTCATCTGATTTAAAGTAAGAAGCGTTGCAGATACATTATCTAGTATTACTGTGGAACATCCAGAAAAGCCAATAGGAGTATCTGGCAATTCACCAGGAGATATTAGCTCTAGATCTATCCCTTGGGCTTTAAGGGCAGAAAGGACCTGACCGTAGCCAATACTAGGATCATATACATAGAAGACCTTGGGAGGTCCTTCTACTACGGTAAATGCCTCAATGGAATTATTTTCAATTCTAGTATCCTTTTTAGGTAGGATTTCAGCCTTAAACTTATGAAATCCTACACTATTAGGAAGTACACTGAACAAGAATAGATTCTTCCCTTCCTTAATGGATAAATCTTGAGAGATAATTCTTTTACCATCCTGATAGAGGGTAAAGGCTACTTCTTGCGATGTTGAACTCGTCAGAATAACTTTTATGACAAAAGGCTCTCTAAGTTTTACTCTAGTAGGAACTTCTAGGTCCTCTATAGCAACTTCCTCAAGTGGTTCCCTTATTATAGGGTATACATCTATTCTAATATCTTTCTCTCTAGACCTGTACGCAGAGTCTATAGCAGATCCATCTGTTTTATTTCCATCGGTAATCAAAACTATTCTTCTATTATTTCTATCCGACTGAGAAAGAATTAGATTTGAAAGATCTATAGCCTTCTCTATGTCTGTCCCTTTCGAATCAGGATAGCTTGTTATATCAGTAGAAGGGCTATAGGAGAGAGAAGACTGCGTCAATGCATCTTCCCCAAACACTACAAAGCCAACTCTATCCTCTTCTCTTTTACTACTTAAAGATTCTCTTACAAATCGAAGACCTTCATTTCTAATATTGGGTGGGATACTCTCCGATGTATCTAATGCAAATACCACATCCAAACTATTATTCCTCTTTATAATCTGTGGACTTGTCAATGCAAAGACTAGAAGGATCATAGCAATGACTCTTAGCCATAAGCTCTTCTTACGGAGCCTATTTCTATTTAGCCAGATAAAAAAGATAATCAAAGATAAGAGTAATAATGGATAGAGAGAATTAATTCTCAAGTGAGCCTCCTACTATAAAAGAGGTATCCCTCTAAAAATATAACACCAAGCGCACCTAATGCCAGAAATCTCCAGATATCAGTATTGAGCAGTATCTTTTCTCTAGAAAGAGTATCTTCCCTATACTTCTTAGAAGGAATCCTTAAAGATATGTTTGATTCAGAAGCAGAGCATAGGTTTACTCCTACATCTATATTCCCTAAGCTACTTCTAAATGAATATACACCAGCCTTATACGTATCACCAAAAGCAATAGTTCTTCTATCATCTGTTATTCTCTTTATGACACCGTAAGGGGTAGTTATCGTAACATTTTCATCCATCTCTTTTGTCCTTAATGTAATGACACTACCAGATTTAGCAATGCTAGGTGAAGGGTTCTCTCCTAACCAATCTATAATATTTCTTACAAGGACAGGGAAACTTGAGGATTCAATAAGGGAGCTCTCTTCTGGGTAAAAGCCAAAGGCAACCATCCTACCAAAGACCCCTTCATAACTCCAGAGTATAGGACCATTCTTTGTTGTAATAAGTCCTTCACCTTGACTGCTCTCAAATATAACAGATCTCTTCATACTCATACCCTTAAGATCTACAAATCTCATAATAGGGTTGGTAGAATCTATACGAAATACCACTGGATTTGTCTCTATATCGGCAACCTGTAGCGGTATGTTTTCCGGAATCTTTCCTATAAATACATAGTTACCAGGTAGAACCTCATTAGGAGCGGTGCCATCAAATATTACTATATCGTATTTAGATAACATCTCCAGATCAAATTTATCTGTCTTATCAAGGATACCTATATCGGCAAGGGATAAGGCTATTTCCAGATACGGATTTTCTCTAGTTACAAGCAATACAGATGGTTTGACCTTAGGGAAAGTTAGATAGACTTTATCATCTACAGAAAGTAGGTCGTTTGGATATATTATTGCCTTTACTATACCATTGAATCTCTTTGGACCGATTATAACCGCCCTTTCCTCTCCTGGATTTAACTCTAAATTCGAAGTCTCTATAAGCCTTTCACCCTCCCAGACCTGTAGAGGCACAGATTTTTTGCTTTTAGAGAAATTTTCAACTTTAATAAATATTTCTTTTTCTCCCTTTATACCAGTATCTCTGGCACTAGCACTAGTTATACCAACGTTATTGTTATCCTTAGCAAACGTAAATACCTTTATCGGTAGAGAAGAGAGTATCTCTCCTTCAAAGGCACCATCAGTAAAAAGATATATCATATCTGGCTTTTTGCTTAGTTTTTCTATATAATTTAATGTCTCTATAATACTACCTTCAGTATCGGTAGGGAAAAGACTATTTATAGTCTCCTTCACTTTCTTTTTATCAAAGGTATAATCTAAAAGGAATCTAGTCTTTGAGTCAGAAGAAAATACAGAGATACCTGTTCCCTTCTCTAGGGAATCGACTAATTTCAGAGCCTCAACTTTTGCAGAGTCAAAACGGGTCGGTTTTATGTCTTTTGCCTGCATACTGCATGAAGTATCAATTATAAAGACAACATTTCTGGCTCTCACAAAGGAGAATATACTAGGCTTAACAAGACCTAAAGTGATGAGAATAATAGCCAAAATCTGTAAGAACAGTAATATATCTCTAAGAAATTTCTTAAGCACTGAATACCTTAGTTCCTCTCTAGTATACCTCTTCCATAAGTATATACTTGGAACTACTAAAACCTGTCTTCTTGTTCTTAATAAATATAGTATTATAACTATTGGGATTGCAAGGAGGAAAAGGAAATAGATTGGAGATAAGAAGTTCACTTAAGCCACCCTCCTAATCTCATATAATAGAGGACAACCCTATCTATTGGGATACTTGAACTTGCCCTAATATATTCTATGCTATGGTTTAGGCAAAAAGATTCAATCTCATCTAAGAATCTTCCCAAGGTCTCTCTATAGCCACTTAGTATATCATCGATATCATCAAGCTCAATAGTTTCTCCTGTCTCAGAGTCTACTAGCTTTACACTTCCAGAAATGGGAGGGGAAATTTCTTCTTCAGAAAGAATATGAAATACAAAAGTCTCATAACCTCTAGCATTAAGAATTTTTAACCCCTCCTCATACCCATTTGGATCTAGAAAGTCAGAGAGTATAATAAATACCGCCTTCCCCTTTAGACCCTTAAGAGATTCCCTAATTGCACCATTTAAAGAGGTAACTCCTTGTGGTTCTAAGACATCTAGAAATCTTAGTAGTCTCATTACATTGGCTCTACCACGTAGAGACTCTAGTTTCTCCTCAACTGTAGAGGATATACAGTAGAGATTCACCAAATCATAGTTAACCAATCCTATATATCCAAGGCTTGCCGAGAGCTGTTTACCAAAGTATAACTTAGATGGGGTTCCAAAACCCATAGATTTACTAACATCAAAAAGTATATTTATGATACTAATCTCTTCCTCTCTAAAGAGTTTTACAAATAACTTATCAAGTCTTGCATATATGTTCCAGTCTATGTAGCGGAAATCATCTCCTATCTCATAGCTTCTGTAATCCTGAAACTCTATACCCCTACCATATCTAGAGCTTAGTCTTTCCCCTACACTAGAACCTTTAACAGACCTCTTTATTAATAGGTCTAACCTTTCCAAATAACTAAGAAACTCAGGGCTTAACAGGCTCATTCTCTAATTCAGGAACCTCCTCTAGGATATGGTCAATAATGGTATCAGTATCCAAACCTTCCGCCTCTCCTTCAAAGTTAAGAATAATTCTGTGTCTTAGAGAAGGTTTGGCAACATATCTAATATCGGAAAAGCTTACATTATACCTACCCTCTATTAACGCCTTTACTTTAGCTCCAAGTATAAGTGATTGGACACCTCTAGGGCTAGCCCCATAGCGCACATATCTTTTTACCATAGAGGGAGAAGATTCTAATTCAGGATGTGTAGCTAAAACAAGCCTAACAGCATAATCCTTTACCGGTGTAGAAACAGGGACTGATCTTATCTCTTTCTTCTTTATCTCTATCGTCTCCCCATCTAATACTTTTTCTGCCTTTGGTAACTCAGGATTTGTTGTTCGGTCAATTATATCTATAAGCTCATCTTTGTTAGGGAAACCCAATTTAAGTTTAAAGAAGAATCTATCTAATTGTGCCTCAGGAAGAGGATACGTTCCTTCCATCTCTATTGGGTTCTGTGTAGCCATTACAAAGAAAGGCTCTTTTAATCTATGGATAATACCTGAAACGGTTACACTATGTTCCTGCATAGCTTCAAGGAGTGCTGACTGAGTCTTAGGTGTAGCCCTATTGATCTCGTCAGCTAAAACTATCTGAGCAAAAATAGGTCCAGCTTGAAATCTAAATGTCCTATCTTGCTCCATAACATTTGTGCCTATTATATCTGAGGGCATAAGGTCCGGTGTAAATTGAATTCTCGAGAATGTAAGGTCTAATGTCTCAGCCAAAGTCTTAACCATAAGCGTCTTCCCTAAACCTGGAAGTCCCTCTAGTAAAATATGACCACCACTAAATAGAGCTATAAGAACCTGTTCTATAATCTCATCATACCCAACTATTACTTTAGAAATCTCTTCCTTTAATCTTGTAAATATATCTTTAAATTCTTCTCTAAATTCCATAAGGTTTATTCTCCTTTCAATCTCTCAAAGTAAAGTTTTATTGCCTCTCTATATTCAGAAGGAACTATCTCCTTTCTTATAGGGTCTTCAGATGACTTTGTAGGACTTCCTACATCTCTTTCTCCTATAGAAGGATTAGTATCCTTACCTATGTTTCTTATCTTCAACTTTATATCCCCCTCTTCTTTGGCTATACCAGGAACATGCTGTGGTAGACCTTGAATATTTAACCTTTCTGATTCTTCACCAAGTTTGGTATCACGTTCCCCCTTACCAGGCAATGTTCCACCTTGCTCAATATTTTCTCCACTTCCTCTAGACTCCTCTATCTTCTCACCTTCCTTAGAATCAGTTTCTGCTTCTCCTTGGGATGAGCCACTTCCTGCTTTATTACCCATCTTTTTATCTTCAGTGGTATTTGGCATAGTATCAAAATCTTCTCCTCCCATAGAGGAATTTTCGCCACTATTTTCTTCTGGATTTAAGCCACTTTTATCTTTTAGAGGGAAATTTCTGTCCCCCGAACTTGAACCTTCGGTAGATAGATTTCCACTAGGAGCTAACTGCCTTTCACCTTCTCTAGTTTCTTCTTTATTGTTCTGAGAAGAAGCACTAATACTCATCTTATTCATAACCATCTCCAACATCTTTTTTATATCTGTTTTACTAGTAGTATCCATACTGCCGGGGTCCTTTTCAATCTCTTTAGTTATCTCTTTCAATATACTTAAGCCTTCCTCACTCTTAATCTTTTTCTCACCTATTTCTCTTCTAAGAAGTTCTAATCTCTTAGCCAATTCTGGCTTTTCAGATATCAATTTTTGCTCAAGCCTCAATATGTCTGTTTCAATCCTAGTCTGCGCAATTATCTCTTCTTTAGGCGAGATAAACCTAGGATAAAAGACATTCTGATAAAACATTAAAGACAAAAAAAGAATCAGTGGGATAAGAATAACATATCTAATCCTTTTCCTAAACTTAAGGGGATATACCTTCTTTATATCGAGACTCTTTAATAGAATTATCGTCTCATCTATAAGTCTTCTAATAATTGGAGACTCTTCTTTACTAAATTCTAGGCTAGTTATAACTCTCTCCTTAAGGTCCAAGTCTCTGTCTATAATTATGGCTACACTCTCGTCGCTTATAGGCTTAAATAGAGAAAGTGCTAGAGCCATAAAAAGTGGAACCACTAGGTATATATAAGAGACATCAAAATGAAGAAAATAACCTAGGATATAAAGGATAGAGATATATATTAATAACTCTAAAAGCCAATTTAAGAAGGTAACAAATCTTACCTTCATTCTCACTACTGATATAAATCTACTCAGCTCTTTCTTCATGAGATATCCTCCTTAGATAGACCACTCTCCAAAAGGTCAAAGCCAAACCTAAAAGTCCTATAAATAGATAATACAGAAGCCCGCTCCTCTCCGAGTAGTAGATAAGAGTTAACGGATTTATAAGATTTAGAGGGTATGGAAGTCTTGCAGTAAATACTAACAGTATAATTATACCAATCCAGAATAGAATTACAGGAAATATCTTTTCCCTAAGGGTTGATATAAAATATCCCCAACAAGCTAGAGCTAAATCTACTGATATTAAAACAGACAAAAATCTCATAATATTGCCATCTATTCCCAGATTAAGCGCAAGGAGATTAAAAGGTATTATAGATACAATTAAGATAAGAAGATGGACGAAAAAGGCTACTAACTTACCAAAAACTATGCTAAAGACAGAAAAATTACTCCCAATCACCAAATCCCTTATCGTCTTTTCTCTATAAGCAAGGGAGTTACCCATAGTTACAGCTGTGGTAAAGGCTAAGAACACAAAGAATTCAGAGATAGCCATAACCACAAATAACTTTGGTATAAAACTATTTATTACTCTCTGATAGCCTGGAGCAACAATCACAAAGACTAAGAAGAGCATAAATAGAGATACACCCCAGAACTTTGTAAATTCCAGGCTAGTTATTCTTGACTCTAGATCTTTCCAGACTATAGTAAACATAATTTAAATCTCCACAAGACATAGTGTTAAAGATTTGATATTATTAGACTTAAACTCTATATCTGCAGGTGTTGTATAGATCCAACCTAGTATATAATTTTTATCACCTAATAATATTATATCATTATCTATAAACCAAGATAAAATTTTCCCTCTGATATCATCTCTACTTAGTCTTGACAATCTAAAAGTCTCTTCCTTGAAATTATTAACACCTATTTTTATATCCCCTAATGGTAGATACCCTTTACCACCTAAGAAATAGGCATCTCTTATAGTGTATAGAGAGTTATTGATCACAGTAAGCACATCCTCATCTTTATAAGCCTTAATATTGAAGTCTAAAACACCCCAACCTCTAAGTAATCCAAGTTTGTTCGGACCTAAATTTACCTCCGCTAATACTTTTCCCCTCTCTTCAGTGACAAGACTTGTCTCTGCTATTCTCTTTTCTCTTCTACTTATCCAAAAGACAAGGTTACTAGAGTCGTACGAGAATCTTAAAGTCTTGTTATAAGGAGAAAAAAGGGCTAAACCTGAATAAAAGCTTGCATACGGAAGATTCTTATCAACTTTTATAAGATTAACCTGTATACCAACATTACTAGTCTCTTTAGTGCTTGAGGTCAAACTAAATAATAAGTAAGAAAAACTAAGACATATCAAAAGATATATACCGACCCTTTTTAGGAAATGTCCTTTAAAGTAGTAAAGGAATAGAAAAAGAAATAATACATAAAGAAAGAGAAGTATCGATACAAAACTCTTAGAAGGTAGAGGTATATCTTCCTCTTTTATAAGATCTGACACTAGAGGAGATATGTCTATATCTCCGGGATATGTATCATTCCTTCTTTTACCTGAAATATCTGTATAAGAGTCTGTTATGACGTTACCTCCTAGTGCTATCCATTTATCCAAGAGGCTTCTCAATTTACGCAGAGATAATGGGCTGAGAGAAATAATATCAAATGGATCTAGTATAAAGACTGGCTTATCTAAAAGTCTATCAGATTCCAAAGCTAGGACCCTAGTTCCTGTTCCTCTATAAGGTAATGTCCAATTATCTATAAGACACATTATAGGTAATCTCATATCTAATTCTTTAATCTCATAACTAGAGGTCTTTAAAACTCTTCCGTCTTGAGAGAAAATGGAGACTTTTATAGGATGCCTCACGTCAGAGAAAGGAGCAAGGAAGAGGAATTCCTTCATAGAGTATATTGGTATGTCTACATCTGCCTTTAACATAACAGATGTTACATTTTCTAATATTACGCTACCTTCCTTAACTTCTATCTCTATTCTTCCTTTAAAAGGAATACTATATGTCTTTATAGTTACAGTGATTGGATTCCATCTACCAACCTTTGCTGTCCCATTGAATCCAAACTCGACATTTATATCTATACCCACCTGAGGATAGACTGTAGAAGGAAGGAATAGAAACAGTAAGAATAGATAAATCTTAAGTTTCATAAAACCTCCATACAGTTTTATTATAGCAACCTTATGATATACTATTCAAGAGAACTCCCTATGATCGTCATATCAGTAGTTTCTATTTATGATATACTTAAAATATGGGAAGGATATTTTTTGAAAATGAGAGATTAAAAATAATTAACGATGATGTATTGGTGACTGAAGAAATCCAAAATGAAAGTGTAGACCTTATTGTTACATCTCCGCCTTATAATGTCGACATAAAATATAATAGTCATAATGATAACTTATCTTATGAAGAATATTTAGAATTCAGTAAAAGATGGATGAGTAGATGTTATAATTGGCTCAAAAATGATGGAAGGTTCTGTTTAAATGTGCCACTGGATAAAAATAAGGGCGGACAACAAAGTGTAGGTGCAGATTTAATTCTTATTGCAAAAGAAATTGGCTTTAAATATCATGCAACTATAATCTGGAACGAGGGAAATATCTCAAGAAGGACTGCTTGGGGTTCTTGGATAAGTGCCACTGCTCCTTACGTAATAGCTCCCGTAGAATTAATTATAATTCTGTATAAAAAAGAGTGGAAAAAGACGAGTGGAAGTAGGATCTCAGACATTACAAAAGAAGAATTTATAGAATGGACCAATGGATTATGGACCTTTCCTGGGGAAAGTAAAAAGAAAGTCGGACATCCAAGTCCCTTTCCGGTGGAATTACCTAAAAGATGTATAAAACTTTTTAGTTTTGTTGATGACTTAGTTCTAGACCCATTTATGGGTAGTGGAACAACATTAATAGCAGCTTATCTTACAAATAGAAAGGCTATAGGGATAGATATAGATCCATCCTACTGTGAGCTGGCAAGAAAAAGATTAATTAAAGAAGGAAAGATAAATCAAAGAAGTTTATTTGTAGCCAATGAGTAATAAGAAGAGAACAATAAGTAATTTGGTAATGGAATATTTCAAGAGCCATCCTAATCAGGATATACCACATGGACCTGTAGTAGACTGGGTAACAAGTGAATGGTTAAAAGATCATCCTCATCCACCTAGAGACCCCTGGAGGGCTATAAGGAAATTACATCAGGAAGGAAAGCTTATCAAGGTAAAGAAAGGAGTATATAGGTACTCACCAGAGCTTGAAGAAGATATAGAAACTTTGGATTTTCCTCCTGAAGTAAAAGAGGAAATACTGAAAAGAGATGGTTACCGGTGCGTTGTGTGTGGTAGAGGTATACAAGATGGAGTAGAACTAGTAGTAGACCATATTAAACCTAAGGACAAAGGTGGAACCAATGATATATCCAATGGACAGACCCTCTGTATGGAGCATAATCTTATGAAAAAGAACTATTCTCAGACAGAAGCCGGAAAAAGATTCTTCATAAAGATGTATGAGAAAGCAGTATCGAATAATGATGAAAGAATGATAAAATTCTGTAAGGCAGTATTTGATGCCTATGACGAATTTGGTATCAATGGACATATTCCTCGACCAAATGGAGTAACGATAAGGAGCAAAAAATAGCCTCTTCATAAATAAACTTTTAGCTTTTAAGCTATCATACACAATCAATGTAACATTCTGGACAGACCGTCTGTCTTTTTTATTTAGAGGGTGTTGTAGTAAAATATTTACTATGTAGCGTTCAATTTACCTTCTGAAAGCTTTTTATAAAATTATACTACGAGCTTCTAGGAGGTAAATTTTGATTACGGATTAGAATAAACCTAACTGGAGGGGGCTAAATGAATAATAAGCCTATTGTAGTAGTAGGAAGTATAAATATGGACCTAGTAATAAAGTCAAGTTTTATCCCAAAACTGGGAGAAACAGTTATAGGCGATTCTTTCTACAAGGCTTATGGGGGTAAGGGAGCAAACCAGGCGGTAACTGTATCTAAGTTAGGTGGTAATTGTTATTTTATAGGAAAGATAGGGAAAGACCTGTTCGGCAATGAACTAAAAGAAAATCTAGTAAAAAATAAGGTAAATATAGATTATCTGACAGAAGACAACTCAAACCCTACGGGAATCGCATTTATTATTGTAGATAAGAATGGAGAAAATAGTATTGTAGTAGCTCCCGGTGCAAATATGATGTTAAAAAAGGAAGATATAGAAAGAGCCATACCCATCATATCTAGGGCTAGCACTCTCCTTATTCAACTAGAGATACCAATAGAAACGGTAGAGTATGCGTTGAACCTAGCTAAAAATTATAAGTTTACTTCTATTTTAAATCCAGCACCGGCAAGAAAGAAGATAGATGAAAGGATATTATCTCTAGCAGATATAGTTACCCCAAACAGGTCTGAATTAGAGATGATAACAGGAATTGAATTAAGAGATGAAAATGACATTATTAAAGCAGGAAAGAGACTCCTAGAGTATGGAATTAAATGGGTAATAGTAACTCTAGGTTCTCGTGGCGTTACGGCTATAGGAGAAGATAGAGTAATTCATATTCCAGCTATAAAAGTAGAACCTATAGATACTACAGGAGCGGGAGATGTCTTTAACGGTGCTTTAACAGTAAAGTTATCACAAGGAGAACCTATAGAAAGGGCAATAAGATATGCAGTTGTATGTGCAGGTATATCAGTAACTCGGAAAGGGGCACAGAGCTCCATACCAACATTAGAAGAAGTCGAGAATTTCATCAGAAAGGAGGAGATATTAATATGAAAAAGATAATTATAGATACTGATATTGGAGGCGACATAGACGATGCATTAGCGGTATCATTAGCCCTTAATTCACCAGAGCTTGATATAGTAGGTATCACTACCGTCTTTGTAGATACAACTTCAAGAGTGAAGCTAACTAAGAAGTTATTAAGCCTATATGATAAACCAGATATACCGGTAATTAAAGGGGCTGAGAAACCATTAATAGGGGACTGGGATAAGAACCTCATTCCTCTACAGGCTCAAGCAGTCAAAGAGGATATAGATGTAGATGAGAATATGAATGCAATAGACTTTATAGTCTGGGGTGTAATCACTTTTCAGAAAGAGGACTCCTTTCTGGCTGGAATTGGTATACTATAATAAAAAAATCCAACCAGAAAGGAGTGATTTTAATTGTTACTTACCATTATACAAAATT
>Ga0067045_1030742_pt1 | contig 14237 bp, 9 predicted proteins | sample TerdegcTABiofilm_FD_59184 | JGI IMG/M metagenome (GOLD analysis project Ga0067045, IMG submission 59184) | Combined Assembly of (Gp0054472, Gp0054536) Wastewater bioreactor microbial communities from Singapore -Terephthalate degrading...
AGGGAAAAGTAAAATTGGTAGTATATATTCAGTCCTCTGGCGGAGAACCCCGTCATCCTGAACTCGTTTCAGGATCTATACAATATCTTGTGCCTCAGATTCCGAAACAAGCCTGCCCTGAACTTTTTTCACGGGTTCGGCATGACGGGGGGACTGAATGAATAGAATTGATAACGCTAAAGCCCCCGGACGGTATTCCAGATCAGAATCAGTGTTACGGAGAAGGAGAGGAGATCTGACAGAGGGAAGGAGTAGATGACACCGTTAAAACCCATAAACCGGGGAAGAATAAGAATAAGAGGAACCAGAAACAACAGTTGTCTTGCCATAGACAGCAGAAGAGCCGGTTTTGCCTTTCCCAGAGCCTGAAAGAAACTGGCTCCCACAATCTGAAAACCCACAACAGGCAGAGGAAAAACTATTAATCTGATAATAGGTACGGCGGTGGTTATCAATTCCTCACTGTCGCTGAAGAGCCTCATCACCTGGGAAGGGAAGAAAAATAAAAGAATAAACCCCATGGAGGAAATAACGGTGGCTGCTCTGATTCCCAGACTCAAGGCGGATTTTACCCTGGAAATATTCTTCGCTCCGTAATTGAACCCGATTATAGGCTGTAATCCCTGGACTATGCCGAAAAGAGGCATTATCAGGAACATCATGCTTCGATTGATAACCCCCATGATGGCAAGATGGAGTTCGGAACCGTAGGCGATAAGAGAATTGTTGATGACAATGGCCATAATACTGCCGGCAATGCTGCGTCCGAGAGCCGAGGCTCCTATTTTGAATATCTCCCACAGAAGGGAAAAATTCGGATTCAGGTCCTCCCGGCGTATTTTCAGTGAACTCTTTCCTGTGAAAAAATAATAAGCCACATAAAGGAAAGAGAGAAATTGAGCGATGATGGTTGCAAGAGCCGCTCCTGCTATCCCCATTTTAAAACCGAAAATAAAAACCGGATCCAGTATAATATTGGCTATTCCGCCGATTAATATGACTTTCATAAAAGTCCCGGCGTTCCCCTCGGACTGGATTATATTGTTGGAAGACATACTGCAATTGAAAAAAACGTTTCCTATGAATATAATCGTCATATAGTCCCTGGCGTAAGGAAAGATGGATTCTGTTGCTCCGAATAGCCTCAGAAGAGGATGTAAAAATATAAATCCCACTATTGTCCATATAAGCCCCACAATAGCGGAAACGGTAAATGCAGTGCCGGCGGTTCTTTCGGCGTGGCGCTGTTCTCCTGCTCCCAGACTGCGGGAAATAATGGATGCAGCTCCCATGCCGATCATATGCGCCAGGGATACGGTTATCATCTGTATGGGAAAAGAGACCGCCAGTCCCGCCAGAGCCAGGGTTCCCGCCCCCTTGCCCACGAAGATGGTATCCACCAGGTTGTAGGCGGAATTAACCACCATGGCCGTCATGGCGGGGGTGGAATATTTGAAAAGCAGACTGCCTATATTTTCATGGCCCAGTTCGTATTTATGATCGTTCATAAAAACCCTTAACCTTTTTTACAACCCTCGGAATGATAGCAGTACCTATATCGGAGTTGCTGTGGGTTTCATTTCCTTTCGGTATCGGATACCCCTACAGTTCAGCAGGATAAAGCACTATATTCCTGCCCGGATAATAAAAAATACATTCATAATTCTATACCGACCGGAATAAAAAAAATAGAAAAGGAAAACAATATGATTAAAATCAGGGAAAATAAAATATCTATAGACGGTTATTCCGTGCCTGTTCTTATGGTTTTTGAAGAAGACCCGGCAAAAGCGGGAGAAAAGGGAACCATACTCTTCTATCACGGACTGACCGCCAATAAGGAAACCAACCTGAAAGAGTTGAAAAGTCTTGCCGGGAGGGGATTTCTTGCCGTGGGAGTGGATAATGTGGGACACGGTGAGAGAAAATTCCCCGATTTTGATCAGAGAATGCAACACCCCGATTTTGAAAAGAACTTTATAGATATGGTAACCAGGACGTCGGAAGAAGTCCCCCGACTGGTGGATCAACTCATAAAAATGGGAGTAACAAATCCCGACAGAGTTGGAATCGGTGGAATATCCATGGGCGGTTTCATAACCTACGGAGGAATTTTAGCGGATAAACGGATAAAAGTGGCGACTCCCATTCTGGGTTCTCCCCGGTGGAAGGGCAATGGGGAGAGTCCTCACCGTTATCCTGAGCGGTTTTTCCCCATTGCCCTTCTCTCCCAGAATGCAGGACAGGATCGGAGTGTACCTCCCCAGGACGCCAGGGAATTTCACCAAAGACTGAATCTTTTTTATGCGGAAAGTCCAGAACGGATAAAATATACGGAATATCCCCATTCGGGACACTTCATGTCGGAAGAGGACTGGAATAGCCTGTGGGAAGCCACCCTGAACTGGTTTGATAATTTTCTGCCCCCACAGGAATAACAGGGAAAAGAAGGAAATTCTGATTATAAACCAAAATATACCGAGGGTATGAACTTCAAATATCAGAGGGTGTAAGAAACCGCAAGTCTCTTCCAATACAAGGGCAATGGTCGAAGGGAGAATCTGGTGCGGACTGAAGCCCCCCACACTCTGACTTCCAACTTCCATCTTCTTTCAAGGGAGGAAAGTATGCGGGTAATTATTATCGGCGGCGGAGAGATAGTCTATTTTTTATCCAGAACATTCACATCCAAGGGTTATAATGTATCCATAGTCAACGATTCCCAGGAGGAATGCGAGAACCTTGCCCGGAAACTCCCCAGGGCCCTCATCATCAAGGGAGAGGGACCGGATCCCAAAATACTGGAGGACGCCCAGGGAAGAGAAGCAATAATCCTGCTGGCGGTTACTCCTTATGATCATGTGAATCTGGTCTGCTGCCAGACGGGAGAACTGCTGTTCAAGATTCCCCATGCCCTGGCTCTGGTCCATGACCCGGATAATTACAGGATTTTCAAGCAGCTGGGCATAAAGAACGTATTTAACCAGACCGAGATGATGGTTTCCATGATCGAAAAAAATATCGGTTATGATAATTTCAACCACCTGTTCACCTACGAAGACGGGAATGTTTTTATAAGCGAGATCGTCATAAAAGACAACATGCCTTCATCGGGCAAAAACATAAGCGAGATAAAAGTTCCCGATGGAGCTCTTATAATAGGATTAACCAGGACTGGTAAGTTTTATCCCCAACTCACCGCAGGAGAAATATCTCCGGAGGATCGGATCATGGTGTTAACCGATCCTGACAATCATGCAGACACCTTCCGGAGCATCTGCGGACGGGAAGCCTGACGGAAAAGATATATGCGCGAAAAAGAATATATACTAAAAAGTTATATTACCATATTTTACTACTGCGCGTTAAGTGCCATATTCATAGGATTCATTCTGTTACTCCCTTTCCTTGGTCTCCCCTTTTATCTGAATGAAGCGGATATAGCCCAGATATTCGTCATCCCTTCCATGATTTCCATTCTGCTGGGGGTTACGGTCTGGTATATGGTGAAAGATCGGGAGAAGATCCCCATATCCCTCACCCACAGTGCCATTATAGTAACTTTTGTGTGGTTCTGGGCATGCCTTATGGGAGCCTTTCCCTTTTACATCTTAAAATGGGCCGGCAGCAGTTATACTCCCTTTACCATCTTACACGGACTCTTCGAATCGGTCAGCGGCTGGACGGGAACGGGGCTGACCATTATCCCCGATGTGGAGGATCCCCGCAAGATACCCCGGTTGTTACTGCTGTGGCGTTCTCTCATGCAATATATCGGCGGTGCGGGATTCGCGGTTATCATGATGACCATAATATCGGGCCCCTCGGTATCGGGTATATACAATGCAGAGGGGCACACCGATGAGATCCTGCCCCAGGTGAAACAATCGGCCAAACTGGTGGCCTATATCTACTTCGGATATTACGTGCTGGGAGTCATCGCCTACGTCATAGCGGGAATGCCGGTGTTTGACGCTATAAACCATTGCATGACCGCCCTGGGAACAGGGGGATATTCGGTTAAAAATACCAGTATAGGCGGCTATAACAGTCCGGCCATCGAATATGTCACCATTGTGCTCATGGTCATAGGCGGAACCAGCTTCGTTATTCACCATTTTCTGCTCCAGAGACGATGGGATCTGATAAAAACCCATGTGGAGGTTAAAACCTTCTGGGTTATTATAGCGGTATTCACCGGTATTATGCTCTTCTGGGTAACTCTGCCTCACCAGGAATACGGCAAGAGCTTCGAACTGGCCTTTCGCCGGTCTCTGTTCGAGATCACCTCCGCCATGACGGGCACCGGCTTTAACACCGTGTCCTACTCCCAGTTGCCGGATCTGGGAAACTTTCTTCTCATTCTGATGATGTTGGCGGGAGGCAATACCGGTTCCACATCGGGTGCCATAAAACATTACCGATTATATATGATTGCCAAGTTTGTTTTCTGGAATATCCGGGAGCAGTTTATCCCCAGAAGCGCGGTGGTACAATATTATGTCATGCGGGGGGAGAAAAAAACCTTCATCAATGACAGGCACATGAGAGAGGTCTATAACTTTGTTCTGGTCTATCTTCTGGTATTTTTTACCGGCAGTACGGCATTGATGATGTGCGGAGTTCCATTCAGGGACGCCCTGTTCGAAATCGCCTCCTCCATGGGCAATGTGGGAGACTCCATCGGCATCACGGGATATACCACCGCACCGCCCATTACCTCCATAGAAATCCTGTGGATGTTCATCGGCAGACTGGAATTCTTTGTAATCGCCTATTGTCTTATCAAACTGTCCAGAGATATAGGGGTTATGGCATCCACCGACAGGGAAAAAAGAAAAAGATAAAATGTTGTTTTAAATTAAATAAGCAGGAGAAAAGACGGGTATTATAAAAACATAAAAGATATTTTTGATGATAGGTGAAAATAAGGATGAGCGAGGAAAAAAGAGAAGAAAAAAAAGAGTCGTTTTTCCGTAGGGGGATCGGTTTTTGGCGGGATGTGAGCCGATTTCCCGCTTCATGGCTGGCTTTTATAAAAGAGAAGATTCCGCCTCGGTCAAAAAGTTTTATAAAAGACGGTATTATTACCCATATAAAACCTTACTGGACTGATCCGGACAAGAGGGAAAAACTCCGTCCCTGGGTATTTCTTTTAATCCTGATTATTCTGTTCTCCATTCAGGACATAACCTATATCCTGCAGGATAAAAGCCCCCCCTTTTCCGACTCGGTGCGGCATGTGATGGTATCTTGCAAATATTTTCATTATTTTAACAAATTATCCGGCATCACCTTTCCCCAGGAGTATTATCCCGCTCTTACCTATATGATTACGGGCTTTTTCTATAAGTTTTTCGGTTTCAGTTATTTTTCCGCCCGGCTCTCCTTTCTATTATATGCGGTGATCCTAATCATCTCCATGTACTGGATCGGCTACGAATACGGAGGGGAAAAGACCGCCATGGCGGTATCGGCGGTAACGGCGGGATCTCCCTGGATCCTCACCTATTGCAGGCAATATTATATCGACTTCGCCGAGGCCTCCCTGACATCGTTGACTTTTTATTTTCTGATAAAATCCGATTCCTACAAAAACCTGAAATTTTCTATCCTGTCGGGGGCGGCTCTGGCCCTGGCTTTCCTTTCCAAATGGAACGCCCTGTTTTTCATAACTTTGCCGGTGCTCTGGTTTATCCTGCCCCATATATTCAGATCCTGGAAAACATTTCTGGCGTTTCTGCTGACTGTTCTATATCTGGGCTTATTCGGATGGAGAACCGTGAATCTTATCTTCGATCCTCCTATAGGACTGGAAACGGGTAGTATCCTGCGACTCATATATATTACCAACTATATCATCCCCATAGCACTGGGAGTGTGGCTCTCCTTTTACCTTGAACAGAATATATTTGCGAAACAATCCGATAAAGAAAGAGAAAGCCTGTCGGCGTTTATGAACTTTCTCAGGGGCTACTCCCTTTCTTTTCTGCTGGTGATGCCCTGGATTCTCTACAGCGCCTCCACCCTGTCGGGTAAGATGGTGGAAAATTCGGGACGTCCCTATATGTATGTCAGTTTCAGCGCAGAACAGATTGCAATCCGCTTCATCAAGATATTTGTCGGCTGTTACAGTTATGCCTATATATTTATGCTGATAGGAATAGTCCTGTTATTCATTTACAGGGAAAAACTTTTTTCAAAGATTCTCCTTCCCGCCAATCTGATTTTCTCGTTTTTGACCTTTACCTTCTTCGGTCCCGCCATTCCCCGTTATCTCAACTCCTGGGTAATATTCACATCCCTGCTGGGAATGTATTGGATAGGCAAAACCAAAGGAAAATTACAGAAAGCCCTTATTATTATTATATTTGTCCTCTCTTTTCTTGCTATGTACGGCTGGCTCATCCCCTACAGTAATATAGCCATATACCATATCGACGAACTGCTGCCCATGGATGAACCCCTGTCGGCATATTTTATTCAACCCCTCACCACGGAAACTCCTCCGAATCGTTTTTATGACCTGACAGCGGTCCAAAATTTCATTCGTTATTACTCCCCCTACCGCAAGGCAGCCTTTACCGATGTCAAGGTAGAGAGCAAGATCGGCAGGCAATTATCCTATATAGAATGGGAACATATCGAATCGGAAGTCTTATACTCAAAGAACTATCTTGCCATTACGGAACTTTTCTACAATCAGGCAAATTCCTCGTCTCTGTCCCCCTTTACCACATATCTGATAATGTACCGGAAGTGGAACTCCGGCGACTACTCCCGCATGTCCACCTTAGCCCAGACCTTCATCAACAGCCGGTCGGGCGGAAAAGTGGCTGATCAGACCTTCGACCTGGGAGGAGAATACCTGCTAAGAGTCATAGTATATCCCGGCAGAGAAGAATATAAATATGTGGAACAGGAAAACTACTTCTCCCGCCGGGGATCTTCCACCTGGGATTCCTCTTCGTCGGGAACCGGTTGGAATCAAAACGGCAATCAGGACTGGAACCAGAACGGAGGGCAGAACTGGAACCAGGGAAACCAGAACTGGAACCAGAACGGAGGGCAGAACTGGAACCGGGGAGGGCAGAACTGGAACCGGGGAGGGCAGAACTGGAACCAGGGAAACCAGAACTGGAATCAGAACGGAGGGCAGAACTGGAATCCCCCTCCACCACCCCGTTGATAAGATAAACTAATATAAGAAAAGGAGAAACCCCTGAGGATCACCGTTATCCCCGTATATGCCACCCTGATCTACTACTCCTTAAAAGTTCTTTCATGTAGGAGGGGTCTCCCGACCCCGATAAAAACGGGATCTCATCCGTTCAGGGTGATGATCGTAGATTTAAGTATGAGTATCCAACATCCGACTTCTTTATAAACGGAGATGAAAGATTCAAAAATATCTTTTTTTTAAAGGAAGGAAAAAAGAAAAAGAGGAAGTATTTATAAGGGTAGCTGTGGATTTATGGTGAATCCGGAAAGTTCTTCCCAAACAGTTACCAAAGAGGAAGCGGTTTTTCGGAATCACCATAGAGAAATTTGTTTTGTTGTTTTGTTATCCTAATTATTTTTACCGTTACATTAAGGAGGAAATAGTTTATATGACCACTGCGGAAAAGACCCAAACCATGGATGCATGGGAAATGGCGGTATCTCAGTTAAATCTGGCAGCCGAGATCATGAATCTGGATCCCAACATAAAAGAGATATTAGCCCATTGCAAAAGAGAGCTGACTGTGAATTTCCCCGTAAAGATGGACGACGGGAAAGTCAAGGTTTTCACCGGTTTCCGAATTCAGCACAACGACGTGCGGGGACCCTTCAAAGGCGGAATCCGATACTCCCCCGGTGTCTATAAAGGAGAAGTCATGGCTCTGGCCATGTGGATGACCTGGAAAACTGCGGTCGTGGGAATTCCCTACGGCGGAGCTAAAGGCGGAATAATTTGCGATCCCAAGAATATGTCCATGGGTGAACTGGAAAGAATGACCCGCAGATTCGCTTCTGAAATCTCCATGATAATAGGACCCGAAAAGGACATTCCCGCCCCCGATGTATATACCACCCCCCAGACCATGGCGTGGATCATGGATACCTTCAGCATGAACAAGGGATATTGCGTCCCCGGCGTGGTTACGGGAAAACCCCTGTCGGTAGGCGGTTCCGAGGGAAGAAACGATGCTACCGCTATGGGTTGCGTATTCGTTATCGAAGAAGCGGCAAAGAAGATCAACCTGGAACTCAAGGGTGCCACCGTAGTGGTACAGGGCTATGGTAACGCGGGATCTATCGCAGCCCGGCTTTTGCATGAAAGAGGCTGCAAGGTGATCGCGGTTTCTGACTCCCGGGGCGGTATCTACAATCCCGACGGATTTGATCCCGTAAAGGTGCTGGAATTCAAAAATACCAACAAAACCGTGGTCGGATATGAAAATACCAAGACCATCACCAACGAGGAGATCCTGGAGATCCCCTGCGATATCCTGATCCCTGCCGCTCTGGAAGGCGTAATCACCGGAGAAAACGCTCCCAGAATCAAAACCAGAATCATCGGCGAAGCCGCCAACGGACCCACCACCCCCGAAGCCGACGAAATCCTCTACAAGAACGGCATCATAGTCCTGCCCGACATTCTTGCCAACGCCGGGGGAGTTACTGTCAGCTACTTCGAATGGGTGCAGGATATTATGTCCTTCTTCTGGGACGTGGATGAAGTCAACAACCGCCTCAAGAAGATCATGGTAAAGGCTTTCAACGGAGTCTATGAAAGACACAAGAAATATAACTGCAACATGAGAATGGGCGCCTACATTCTGGCTATCGAAAGAGTTTCCGAAGCCCTGAAACTGAGAGGAATTTACCCATAATATAACAGTTATGGAATACATTCTCACAATAGATTTAATTATCAGAAACCGGAGCGGCAGTTCCGGTTTCTGGTTAAATAAGATAGAAAAATGACGATATTAAAAAGAGAAGGGATTAGTATGGGAGGGGGATAATTTAATATCAATTCGACTTCTATTTGACCTTTTCCCCGACATGGCGGATTGCAGTCAGTGTCAGTAAACCGGTGCCATTTCGATGTCAATATCGTATCCGATGAAGCGGTAATATAGTCAGGAGTTACGCTCAAATTCGAGAAAAACGGCATGAAATCGTCATCCTGAAACCAGTTCAGGACAGGCTTCGTTTCAGGGTCTCTGGCAATCGGCATGAAATCTGGGTTTTGATATAAAATGGCGTAAGTCCTGATGGTTTTTACAGTCTTCTGATATTTTCACCGGAACTCCATGCAGGTGAAAAAACAGTGCAAGGGATATTTTACTGATCAGTGAGTAACATGTTTTTAAGGAAGAAAATAACCTATACTACAGGAGGGATCCTGCTGGGACTCATGGCAGTGATTTATTTTATCGCGGCATGGGTTATTTCGTGGGTATCCTCCGGCATAGAAGAAAAAGTGGTAATCGATATTCTGCAACAGACCCTGTTTAAAATGAATGAAAAAGCGGAAAGACTGGAGGATAAAAATTCCGACTGGGCATGTTGGGACGATACCTATAACTTTGTTCAAAACCTGAATCAAAGTTATATAGACCTGAACCTGAACAAGGAATCTCTGCAAATATTAAAAGTTAATATTATGCTTTTTTTTAATGAGACCAACCAACTGATTTACAGTAAAGGCTTTGACCTGGAAAAGAATCAGGAGGTTCCCGTCCCCGACAGCATAAAGGAATATTTTGTCCAACATCCATATCTACCCGATACTCCGGGAGTAGCCAGTAAGAGCGGGATAATATCCGCCGGAGAATATCCAGTAATAATCTCTTATCATAAAATAACCGATAGCGTGGTAAAAGCCCCCTATAAGGGAACTCTTGTCTTCGGTTGTATTTTAACACCCAAAGAGTTAAAGAGAATAGAACAGGAACAGGCTTATCCGGAAATCGAAATTTCACTCAAAGGGATAAAAGAGATACAACCTTCCCCTGATTTTCTTGCCGCCCTGAAACATATAGAAGGAGGAGAAACGCCGTGTATTCATGCTGTACAGAAGGATCTTATAGAAGGATATACCGTTCTTAATGATATATCAGGCTCTCCCGCTTTCCTGCTCAAGATAACCAAACCCCGGCATATATATCAGCTGTCCCAAATGGGTCTCACCTATCTGTTAATCGCTCTTATAATGGTGATATTAATCTTTCATCTCATACATATAAAAATTCTGGATAAAACCATAGTCTCCCGTATAGAAAAACTGAACAACGAAGTGGGAGAAATAGGAAAAACGGGAATCATAGAAAAAACAGTGGAAAAAGACGGTGATGACGAGATTTCCAGCCTTGCCGACGAGATCAACCTGATGCTGGAGCGTCTGGCAAGTTACCAGGGCAAATTGCAGGAAAGCGAGGAGAAATTCCGCACCCTGGTAGAGAACCTGGATGTGGGGGTTTTCCGGTTAGTGACGTCATCCGGAGGGCATTTTCTGCAGGTGAACCCGGCATTCTGCAGGATGCTGGGATACAATTCCCAGGAAGAATTCTGTTCCAATAATTTTATATGTCATTTTGTCGAACCTTCCCAGGGAGATAATCTTATTTCTCTAGTGGAGATCAGCGGAGTCGTCCGACAAGAGATACTTTTGAGGAAAAAGAACGGAACGCCTCTTATAGGCTGGTGTGTCGCCAGGACCAAATACGATGAGGATGGGAAGATGGCATGGATTGACGGTGTTGTGGAGGATATAACCCAGAAAAAAAAGATGGAAAAAATATTGATGGATAAAAACAGAGAACTAAATGATTTTGCCTATAAGGTAAGTCATGATATAAAAAGTCCCCTGAATATCATGAGAAGCTATCTGGATATTATAAAAAAAGACCCTTCCCTCATAGATAAATATTATGATCGGGTTATATCCCAGTCGGAACAGACCATCCTTTTTGTGGATAACCTGCTGAAACTTTCCAGAGCCGGCAGGGTAATCGGCGATAAAAAAGAGATCAACATGGAAGAACTGACCCGCCATATTTTCACCACCCTCAAACCCCAGGACAGCAATATCCGACTCCGACTCAATTCCAGAGATTCCCTCTATTACGGGGATATGGCGGGAATGTCCCAGGTCTTTACCAACCTTATACAAAACTCCATTAAATTTGCCAGCGATGAAAATCCGGTTATAGAAATGGAATGTGCAATCCGGGGAAATAACATGGAAATTATCTTTTCCGATAACGGCAGGGGTATCAAAAAGCAGATTATGGATAAAATATTTTTACCCGGTTTCACCACCGATAAAAAAACTGGCAGCGGTTTCGGTCTGGCTATCGTCAAAAAGATAATAGAAGCCCATGGAGGAGACATCCAGATAGAAAGCAAGGGAGAAAATAAGGGAGTCCGATTCATAATAACCCTTCCCCGGCTGGAACCCCAGGCACGTTCCACCGCATCTCTGGAGGATTAACCGGGAAACCCGACGGACTTATTCTGTAGATCAGACCTTCAGGTCTGCCAGATAATCGGAAATTTTTTATAAGACTCACTACAAATCCGATATTATAGGATCCTTACCGGGGCAAAATCTACAAAATCCGATGATACCAGGTAGAAATCCATACCCCATTTTTTCCGGGGGAAGCGGGGAACCTTATCTTTTTTAAGGCTGTGGAGATGGCCGAAAACACATATATTCACCCCGTATTTTTGCAGGAGAAAGATAATCTCGTTCTCCCGGAAGGAAAAGTCCACCGGAGGGAAGTGGAACAGGGCGATGATCTTGTCGGCGTTGGTGGTGATGCTTTCCAGAGATTTGCTGAGGCTTTTCACTTCTTTTTCCCAGATCTTGCCGTCATCCCGGTTATAAACTTTTTTGGGTGCCAGTCCCAGGGATTCCCGGCTCTTCCAGTGGATATAAGCGTCAAAATCCAGGTCCTCGTTTTCCCACAGACGACTCCCCACCACAACCACTTTGCCAAAAGTATAGGAATTACCCTGTAAAGGAGAAATGGAAGACGGAAGTATTTTCTTTAACTTGCCCATAGTGGAGGGCCACCAGAAATCGTGATTCCCTTTTAAAATCAACTTTTTACCGGGTAAGGCGTCAATCCATTCCAGATCCGGCTGAACTTCTTCCATGTTCATAGCCCAGGAAATATCTCCCGGAATCAGCACCAGGTCTTCCGGTGATACCTTATTCCACCAATTCCTACGGATCTGTTCGTAATGTTCTTTCCAGTTCTCACCAAATATATCCATGGATTTATCTGCCTTGAAGGAGAGGTGGAGGTCTCCCAGAGCAAAAACTTTCATACTATCTTTCTTTCTATCCCGGGGGAGTTTTTTTGTACTGGGATATTCCTTTCAAAGGGGTTAATTCCTCCCTGAAGGGGTAGAGTATATTGGGGTGGAATCTTTAAATGAGAAAGAGAGCGGATCCGACTGAATTCCCATAAACCGAAAATCCGGATTTAATATAGCGGTTTTTTTATGAATTTCATAAATCAGATAACTTTTCCCTCGCCTCAGTTTTTGTCGGGTGAGGTGGATTTCTACAATGAAAATGCTCTCGAACTTTTCCCCTATCTCTATTACTGGATAGGAATCCTCTTGATGTGGGGTTTTGCCGTTACCCTGCTTTCGATCAGATATAAAAAAAATGATATTTATTCTTATGTTCTGCTGGTAATTCCGGGATTGGGTTTTCTTCCCGCCCCGAATTTCCATTTCTGGGCTGTTTTTATATTCCTATCGGTATATCTTCTGTTTTTGTCGGTCTCCATGGGGATCATGGGAAAAAGATACCTCCAGAATAAGATCCCCTGGCTGAGGAAGTTAAAGGAAAGAAAAGATAAGAAAGCCGTTGTCTATTCGGATCCCTTCGAAGATCCTCCCGCTTCTCCGCCGGTGAAGGAGAGTTTCAGCATCAGGGACCGGGGGATTCTCCTGGCCGATGTCATAGCTCTTCTGGGGCTGATAATCTCCTGCGGGGTTATGCTCCTGCTGTTCCAATCTCCCGATTATCTGGTCTCGCTTCTATATAAGAAGGACTCTCCCATTATCCGGGAAAAACTGCTGGAAATCGGCTCCTCATCCCTGCCGTCGCTGACCGGAGGACTAAACTCCAGGGATGAGCGGGTTCAGGCCACCTGTCTGCGGTTGATGAGGGAGATTCCCGGTGATATTCCCCAGGACAGGATCCTTGCCATATTAAAGAAGAGAACCACCGGTCAGGTCTATAACCCCCGACTGGAAGCCGTAATGCTGCTGGGTAAAAAGGGGAACGGAGATGCGATTTCGGGTATTCTGGACGCCCTGTCGGAGGAATATATATATATATTTACCAATTTTACCGATCCCCGGAATTATTCCACCACCTTCACCAATGCGGGGCTGAAAGCGGTAGGCGAAATAGAATATCGCTTGAGAGAGGATATTTCCGTCGAATATATCAAGCAGAAATATCAGGAAGAGAAGGATCCCCTCCGTTCCTGTACCTGGTCTCTCATGGCGGTGATCCTGGGAGACGACGATTCCATAAAATCCCTGGAGACCGCTTACCGGAAAATCCAGAAAACCGCCCGACTGCAGATTATCTCCTCTCTGGCGGGCAATCAGGATCCCCGGAGTCTGACCCTGCTCTTCTGGGCGTTGAAGGACGACTCGGTTCTTATAAGGAAAAAGGCCATTGAAATCCTGCGAAGCAGAAGGGAAGAGATCGTGGAGTTCTATCTGATCCAGACCCTGGGGGATCCTTCCTTGGATGTGCGCCGCTCTGCCAATATGGCTCTCATGAGCATCACGGGTATGAATTTCAACTTCGACCCTTCCGCCTCGGGACCGGAACGGGAAGAAACGGAAAGACTCTGGATGGACTGGTGGATAAAAAAAGTCCGGGGAGAGGAAAATATCCCCGATGAACCGCAAATAGCCCAACCTCCGGAAATGGAAATCATTCAACCCTGACGGGTAATGAAAATTTCCGGACTTACGCTCAAACTCGGAGAAACCGGCATGAACCCGCCATCCTGAACTAGTTTCAGGATCTGTCGCCGAAAAACTTTTTTGGAGTATATATTCAAAATGGCAAAACCATAAATAGTTACCACTTAAAAAGCCATCTGATTTTGGAGGGCTTTTGGGTTAAATATTCAAATTTTAACTTGGGCTCTAAAATAAAGAAATTTTACTTTGTTTTTTTCAGAATAATCCAGGGGTTA
>Ga0067045_1030744_pt1 | contig 14237 bp, 12 predicted proteins | sample TerdegcTABiofilm_FD_59184 | JGI IMG/M metagenome (GOLD analysis project Ga0067045, IMG submission 59184) | Combined Assembly of (Gp0054472, Gp0054536) Wastewater bioreactor microbial communities from Singapore -Terephthalate degrading...
CTTTTGATAATACGGTAGTAACCATGAACCTTACCGGAAGCCAGATAAAGGAGATCCTGGAACATGGAGCCAAAGGGGGCGGTTCGGTGCAGGTGTCGGGTGTTAGCTTCTCCATTGACTATAACAAAGATGCCGGAGACCGGGTTTCGGATATTCTCATCGGCGGTCAACCGGTGGATCTGGAGAAGGAATATGAGGTATCCACCATTGACTTCCTCCTCACGGGAGGGGATGGTTTCGTTGTCTTCAAGGAGGGGAAAAATGTGACCTATGGAGATAACGTCCGGGACGTGGTGAAGACCTATATCAAAATGAATACCCCTATCAGGATAAAACCGGATAAACGGATAAAGATCATCGGAGCCAAGGGACCCGGCAAAGATTATTGATTCTTCCTCAAGTCCTGTATATCCTCGGTAAAACAACCGACAATTTCCGCTGCCAGGGAGAGAATAGCCGGCTTGTCCAGATTCTCTTCCAGACAGATCTTATAGAAGAGGAGAGCCACCCTTTTGAGGGCTCTCCTTCTGGAAATTTGAGAAGGAGCTTTGACAACCTTTTCGATGGATTTTCTCAGTTCGTCCATGTATCTATGTTCCTTTTTCTATAATTTACGGAAATATATAAAATTATATGACTTTTTTAAAAGTGATTCAAGAATTAGTCAAAAAAAATTTGGAGAATTTAAGTAAAGCCCAATGGAGAATAAAGGATATTGGGGTAAAAAATAGAATAAACCACTAACCGGTCTTGTTATATAAGGAGGTCACAGGAAATGGTCTTTGGATTCTTGTTTGGAGGGAACAAACCCAAGTTTCAGTTAAAGGAAAACATGGAAGTCGAGTTGGAACTCATGTCTCCTGATGGGCCCAAGAGCTACTTTACCAAAGTACTGGAGGTGAGCAAGAAAAAAGCCACTTTCCAGACGCCTAAAGAAAATAATAAATTTATCGCCATAAATCCCCAGGATATGGTCAAGGTAATAGCCCTTATCGACGGGGTTATCTTTCAGGTCAATGCCAAGGTAGTCTCCGCCCTGGACAGAGAATTCGAAGCTCTGTTGTCCAGCAAGGAGAGTAGCTACGATACGCCCCTCAAGGACAAAAAGGGATCTATCGAAGGAGTTAAATTAGAGGCGGAAGTCCCTCTGGACTTTAGAGCCATATCCACTTCCCATCTGCAAAAAGCGGTTACCAAGAGCGTCTGCAGGGAATCCGTGGAAATGGTTACCAACCTGCCGGTGCCGGAAGGCACGGACCTCAAGGTAAACTTCCGTATCCCCGAATCTCCCGTCATCGAAACCGAGGGGAGAGCTTCCACCAGCGAGGCAATGGAAGGCGATGACTCCAAAAGGAGCAAAACTCTTATCCTCTTCCCGGATAAAGTCCTGGAAAGTGATATGGCGAAAAGTCTCTTCATCTACGTCGTTCACTATCAGCGAAGACTGGCTCGCCGTAAGGAAATGGAAGAAGCGGGAGAAATACCCAAAAAAGAGGGCGATGCTCCTCTTCCCGCCGCCCGTAAAACCTCCAAGGTTCGCAAAAAAGGCAAATTATCCCGATAAACTGAAATAAAGTTTTTTTCTTAAACCGCAGGGGACAAAATCGTCCCCTGTTTTAGTACATCTATTTTCTTCCCCTGGCTTTTATAAGGGAAGTGGAAGAGATTCTTTTTCCCGAATGAAGAGATCTCCGTGAAAGCCCGCCATGGCCTGTATTTCCAGATTTCTGATTAATTTCAGGGATTCTCTTGCCTGAACTATATCCTGGGAAAATCCCTCCACAGGCCCGAATAACTTCCCCTCCTCAAAACGGGTCATATCCCCCGACAACAAAAGACGGTGAACGGGAAAATAAAGACATATATGCCCCTCGGTATGGCCGGGAGTATGAATGACCTTCATTTTTTCACCGATATTAAATTCCTCTCCTCCTTTCAAGGGAACATCCACCTTTACCGGATCGATATAAATCATGGACGCAAACTCTTTCATCTGTTCCGGGGACATCTCCGCCAGACGGGCATGAATCCTGTCGCTGTTCATTTTTGGCACGGGTATGGACTTTTCTCCCTCGATAAAGGGAATATCCAGATAATGGGCATAAACCCGGGCTCCTGATCTATCCTTGATCTCTTTCAATCCTCCTATATGATCGGGGTGATAATGAGTTATAAAGATGTTTTTTATATCGGCAATACCTTTTCCTAAAGAAATCAGATAACCGTCAATGATTTTATAACTCCCCTTCCATCCGGTGTCTATCAGAGAGATTTCTTCATCCATTATGAGAACGGGGTTTATCCTGGCTTTCCGTCCCAGAAAATCAAAATAAAAATCATCGACAATATGAATATTTTCTACTATTTCCATAAAATAAGTCCTTTCTTTACCTTTTAATATGCTTGCCTTCATATAGGCTATTCTCCCTCTTCTTTGTCCTTAGTCGGGATCTCTACAACAAACCCTTCCTGCAAACTCCGGCTTTTTCCGATTCCCTGGCATCAAAAAGAGGAGATTCCATCTTCGACTAAGAAAATTCCTTTTCAAATAAAAAAATAAGAAAATTTGAGAGGTTCCCATGAAATCCTATACCGAATATTTAACCTTTAACACCAAAAAAACCTTCGAACTGGTTCCCATTACCGATATATGTGATAAAGCCCTGAAAAAATCCGGTATAAAAGAAGGTATGATGCTGGTTTCCGCCATGCACATCACCGCCGGGGTCTTTATCAACGACGACGAACCGGGACTCCACAAGGATATCGAGGATTGGCTCCAGAAACTGGCTCCCCAGGGACCCGACTACCGTCATCACCGTACCAGCGAAGTCAACGGCGATGCTCATCTGAAAAATCTCCTCATAGGTCATCAGGTCATCATCCCCATCACCGAAGGGAGACTCGATTTCGGCCCCTGGCAGAGGGTGTTCTACGGAGAATTCGACGGCAGAAGACATAAAAAGATGATAATAAAAATTATAGGCGAATAGAGTTAATAGAAGATATTTAATCTTTGTCTTTATTTTATTAATAGAAGGGCGGTCGAACAATGGATGCAAAACTGACCTGGAAATATTATTTCATACCCGAAAGTGAATTCGAAAAAATTCGTAAGGGAGCCGATGAACTGGACTCTCTGCGAGACAAGGAACTGACCGAGGATCTCTATGCCCGTAAAGAGGAACTGATCAAAACCCTGGATGCCCTTTGTTCCAAAATTTGTGCCAAATCTCTGGTTTATAAGGATGAGGGGGGCACTCCCGACGGCACCACCACCGAGGAACTCATCTACCGTATGGACGAAGCCGACGAAGTGGCCAAATACTCCGACGAATTCTACTTCCATTTCATGGTCTATCTCCCGCCGGAAGCCCTGCAGCAACAATTTGCCACCATCGAGGGGATTCTGGATGTTATTCAAAGTAAACATCTGTTGGAAGAGGAATTCATGGGCGAATGGGAATATCTGGACAGGGCTTTGGAAATTTTCAAGGAAATCCGCGCCTACTATAAGAAAGCCCACGAAGAACACTGGGGCATCATCAAACTGGATATGCTGGAATGGGTGGAAACCGGCGACGAAGGCGATAAACCCGAAGAACTGGCATCCCCCGGTGATGAAGAGGAGATAGTTGACGCGGAAACGGCGACGGAGGAGAATACCGGAGAAGAAAATTAAATAGAACAGAATAATAAAAGATCCGTAGAGGGGAGAATCTGAGGTTCTCCTCTCTCATTTAAAAGAAGGTGTAAATACTGTTGAAAAAATCCGAATATATCGTTAACCCCGATTCCGACTCTGAATCCGCTTTCTCTCTTCCCATTCCTGACAACACAACTTCACCCGCTTCCGCCTCTCCCGTTTATGAGAAGAAATTCGGTGAATTAGTTCAAATAATGACAAAACTTCGAAAAGGATGCCCCTGGGACAAAAAACAGACCCATAAAAGTCTGCTTCCATACGTAGTGGAAGAAACCTACGAGGTCGTTGAAGCGGTGGAAATGGATTCCAGCGAAAAAACCTGCGAGGAACTGGGAGACCTTTTGCTCCAGATTGTCTTTCATGCCGAAATCGCCCGTGAAAAAGGAGAATTTCTTATTGAAGACGTCATCGATTCCATAAATAAAAAGCTGATCCGACGACATCCCCATATTTTTAGCCAGGTACAGGTCAACTCGGCAGAAGATGTGATTAGAAATTGGGAGGAGATCAAACTCAACGAAAAAAACGGCAAAAAGAAACGGGAATCCCTGATGGACGGTATTCCTCAACATCTGCCGGCCCTTTTATTCGCCCGACGGATTCAGGAAAGAGCCGCCGAAGTCCGCTTCGACTGGAATAACGCCCTGGACGTCCTGGACAAGGTGGAAGAGGAAATCAAAGAACTGAGAACGGAAATAATTCAGTTGCAAACAAAAAAAGAAAGTGAGGACAAGGTAGGGGTGAACACGGAAATCGATGAAAACAAAAGTAAAGCAGGGGTGAACACGGAAATCGATGAAAACAAAAGTAAAGCAGGGGTGAACACGGAAATCGATGAAAACAAAAGGGGAGTAGGGGAGGCAGAAGGAAAAAGCGACAGGGTTGCCGATACGGATAGGGTGGAGGACGAATTGGGAGATCTGTTCTTTGCGTTGGTGAATGTGGGCAGATGGTTGAAGGTGGATTCCGAATCCGCAGTAAGGAGGACCAGTCAGAAATTTATAAAAAGATTTCAATATATAGAAAGTGAATCCCGTCGCATGAACAAACCCCTCACCTCCATGACTCTGGACGAAATGGAATCCCTGTGGCAAAAGGCAAAAGGAAATTAGAGGTTAGCCTGGGAAGAGAACCGGTAGCGAAGGACTTTACAGGTTGTCCCGCAACTACAAAATTGGAGGTTCGCCATACGATCAGTAGTGGTTGGCGGCAAACCAAGCCCCTGCCGGTAGTGGTGGTAATGGCGAAAATCATAGTTATTAGACAGCCTGTTTAGTCCTTCTATAAGAAACTATATATGCTATCGATTTTTAGGTCAGACACTATTAATAGGGGTGTGATGTTGTAGTGCATGACTTTAGTCCTGGCGGTTTATCTTTTTATAGGAGATAGAAATATGATATTTACGTATAATAAAAATATAAAGGAAGTATCTATCTGTGAAGAGACCGATTTTCGTACTCACCATATTTTTGAGCGTCAGGACATAGAAGGGTGGATTGAAGATTATCCCGACATATTAGGTGAAGAAATATTTATATTAACTACTGAATATGACCGATTCGATAAGACCTGTGAGAGACTGGATCTGCTGGGTATTGACCGGGACGGAAATTTAGCCGTTATAGAATTAAAAAGAGATGATAGCGGAAAATCTTTAGACCTGCAGGCGATCAAATATGCCGCTTATTGTTCCACATTGAATTTTAGCGATATTGTAAGAATCTATAAGGAATATTCGGATCAAAAAGGAAATCCTCTTTCGGAAGAATCCGCTCGGAAAGAAATTATGGATTTTATTAAAAATGAAGAATTTGATGAGTTAAATGATAAACCGAGAATTATTCTTGTAGCGAAGGAGTTTCGTCCTGAAGTTACCGCTTCCGTTCTCTGGCTGAGAAAATTCGGTCTTGATATAACCTGTGTGAAGATTACACCTTATCAAATAGATGAAAATATCCTCGCTTTTGAATCCAATATATTGATTCCTCTACCCGAAGCCAGAGATTTTGTCATAAAAGCGGAACATAAAGACGCCTGGGAACAGGATAACAGTTTGACAAATAAATCTTACCTTGATTTTTATAATGATATAATAGATAAAATCAAGAATAAAATATCTTATTCTTTTCATTCTCCCCAACCCAAGTATTATTATCAAATATTTACAGGAATAAAAAGTGTACATTTCGAGTGGAGTTTTCATGGCAGACCGAGAAATAGTTTCGCTGTAGAGCTCCATTTCGAAAGAGGAAATAGGGATTTTAATACTAAAGCACTGGAACAATTTGGGAAATTAAAAGATATTGTGGAAAAAGAAACCGGTGAAAAAGTGGAATTTCAGCCTGATTGGGGTAAAATTCGGTCTCGTTTATATATACAAAAAGGAGAAGGCAGTATGACTGAAGAACTAAAAGAATGGGCGGTAGAAAAAATGGTAAAATTCTATAACTTACTACTCCCCGAAGTTCAGAAACTAAAATAATCAACCTAATCCTCTAATAACAGAGATAAAATATATAAGACTCCAAACCTAATCGAATTACAGGTTCAGGAGTTACGCTTGTTATTACCAAAGCCCCTATTTCATTCCGATTTCCTGAAAAGGTGGTTTTATGTCGGTTTCCCCGGTTTTGAGCATAAGTCCTGAAGGGCGGAGTAGGGGAGGGGAGTGGGGTAAAGGTTGGAAACATCCACGCCCTGGGAGCGGAGGAAATTGAGTCTGGTCATAACCGCACTGCCGTGAAGGATATTCAGGGCAACGGTGACAACTTTCCTTTCCGATATATTTTCAAGAAAACTACCCTGCGTCCATTCGTTAAAGGCGGGCATGGCGGGACCGCACCAGATCTGGTAGTCGATCTTTCTGGAAGGTTCTCCCGCGATTGCCCAGTGGGAGGAGAGTCCCAGATACCAGCGGAAGATGAGAGCCATTTTGATGTGAGGATCCTTTTCTGCGGATAAGATACGGGTATTGTCTCGTTCCTCGAAGTATCGGCGGGTTTTTTGCCATACGTCTTCCAGACTCATGCGGAAGACGGTTTTTTCCAGGTTAAGTTTTTCTGCCGGGGGGATTTCCTCAATGCTGTTGTAGTTGCGATATATCTCATAGAGTCTGGCGGCTCTCATGGGGAACATGGTTCCTCGTTTTAAGACCTGAACCTTTACACCCATTTCGAACATATCGGCGGCGGGAGCCATGGTTATGTCCGCCTGCTGGGTCTGGGCAAGGATTTCCCTGACGGTGTTGGAAGTTCCCGATTCGACGCATGCCTGGTTCACCGATCCCGTTACAATGTATGCCGCCCCCATGGAGAAAACCGCCGCTGCAGAAAGGGGAGTGGAGATGCCTCCTCCCGCTCCGACTCTTAGTTTGGATGAATATTTGTATTTCTCCTGCATTCTGTCCCGGAGGGCCATAATGGTGGGCAGAAGAGCCAGCATGGGGCGATTGTCGGTATGTCCGCCCGAATCCGCCTCGGCGGTGATGTCGTTAGCCATGGGGATAAACCGGCACAACTCCGCCTGTTCCGGGGTTATTTCTCTCATCTGAACCAATTCTTTCACCATATCCTCCGGCGGCGGAGAAAAAAATCTGGTCGCCAGTTCTATTCTTGATATTTTAGCAATTATTTTATTGGGAACTACTATATTGCCTTCACTATCCCGGTGGATCCCTTTCACTCTGTATCGAACCAGAGGCAGGGTCAGGGTCAGGTAAGCGGATGCCTCGATGAGGTGAATGTTTTTATTTATATACAGATCCACTATTTCCGATTCCAGTTTGGGTTCGCCGGGGCTGTGGATTAGATTGAAACCGAAAGGCTTTCCGTGAAGGGAAGAGGAAGATCCCGAAACAAGTTCGGGATGACAGAGAGTCGGGTCGGGATGTTTGAGAGCGAGTTCAGAACCGGTATATTTTTCAATCCAGTCCGAGAGGGTTTTCAAGGGCATACCGGCGGTGCCGAAGAAACCCAGCATTCCTGCGTCTGCCATAGCCTGGACGATCCGGGGCGAGTTGATTCCGTGAGCCATGGAGCCTGCTATATAGGGATATTTGAGTCCGTATTCCCGGCAGAAGGAGGGATCTCCCATATTTTCAACGGGGCAGGCCGGTACAAAAGCGACGGGTTTTTCAGGGATACCTGTTCCTATTATTGCCTTATATTTATTTACCACCCACAGGGGTTTATTAATGTAAAGGATAGCGGTTTTCAGTTCCATTTCGTTCATTGAAGAATACCTTTCTAAATAAATAAAACAGGACTGTCAGGGTCTGGAGCCCTCCTACAGTTGGTAAGAAGAGATTATTTCACCGCAGGGGAGTTTCTTCCTCCAATGGATTTGTTTCCTTCATAAACCAGAAAATCCGTAATTACAAAGAACAGAAGCCCGGTACCGACGGCGATGCCAGTGAGGGCGAACATGGGTGAAAAACCCAGTAAATATGCTGTAAAGCCCAGCAGTGGAGAACCCACAATATAGCCGATATCCACTGCTGCGTTAAAAATTCCCGTGCCGATGCCACGACTGTGGGAGGGGATTCGATCCATCATCAGGGCGTTAAGGGAGGGGTAGGTCATACCGTGAGAAAATCCCAGAAAGGCTCCCAAAATAAACAATTCTTTTTCAGAGTCGATTATAAAAATAAAAGACTGGCACAGGGCGTTGATAAGAATTCCCGGTATTATCAGAGTATTTCTGCCCAGTCGATCCGAGAGTTTGCCCAGGAAGAAGCGGGATGCCACCGAACTGAAGGAATAGGCGGTGAACAGGGCGGTGGTTTTCAAAATACCGATATTCCGTAAAAAGGGAGCGGCAAAGGTGAATACGGAAGTGTTGGCCACACCGAAAACCAGAGATATAATAGCCACCGACAGAATGGGGGGACTGAAAAGAAGGGAAAAAAAGTCGTTGACTGCCGGGACATTGGTCTTTCCGTTGACGGATTTCAGAGGGTTTTCCCTTTCTTCTCCGGTGGGGGGATTTGCTGTTGTTCCTGTCGTTTCATCTGTTTCTTCATTTTTGTGTATATCCTTCAGTTGAAAGGAGAGGAGTAGTCCCGTAAGAGCCAGCAGGAGTCCGGTGATAAAGAGAAACACATAATTGTGGTGGAAACTTTTCAGCACCAATTCTCCCACAAAGGGTCCCGAGGAGATGGTCAGAAGCCCCGACACTCCGAAGATGCCTATATATTCCGCCATGCGTCCCGGTGGGGAGTAGTCGGCGATCCAGGTGAAAATCGCGGTAAAGTAAAAACCGTGACTTATCCCGTGAAGTATTCTTATCATCATGAGGAATGCGTCGTTTTTAAAGGGGAGGCAGTAGAGAAGAGATGTGCCACAAAGAACAACAATTCCCCACCGGACAAAAAAGAGTCTGCCCCGACTGTCGATTCGCGGAGAGGCAAATACCCGTGCCAGGAGGGCGGAGAGGGAAAAAATACCCATGATATAGCCCACCTGGGTTTCGGTCTTGCCCATATCCTCCAGATGTAAAGGATACAAAACATAGAGACCGTTACCGGTGAGAACCAGGAAATTCAACAGATTCGCCACTAAAAAGGCGGGATGTATCAGGGTATTTTTTTTCGCCGGAATTATATCGGTGGTCATTATACGGTCAACAGTCTCTGTTTTTCTATGATCTGTCCATAGACCTGCTGATATACCCTAGAGGAGTTCTTCCAGGAGAAGTCCAGAGCCATGACGGACTTAACCAGGGCGTTCCATTTTCGTTTGACGGAGTAGAGTTCCAGGGCGTCTCTGATGGATTTCATCATGGATTCTCCCGAATATTCCTCCATGACGAATCCGTTGCCGGTGTCGGGATTTTTGACGAAATCGGTTACGGTATCGGTGAGTCCTCCGGTGTGGAAAACCACAGGCAGAACGCCGTATTTCATACCGATAAGATGGGTCAGTCCGCAGGGTTCAAAACGGGAGGGCATGAGGAGTATGTCGGAACCCGCATGGATCCGGTGGGAAAGAGGAATATCCATGGCGATTTCAACTCTTAATTTGTCGGGATATTTTTCCGCCAGTTCTTTTAGGGCGGTTTCATATTTTTCGTCTCCCTTACCCAACACCACCATTTGAACGTCCATTTCCATGATCCGATCCATTTCTTTCAGAATAAGATCCAGTCCCTTTTCCGGTATAAGCCTGGAAATAACGGCAATGACGGGAACGCTGGAAAGAGGGAGATTCATTTCCTTCTGCAGGGCTTTTTTGCACCGGTTCTTACCCCGCAGGTCGGAGCGGTCGAACATGCTGTTGATAAGTTCGTCCTTGAGAGGGTTCCAGACATCGTAATCGATACCGTTGAGGATGCCGGTTAAATCCTTACCGCGATAGCGAAGAAGCCCCTCCAGTCCTCTGCCGAACTCCTCGGTGGTCTGAATTTCCCCGGCATAGGTGGGGCTGACGGTGGTAAGCATATCGGCGTAATTAAGCCCCGCCTTCATATAACTGACATGTCCCCAGTATTCCACTCCCTGATGATTAAACACTGACCAGGGAAGACCGATTCTTTCCATGATGTGATGGGGAAATATGCCCTGATAAGCGGTACTGTGGATAGTGTGCAGTGTCCCCATGGCGTTGAAAAAGTCGTCATTCCTGTAAAGGACTTTCAGATAACAGGGAACTAGTCCCGTCTGCCAGTCGCCGGTATGGATCACGTCGGGCTTAAAGTCGATGACGGGTAGCATTTCCAGTACCGCTCTGGAAAAGAAGGCAAAGCGTAAAAAGTTATCCTCATAATCCTTTCCCCCCTCCTGATAGATACCCTCCCGGTCAAAATAAGGAGCGTATTCCACAAAATAGACCGTAACCTTGGAACCGGGCAGTTTGCACGATTTGATACCCACCTCCCTCTGTTGACCGTCAAAGAAGAAAGAGAAGGTTTCGGCGGCGGGTTTCAGTTTGAAGACGTCCCGGTCGATACCCCTGTAAAGAGGCAAAACCACCCGGACATCCATCCCCAGATGACTGAGCGTCTTGGGAAGAGAACCGGCGAAATCCGCCAATCCCCCGGTTTTGGCAAAGGGATCCACCTCCGGAGATACTACCAGTACTTTCATGTTGTTTTCCATTTTTGTTTCCTCCTGTTGTTTATTTTTTCTATACACCGGGAAGCGGGATTATAGGGTTGCTCCCGGATTTTCCTATCTGCAGGGCAGTCTGAAGGAGTTGAATGTCATCTTTGGGAAGGAACGGGTCCCTCCTTGTTCTGATTTTCGGTTTTAAAGTGCAGATATAAATTGTTGTCTTTTTTGGTATCTATTCAGTCCTTCAACAAAGAACCACGTCATGCTGAACTCGCTTCAGCATCTATACCATATCTTATCCCTCAGATCCCGAAACAAGTTCGGGATGACGATGGAACTGAATGCATACCTTTTTTGTAACAGTCTCTCACCGGAATCCGTTCGAATTTTCTATGGATTCTTGGTGTACAAAATATTCCCTTCAAGATGTTCATCTTACTTCTTTTGATGTTAAAATAGATTGAAATGATAGGGTGTTTTTAATAAAAATAATTGAAATAAATACATTTTATTGTTATTGAAAAATATTATTCAATAATTGATGTTGTCGCTGAATTTAATACTGCAGAAGCAAATAAAAGTCAGGAGTTAAGCTCAAATTCGAGGAAACCGGCATGAACCCGTCATCCTGAACTTGTTTCAGGATCTATGGGAACCGGCATGAACCCGTCATCCTGAACTTGTTTCAGGATCTTTGGAAACCGGCATGAACCCGTCATCCTGAACTTGTTTCAGGATCTTTGGGAATCGGCATAAAATCTGGATTTTGGCAATACAAGGCGTAACTCCTGACTTTACTGTTTTTCTCCCTTTTCCGTAAATCTTACCTCGAAGACGGGTTTTTTGTAATCGGGAGGCAGGTAGTCGGCGGGAATGGTGGTCTGGTTGCCGTCCCGGAGTATCATATAATGGCTGGACATGATCTCCACTCCTGCCTCGTTGAACTTATCCTGGATATTCTGATGCAGTTCCGAATAGATTGACGCCATCTTATTGGGTTGAGCCGTATAGGCGTTGATCTGGTATTCCACGTAAAAATCGTTAAGGGCGGTTTGCAGGACAAAAGGTTTGGGATCCTGTAGAATATGATTGGTGGCTAATGCGGAAGCGATGAGCAGTTGATGGATCTGCCGCCAGGGGGCATCGTAGCCGATGGTGACAGAGGTATGAAGAATAAGACCCGGAGTGGGGGAGTTGGCACTGAAATTCTCTACGGGACTGGACAAAAGGAGTCCGTTGGGAATGGTGATCTCCACATTTTTATTTGTTTTTATCCGGGTTACCAGCAGGGTTTTTTCCACCACGTCGCCTACAGTATCGCCTATTTTCACCCGATCACCCAGTCGAAAGGCTCTCATATAGGTCAGAATGATGCCCGATATGATATTGGACATTACCGAGGAGGATCCAAGAGAAAATAAAATACCCAGAAAGATGGAAAGCCCCTTGATAGCCGGAGTTTCAGCCCCTGGAAGATATGGAAGAATGATGGCGATGGCGATGGCGATGATTAGAAACCGGGTGATCTGGTGAGTGGGTTCCACCCATTCGGAATAGAATCCAGGGATGGTTATTGAGCCTTTTTCTATTTCGTTGAATATAAAGCGGGCGAAGCGATTAATGTAGTGAGTAAGTACCATTATTATCATGATGAAAGCCAGATTGGGAAGATAAGCCACCAGTCGGTTAATGGTTACGTTCAAGAGCGATTTTATATAACCCAGCAAAAGCAGGGATGTTTCTCTGGTTTGCGGAAAGAAACCGAAAACCACCACAAAATATAAATAGAAAAATATAATCAGTATTATAATTCTTATAGATTGGGCTGACCAGAGAAGCAGATCGGTCATCTTTTCTTCTGACAGGATCTCCAGTTTCTGGATTTTGAAAGCGGTTATCCTGGTCCCCTGAAGGGATTTTATCCAGACGTAAATTCGGGGAAATATCTTGCCAACAAACCTAAATATATAAATAGTAATTAATGTAGTCAGAAGAGAAAATAAAAGACCTGTCAAAAGAGTGTTGATGTCCCGTTTGTTTTTTTCCTTTTCCAGAGCGGTTTTTAGTTTTTCCAAGTATTCCTCGGTCAGCTTTTGTCGGGGAGTTCCTGTGGGCAGGGCGTCCGCATCGCTGATGGTTACAATATTAACATCTCCGCTGTTAATGGATGAGTAGGTTTCCGCATGGGATACCTGAAGAGACATGGGGGAAAAAGAGGGAGTCGCCAGTAATTTTTCCAGTCTTTCGTCGATAATATCCGCTCTCTCGGCAGGGTTGAAGTTGGCACGTTTCTCATAGAGTCTGAAAATCTCCCGACCGCCGATCATAACCGGAGAACCTGCGGAAGATTTCTGTTCGCCGGCTTTACTTTTATCAGGCGGAGTCTGAGCCAGGATCGGGTATGCGGAGAAAGTAAAAAATAATATAAATGCAAAGATAAAGATACAGATTGAACTTATATCTGTTTTTATCATAGATTTCATTTTTTTGTTCTCTTTTCTTCTAATTTGTGGTGGATCTATATTTTTCTGATTTTCGCCGGAAAAAACCTGTTTTGTGATGACAAAAATAAATTTCTCTTTTTTTCTACTATGATTATAGACAAAGAAAACGCTTTTTTTGATATAATAAGAAAGTGGGGTTTGTTATGTTGCGATTATTTTATTTAAAATATTCAGGAGGTAAGGTTAGAAAATGAAAATTTCAAGAATGATGGTGGTTTTTCTGCTTTTTGCGACTTTTGTCCTCAGCCTGTCCGGAATCTCTTTTGCGGGAGATGACGATGAACACGGTGTAGTGTTCACTTTCGGCGACCAGGAGATCACCGTTACGGGCATAAGAAAAGAATATGCGGAAATGAATTTCGTCAAGGACGTCTTCGGCGTCAGTGTTTCTTCCACCGAGAATAACAACGGAATTCTGGTGAAAAACCTTAATTACAATAAGGGTCTCATATACGCCAACGGCAAGACCTATGTCCATGTGCCGACTTTTCTCAACTTCTTTGATGTCAGTTATACCAAGGTTAAATCCTGGAAATACGCGCTGGATGAAAAACTCCCCCTCTTCAGCAAGTCCGCCCGCAAAACCACCGGAGGAGAGGTGCTTATTATCCGTGGAGCCAAGATTCCTTTCCAACTCCTGCGGGTTAAAAAGAAAGTTTACGTTCCCATTCAGGAGTTTACCGATGTGGTCAAGGTTACTCCCGCCTTCGACCGCAAAAACGGTATGCTGAAACTCAACGGCAAGCAGATCGAACACTGGACCTATCAGGACGCGGCGGTTTACGGTTCCCTGGATGACATAAATCAGGCTCTGGGAATGGAAATCACCGTGGCCCAGGGAGGAGCCAAATAACACGGGCAGGAGTTACGCCTTTTATTACCAAAACCCAGATTTTATGCCGGTTCCAACAGATCCTGAAACAAGTTCAGGATGACGATTTCATGCCGGTTTCCCCGATTTTGAGCGTAAGTCCTG
>Ga0067045_1030747_pt1 | contig 14230 bp, 12 predicted proteins | sample TerdegcTABiofilm_FD_59184 | JGI IMG/M metagenome (GOLD analysis project Ga0067045, IMG submission 59184) | Combined Assembly of (Gp0054472, Gp0054536) Wastewater bioreactor microbial communities from Singapore -Terephthalate degrading...
CACCACCCCCATCACCGACCGCACGCCCCTGGCCGGCGACGGCTGGGACGTGCAGGGCGCGCCGGTGCTGCCCGGCATGGTGGATTCGCACACGCACTTGGACAAAGCGTTCATCCTGCCCCGCATCGGCCCGGTGAAACCCGGTCTGCTCGGCGCGATCGACGCGGTGATCGGCGACCGCGCGCACTGGACCCATGCCGACCTGCGCGAACGCGCCGAGCGCGGCCTGCAATGGGCCTGGGAGGCCGGCACCACGCACCTGCGCACCCACATCGACTGGTGGGACCCCACCACGCCGCCGCTGGCGTGGGAGGTGGTCTCGGAGCTGGCTGCCGAATGGCGCGGCCGCATCCGACTCGAACAGGTCGCTCTGATCAAGCTGGGCCTGTTCCAGCATCGGGACGAAGCCCAGGCCCTGGCCAGGCGCGTGGCCGCCACAGGCCCCCACGCGCTGCTCGGCGGCTTCGTGCATTCCAGCAACTGGGATGCCCACGCCCTGCGCCACCTCGTGCAGGCGGCGCAGGCGGTCGACCTTGACCTTGACCTGCACGTGGACGAGGAACTCAACCCCGACGCACAAGGCCTGGCCTTCATCGCTCAACTGCTGCGCGAGTTCGGCTTCACCGGCCGCGTGGTCTGTGGCCACAACTGCGCGCTCGCGGCCCAGCCCGAGGCCCAGGCGTTGGCCACGCTCGATGCGGTGGCGAGCGCACCGATCACACTGGTGTCACTGCCCATCACCAACCTGCTGCTGCAGGACGCCGTCACCGGCCGCACGCCGCGCCTGCGCGGCCTCATGCTGGTGAAGGAATCGCGCGCGCGCGGCATCCCGCTGCTGTTTGCCAGCGACAACGTGCAGGACTCGTTCTGTCGCGTCGGCAGTCTGGACCCGCTCGAAGCCATGCAGGCCGCCACTCTGGCCGGCCAGCTTGACACGCCTTTCGACACCTGGTCCGACGCACTGTGCCGCGCCGACTGGCTGCAGCGCCAGCCGCTGGCCCAGGCCACGCTGGAGGGCGCGAACGCCGACCTCGTGGTCTTCACCGCCTCGGACGCCCATGCCTGGCCCTCGCGCACCGCGCCCCGCGTGGTGCTGCGCAGCGGCCGCCCCCTCATCCCCTGACTCCCCACAAGGACCCGCCCCATGATGCACGGCTACTTCCCCCCGCACCGCTTCCTGCCCTACCTGGCCTGGACGGAAATCACCGCGCTGCCCGACCGCGAGAACACGGTCATCGTGCTGCCGGTGGGGGCCACCGAGCAGCACGGGCCGCACCTGCCCTGCTCGGTCGATACCGTGATCGCCGCCGGCGTCATCGGCAAGGCCTTCGAGCGCCTGCCGGCCGAGATCCGTGCCTTCGGCCTGCCTCCCATCACCTATGGCAAGTCCGAAGAACACCTGCACTTCGCGGGCACCATGACGCTCACCGGCACCACCCTGCTCTCGACCATGATCGAGCTCGGTGAGTCGGTGTACCGCTCGGGCTTTCGCAAGCTGGTGTTCGCCAACGGCCATGGTGGCCAGCCACAGGTGCTGGAGATGGCCGCGCGCGAGCTGCGCCTGCGCCATGGCGACTTCGTCGTCGTGCCCTACGGCGTCTCGCGCGTGCCCAACGTGTCGGGCAAGTTCATCAGCGACGAGGAGCGCAAGCTCTCGATGCACGCCGGCCATTCGGAAACCGCGCTGATGCTCGCACTGGCGCCCGACACCGTGCACATGGAGCGCGCCGCAGCGTACTTCCCTCCGCCCTTCCCGTCCAAAACGCTCTCGGCCGATGGCCGTCCGGCCTGTGCCTGGGTGGCGCGCGACTTCGGCCCCAGCGGTGTCATCGGCGACCCCACCACCGCCACACGCGAACAAGGCGAGGCCATCCTCGACAGCCTGGCCAACAGCTGGGTTCAAGCCATCACCGAACTCTTCACCATGCGCTGGGTCGTTCGCGATGAACCGACCTGGGAGCGTGGTCACTTCAACGGTCACATCCAGCAGACGCTGGGCTGATCGATCCACCGTTCCGTTTCCCCTCCCGCGCTCCTCCGTCCCACCCCCACCCTTCGACAGAAAGGCCTGCCATGTCCTCCTCCGCTTCCGTGTCCCGCCTGTGCCGCGCCCTAGGCGCCACCGCCCTGGGTGTTCTGAGCCTGACCGCCGCCCAGGCGCAGGAAAAGTTCACCTTCATGACCAACTGGTACGCGCAGGCCGAGCACGGCGGCTACTACCAGGCCATCGCCAACGGCATCTACAAGAAACACGGCCTGGATGTGACCATCAAGATGGGCGGCCCGCAGATCAACATCATCCAGATCATGGCCGCTGGCCAGGCTGACTGCATCATGGGCGCGACCGACACGCAGATGATGGTGGCGCGCGGCAACGGCCTGCCCATCGTCAACGTGGCCGCCATCTTCCAGAAAGATCCGCAGGTGCTGATCGCCCACGAAGACGTGAAGTCCTTCGAGGACATGAAGGGCAAGACCATCCTGATCGCACCCACCGCGATGCGCGGCATGTGGTCCTGGCTCAAGGGCAAGTACGGCTACACCGACGCACAGGCACGGCCCTACACCTACAACATCCAGCCCTTCGTGGCCGACAAGAACGTCGTGCAGATGGGCTTCCTCTCGTCCGAGCCGTTCGCCATCCAGAAGGCCGGCGTGAAGGCCAACACCTTCCTGCTGGCCGACCAGGGCTACCCGCCCTACGCCAACCTGATCTCCTGCATGGACAAGACCGTCAAGGAGCGCGAGAAGACCGTGGCCGCCTTCGTGAAAGCCACCGCCGAAGGCTACAAGAGCTACCTGGCCGACCCGGCGCCCGCCAACGCGCTGATCAAGAAGGACAACCCCAACATGACCGACGACCAGCTCAACTACGGCATCGGCAAGCTCAAGGAGATGGGCATCATCACCAGCGGCGACGCGGCCAAGATGGGCATCGGCATCATCACGCGCGAACGCCTGATGAAGACGCACGCCTTCCTGGTCGAAAACGAAATGATCGACCCGGCCAAGGTCAACATTGACCAGGCCTACCGCTTCGACATCTCCCGCGACGCCAAGGTCCTGCCCTGAACGACCGCTGTGCGCCCGCTTGCGGCGCACACCACGCGCACCGGTGCGGGCTTCGCCGCCCGCATCGGCCCGCCACGCCTTCACCCACAAATACCCCATGAAGACTGACCAACCGTCCGCCGCCCCGGCCATCGACATCCAGGGCGTCCAGAAAACCTACCCCAACGGCACCGTGGCCCTGCAGCCGGTGGACCTGACGGTGCGCGAAGGCGAATTCGTCACGCTGCTCGGGCCCTCGGGCTGCGGCAAGAGCACGCTGCTGAAAATGGTGGCCGGCCTGCTCGAACCCAGCAGCGGCAGCCTCAAGCTCTGGGGCCAGGGGGTCAGCCAGTTGGAGAAGTCGGGCCACCGCCTGGCCTTCGTGTTCCAGTCGCCCACGCTGATGCCCTGGGCCAGCGTGCAGACCAATGTGCGCCTGCCGCTGGACCTGGCTGGCGTGCCGCGCGCCGAGGCCGATGCCCGCGTGGCCGACGCGCTGGCCCTGGTGGGCCTGTCCAGGTTCGCCAAGGCGCTTCCGCGCGCCCTCTCCGGTGGCATGCAGATGCGCGTGTCGATTGCCCGCGGCCTGGTGGTTGAACCCACGCTGCTGCTCATGGACGAGCCCTTCGGCGCGCTCGATGAAATCACCCGCCACAAGCTCGACGCCGACCTGCTCGAACTCTGGCAGAAGAAGAACCTCAGCGTCGTCTTCGTCACCCACTCGATCCACGAGGCGGTGTTCCTCTCCAGCCGCGTGGTGATGATGGCCGCCCGCCCGGGCCGCATCGTCGAAGAATTCCAGATCGACCAACCCTACCCGCGCACGCCCGACTTCATGGTCTCCACCGAATTCAGCCACTACGCAAAGCAGTTGCAGGACAGCCTGCTGCGCGCCAGCCGCGACACGACCGAGAGCGCACACGCATGAACACCACGTCCAACACCCCCTTCCTGAAGCAGCCTCGCGTGCAGCGCGTGCTGTATCCCGCCCTGGTCGCCATCGTGCTGGTCGCGCTCTGGCACGGCCTGGTGGTCGGGCTCGAACTGCCGCCCTACCTGGTCCCATCGCCCGGCCTGATGATGGAGACGCTGATCAAGGACTGGTCCACGCTCTTCAACTCGCTGATCATCACCATGAAGATCACCGTGCTGTCCTTCGTGGTGGCCGTGGTCGTCGGCGTGCTGATCTCCTTCCTGTTCGTTCAGAGCCGGCTGATCGAGACCGCACTTTTCCCGTACGCCGTGCTGCTGCAGGTCACCCCCATCGTGGCCATTGCCCCGCTGATCATCATCTGGGTCAAGCAGCCCACCGCCTCGCTGGTGGTCTGTGCGGCACTGGTGGCCCTGTTTCCCATCATCTCCAACACCACACTGGGCCTGCGCAGCGTCGACCCCGATCTGCAGAGCTACTTCAAGATGAACCGCGCCACGCGTGGCCAGATGCTGTGGCGCCTGCGCATTCCCAGCGCGCTGCCCTACTTCTTCGGCGGCCTGCGCATCTCCTCAGGCCTCGCGCTGATCGGCGCCGTGGTGGCCGAATTCGTGGCAGGTACCGGCGGCACCAACACCGGCCTGGCCTACCAGATTCTTATGGCCGGCTACCAGCTCGACATCCCGCGCATGTTCGCCGCGCTGCTGCTGATCTCGCTCGCCGGCGTCTTCCTGTTCGTGCTCATGGCCTGGCTGACCAAGGTGTCGCTGGGCTCCTGGCACGCCAGCGAAATCGAACAATGAAACCCCACCCCCGCCGCGCTTCGCGCGCCCCCCTCAAGGGGACGACACCAGCGGCCCGGCAAAGCCGGTTCTGCGGTGTCTCTTGCCAGGACCACTTCCAAGCGGCGCACCTCTGACACTGGACAAAGACATGACCTCTCCCATCGAAACCCTTCAGCAGGAACTGCCCGGCCTCGACTGGATCACCGATCCCCTCAAGATCGGCCGGCTCTCGCAGGACTTCTCCTGGTTCAGCCCGGTGCTCAAGCGCCAACTGCTCGGCAAGCGCGGCGACATCGTCGTCAAGCCCCGCACCGAGGATGAAATCCGCCAGGTGGCCTCGGCCTGTGCGCGCCACCGCATTCCGCTCACCGTGCGCGGCAGCGGCACCGGCAACTACGGCCAGTCCACGCCGCTGCACGGCGGCGTCATCCTCGACATGAGCGGCTACAACGCGTTCCTGTGGTCGCGCCCCGGCGTGGGCCGCGCTCAGGCCGGCATCCGCCTGGCCGAGTTCGACAACGCTTCCCGCCCCACCGGCTGGGAACTGCGCTGCATCCCTTCGACCTTCCGCAGCGCCTCGCTGGGCGGCCTGTTCAGCGGCGGCTTTGGCGGCGTGGGCTCGATCAACTACGGCCCGATCGGCGCGGCCGGCAACATCCTCGGCATCCGCGCGATGAGCATCGAAGCCGAACCGCAGGTGGTGGAACTGCGCGGCCCCGAGGCCCTGCTGATGCACCACCTTTGGGGCACCAATGGCCTGGTGCTGGAGGTGGAGATGGCACTCGCCCCCGCCCATGCCTGGATGGAGATGATCGTCACGTTTGAAGACGCCGACCGCGCACTCGACTTCGGCAACGCACTGGCGCACGCGCCCGGTATCGTGAAAAAGAACATCGCCCTACTGGCCGACCCCGTCCCGGGCTACATGGTGCCGCTGGCCGAGTACTTGCCCAAGGGCTGTCATGCCGCGCTGCTGCTGGTGGCCGAGTTCTCGGAAGCCGCAGCCTTGCAAGTCATCCATGCCCACGGCGGCCAGGTCACCTACCGCCGCACGGCCGAGGAGGCACAGGCCCAGCACCACACACTGGCCGAATACTGCTGGAACCACACCACGCTCAACGCCCTCAAGGTGGACAAGGGCCTGACCTACCTGCAGACCACTTTCACGCCGGGCAAACACCTGGACCAGGTGCGCCGCATCCGCGAGCTGTTCGGCGACGAAGTGCTGATGCACGTCGAATTCCTGCGCAGCATGGACGGCTTCACCACCTGCACCTCGCTGCCGCTGGTGCGATTCACGACCGAGGAGCGCCTCAACGAGATCATCCAGATCTTCCGCGACAACGGCATCCGCGTGAACAACCCGCACACCTTCATCATCGAAGAAGGCAAGGTCGGCGGCGATCTGCCCCAGAACGTCATCGACATGAAGAGGCGCTTCGACCCGGCCGGCCTTCTCAACCCCGGAAAGATGCGCGCCTGGGGCCTGCCCGAGCAATAAGTCACCCACTCATCAACCCGGAGACCTCCCATGAGCACAGGCAAACCCATGGCCCAATATGCCGCCGCCAAACGCGTGGGCGATTTCGTGTTCATGAGCGGCATCGTGGCCGTCGACCCGGCCAGGCGCCACACCGTGAACAGCTATGAGGACATCCCCACCAAGGCACTGGCCGCCCTGCGCAAGCTGGGCTTCGTCACGGGCCAGATGTCGGTGGATGTGTTCGAGGCGCCCATCGTGTCGCAAAGCTGGTTCGTGCTGGACCGCATCCGCCAGCTCGCCGAGGAGCACGGCGGGAAAATGTCCGATGTGGTCAAGCTGGTGCAGTACTTTCGCGAGCTGCCCCACTACGCGCACTACAACCGCGTGCGCGGCCTCTTCTACCCGGGCGAACCACCGGTGAGCACCGTGGTTGAGGTGTCGCGCTTCCTGCCGGGCGACGAGGTGCTCGTCGAGGTCGAAGCCACCATGTACCTGCCGCCCCGCTGAGTCCTAGCGCCTGCTCAACAGGCGCGGCACGTTCACCACCACCCGCACGTCACCGGGCGGGAGGCTGGCTTTGATCTCGTGGGCCGGGTCCTGTGTGTCGCGCCAGGTCGGCTCGCCCAGGGGCATGCCCTGCCGTCCGACGATGGCAAACACCTGCGGTGCGTTCGCTTTGGCGCCACGGCGCGTCACCACGGCCACCTCGCCGCTGGCCAAGCGCACATAACTGCCCGGCGGGTAGAAGCCGATGTGTTTGATGAACAAGGCGCCCAGCGCATCGGGTTGCTGATCGGGTCCCAGGTACAGCTCACGCGCCACCTGCTGCGAGAGCAGGCCGCCACGGCCCTGGCGAGGACTGATGCAGGCCACGTACACGTCGGCCATCTGCAACAGGCGTTGCGCCAGATCGGCCACCGGTTTCCCTGCTGGGTAGCCACTGCCATCGGGGCGTTCGTGCTGTTCTTCCACCAGCCGCAGCCACAGGGCGTCGTTCACCCCCAGTTCACGCAACACCGCCGCGCTGCGCAAGGGGTGCTCGCGCACCGTCTGGCGCTGGGCATCGGTCAGGGAGCCGGTCTGTCTAGCCATGGCGTCGTGTGTGCGCGTCATGCCCATGTTCATGGTCAGCGCAGCACGAGACAGCGTCGCCTGCTCGGCGGGCGACAAACCCGTTGAAGGCGACACCAGTGCGCACAGGCCAGCCGATAGCAGCGCGTGCGTCGCGCTGTAGCCCACGCGGGCGTCAAAGAGCAACTGCACCAACACCAGCAAGCAGTCGTCGGGTGCCGTGCGCCACAGACCTTGAGCGCGTGCGGCCAGCCGTTCCAGCTTGTCGTTGAACTGGGTGGCCGCCGTGCCCTGGTGCAGCAAGCTGTTGAGCGAGGCGTGCATGTCGGACCAGAGCTCCACCGGCCCGGCCTCTTCGCGCGCCTCGACGTTCGGCACCTCGACCGCGTGGCTCACGCCCGCGATGCGGTTGAGCGGCGCGTTGTCGCGCACCATGCGATCGAGTTCGGTCGTGTAGCTGTACGACCAGGCACGCCAGTCGGCTTCGAGCACCACGGGTGAGTGCAGCATCAGCAGCCCCCGGTGCTGCTCGGAGGTGATCGCTTCACCCTTGCGCAGCAAGAGCACGCCCTTCGGATCCCACACGTTCACGGGAACCGGCTGCTGCAGCGCGATGGCGTCCAGAGGAAGCGACTTGTACATTCATGAGAATCTACGCCTCGCCCTGAGCCATAAAGCGAGGAATAAAAGCAGAAAAGCCTGCAAGTTCAAGAACTTGCAGGCTTTCTGGGTCTGGTGGGCGGTGCAGGGTTCGAACCTGCGACCCCTGCCGTGTGAAGGCCTTTTTGCAACATTTTCGGCGTGTCCATCAAGGTACACGCGAGTACTTTTCGAAGCTTTTTCGGACTCCATAAGAACGGTGGACTCCCTATGAATTTCTTGCCAGACCCCTGCCTTGCGATCTAGCATTGGGTTCAGTCGTACTCCAACTGACGTCTCCCCCGAATTCCGGACTTTTCAAAACTAGAGGTACGGTTGCTTTGACGTCACCGCCTAAGCCGAGCCGCCAACTCTGGAACACTGACAGCGGCCCAGCGTTTGAAATCATCGGCGACAACGTCACTTGCGAACTCTGAATAGTGACTGTATTGGTCTCTGAACACGGGCATACCCTGCACCACTAGCGAGCAATCATTCCGCCCGCAGAACGGCGCATTTTGGTCATAGAACTGAATGTTTTTGTGACTCTGCTGTAGGGCATCGACGAGAGGCTGGAAACTTTCATCCATGTCCTTGCGCTGCTTCAACGCAATGGTGCAATCTTGCTCAGGTTGCTTCAAAGGACGTGCGAAGCACCCTTTGAGATCGCCGTCGCGTCTGATGTGAGGCTTGAACATCACTACCAGGACGTTGTGCTTCTCCAATACATCAATCTTGGCTTGGATGCGGGCTATGGTTTGCGGAGTTTGTTTGGGATCGAGACCGGCAAGGATGGCAACCTGAAGGCTTCCAGCCGCGACGATGTTGTCTATAAAGACTTGCTGACGGTATGCACGATCACCCGAACACGGACTGGTGTCCTTGGGGGCATTTGGGTCGGACGTTACCTCCATGTCAATCGGACATGTGCCCACGGAAAGTATGGAGAAACGCCCGAAGTAATCGTGTGACGCGAACCCGGGATAGAGATGGTTGGCGAAGCTGCTGCCCAAGAGCAGGATTTCCGGAGGTTTGTCCTGGTTGATGCTGCAAAACCACCAGTTGTAATCACTCGCATCAGGGAATGGGTGGTTGGTCGTGCACTGATCGTTCTTAGAAAATTTCCAGATCGGACCCACAAACTGCTGGTTGACCTTGACCGTGTGCTGTATGACGCCCCGATCCTCCAAACCATTGTTCTGGAACACGTAAAGACCACTGCATCCCACGACAATCATCGCCACCATTAACAGGGCCGTCTTGAACCGGAAACCGCTTTTTCGCAGCGGGCGTTCGACCAGCAGGTAAGTCAAGGCGGCCAGAGAGATCGCGCCCCCGATGGCAAAGAGCCCAGCGCGCGCGGACAACGGCTCGCTGTTGATGATGTGTAGGTAGGAAATGATCGGCCAGTGCCACAGGTAAAGGGGATAGCTGATCAGTCCTATCCACACCAGCGGCTTCATGGACAGCACATACCTGTTGAGTAGCGCCTGGGGTCCCGCAGCGATCAAAAAGGTCGCGCCCAGCACCGGTGCCAGCGCAGTCCACCCAGGGAACACGGCCTTCGGTGTAATGGTCATGAAACCAAACGCCAGACACAGCACACCCAACACAGACAAACCCTGGGCTCCAATGGCCATCCACAAGCCGCGTCGGCCGCCTCCTGCAAAACGGAAGTTGAGGTACGCCAGCGCGGCACCCAGCAGCAGTTCCCACGCGCGGGTGTAGGGCATGTAAAAGACGAATGTCTTGTCATACCCGATGTACTGGACGTTGTAGACAAATGACGCCAAGGCGAGAACCAAGACAACGCCGAGCAGATGGATGCGAAATCGAAATGCCGCCCACAGCGCAATGGGCCACACAATGTAGAACTGCTCTTCGATGCCAAGCGACCAGAGGTGCAGCAGCAGCTTCTTCTCGGCAGAAGAGTCGAAGTACCCCGACTCGCTCCAGAGCACAAAATTCGAGATGAACGCAGCCCCACCTGCAATGTGCTTTCCCGTTTCCTTGTACTCATCGGCCAGCAGCAGGAAGTACCCGGAGATCAAGCAGGCGGTCAGGACCAACAGCAGCGCGGGAAAAATGCGCTTGATCCGTCTTGCGTAGAAGTCCTTGAGGCTGAATGTGCCCGCTTGCAAGCCACTCAAGATGATCGAACTGATCAGATAGCCCGAGATGACGAAGAAGATGTCGACGCCAATGAATCCTGAGGGAAGCAAACTAGGAAAGGCGTGATAGATAACTACAGCCGAAACTGCAACTGCCCTTAGTCCGTCGATGTCCGCTCGATACTTAATAGCGTTTTCACTCATCCGTGGTGTAGCTCGCGCAAAAGGCATGGAATGTATCGACGGGCCTCATACCGACCTCTAGCACTACACACCCCCGGGCCGCTGATGAACTGGGTAGGCTGCGGCGCGAAGAGTTCTTGGTTGGAAAAAGCCAACACATTTACCTGCAATCGCAGATGAAGCTCTGCTCCCAAAAACGTTGCGGAGTCCCGGGCGGAGTCCAGGAAAATGACAGTCAATAAAAAAGGACTGGCGATTTCTCGTAAGTCCTTGTTTATCCAGCGTTTTGTCTGGTGGGCGGTGCAGGGTTCGAACCTGCGACCCCTGCCGTGTGAAGGCAGTGCTCTACCACTGAGCTAACCGCCCGATTGATCTGACCGATCTCTCGGAAGCCTCAAATTATAGCCGGATTTTTGCCGGTTTCAGGCAACCTGCAGCGTGCGCCACAAGGTTTTGCCTTTGCTCGCCTTGTCCAGGTCGGCGAGCACGCCTTCGTGCGCCTGGGCTTCCTGCTCGTTGGCACGCAGCACCGGCAGCTCGAAGCGGCTCAGGTCCAGCGACTCGATCTGCCCGTCCTCGCCCGGCGCGTCGCCCAGGTCCATGAGCAGCGCGTCCTGTCCGCGCGTCATGTTGATATAGACGTCGGCCAGCAACTCGGCATCGAGCAAGGCGCCGTGCAGCGTGCGGCCCGAGTTGTCCACGCCCAACCGGTCACACAAGGCATCAAGGCCGTTGCGTTTGCCAGGGAACATTTCCTTGGCCATCACCAGGCTGTCGGTCACCTGGCCCAGGATGGTGGTGATGGCCGGCTGGCCCAGCCGCTCCATCTCCTTGTTGAGGAAGCTGATGTCAAACGGCGCGTTGTGGATGATCACTTCCGCATCGCGAAGGTAGTCCAGCAACTGGTCGGCGATGGCGGCGAACTTGGGCTTGTCGCGCAGGAACTCGTTGCTGATGCCGTGCACCTTGAGCGCGTCCTCGTGGCTGTCGCGCTCGGGGTTCACGTAAAAGTGCAGGTTGTTGCCGGTGAGCTTGCGGTTGAGCAGCTCCACGCAACCGATCTCGATGATGCGGTCGCCGTTCTCGGCCGACAGGCCGGTGGTTTCCGTGTCGAGGACGATCTGGCGCATCAGTGGTTCTCTTTCGCGTGGTTGATCGAGTACTTCGGAATTTCAACGGTCACGTCAGCCTGGGCCAGCAGCGCCTGGCACGACAGGCGCGAATTGGGCTCAAGGCCCCAGGCGCGGTCTAGCAGGTCTTCCTCGGTCTCGTCGAGCTCATTGAGGCTGTTGAAGCCTTCGCGCACGATCACGTGGCAGGTCGTGCAGGCCGCGCTCATGTCGCAGGCGTGTTCGATGTTGATCTTGTTGTCCAACAGGGCTTCGCAGATCGAGGTGCCCGCAGGCGCCGTGATGCTGGCGCCCTGAGGACAGTATTCGGGATGAGGCAGGATCTTGATCGTGGGCATGGGGAGGTTGTTTTCAGACTTCTTCGAGTTTCTTGCCAGACAGGGCCTGCTGGATGCCACGGTTCATGCGCAACGCGGCGAAGGGCTCGGTGGCCTTGGCGAGTTCCGTCGTGGCATTCTCGATCGCGTTGGCATCGTCGCCTTGCGCGGTGGTCGCCAGCGCGGACACGAGGGCGTCAATCTGTTCACGCTCGGTGGGTTGCAGCAGGTCGGCGTCTGCCGCCAGCGCGGTGCGCGTGGCGGCGATCATTCGGTCGGCATCCACGCGGGCCTCGACCAGCGCGCGCGCCTGGATGTCCTGCTGCGCGGTGGCGAAGCTGTCCTGCAGCATGGCGGCGATCTGCTCGTCGCTCAAGCCGTAGGCGGGCTTCACGTCAACTCGGGCCTCCACGCCACTGCCCTGCTCTTTCGCGCTCACGGACAGCAGGCCGTCGGCGTCCACGGTGAAGGTCACGCGAATGCGCGCGGCACCGGCCACCATGGGCGGGATGCCACGCAGTTCAAAGCGCGCGAGGCTTCGGCAATCGGCCACCAGATCGCGTTCGCCCTGCACCACGTGCAGCGCCAGCGCGGTCTGGCCGTCCTGGTAAGTGGTGAAGTCCTGCGCCAGCGCGGTGGGAATCGCGCTGTTGCGCGGCACGATGCGCTCGACCAGACCGCCCATGGTCTCGATGCCCAGCGACAGCGGGATCACGTCCAGCAGCAGCAGATCGCCGTCGCGGCTGTTGCCCGCGAGCGCGTTGGCCTGGATGGCGGCACCCAGCGCCACCACCTCGTCCGGGTTGAGGTTGGTCAGCGGCTCCGTGCCGAAGAATTCACCCACCGTGCGGCGGATCACCGGCATGCGGGTCGAACCACCCACCATCACCACGCCCTGCACCTCGTCCTTGGCCACGCCGGCATCCCGCAGCACCTTGCGCACGGCTGTCATCGTGCGCGCGGTGAGCGCGGCGGTGCAGGCCTCGAAATCGCTCGGGGTGACGGCTTGTTCGATGGCCTTGCCGGCCACGCTGGCGCGGAAGGTCTCGCTCGCGGCCGATGACAGCGCCTCTTTCACGCGGCGCGCCTCGGCGTGCACGGCAGCGCGCTCGGAAGCGTTGAGATCGGCGCTCACGCCCTGCTGGGCCAGCACCCAGGCGGCCAGGGCCTGGTCGTAGTCGTCGCCGCCCAGGGCCGAATCACCCCCGGTGGCCATGACCTCAAACACGCCCTTGGTGAGACGCAGGATGGAAATGTCGAAGGTGCCGCCGCCCAGGTCATAGATGGCATAGACGCCTTCTGAGCTGTTGTCCAGGCCATAGGCAATCGCCGCAGCCGTGGGCTCGTTGATCAGCCGCAGCACGTTGATGCCAGCGAGCTGGGCCGCGTCCTTGGTGGCCTGGCGCTGCGCGTCGTCGAAGTACGCGGGCACGGTGATCACCGCGCCATACAGGTCGTCGTCGAAGCTGTCCTCGGCGCGAAAGCGCAGCGTGGCCAGAATCTCGGCGCTGACTTCCATTGGCGTCTTGTGACCGGCCACGGTCTCCACCACGGCCATGCCGTCCTGATCAACCACGGTATAGGACAGCTTGTCCACGTCGGCCACCTGCGCGCGGCGGCGGCCCATGAGGCGCTTGACCGAACTCACGGTGTTCGCCGGGTCCTGCACCTGCGCGGCGAGCGCGTCAAAACCGATCTGCCGGCCCGAGCCGCCTTGCGCGGGATCGAGGTAACGCACCACGCTGGGCAGGATCACGCGGCCATCGGCCGCCGGCAGGCACTCGGAGACGCCGTGGCGCACTGCGGCCACCAGCGAATGCGTGGTGCCCAGGTCGATGCCCACCGCCACGCGCCGCTGGTGCGGGTCGAGCGACTGGCCGGGTTCGGAAATCTGCAGAAGCGCCATGGGTCAACGGTCATTCATAAGGGGGAACCGGCTATTGTCCCAGCAGATCGAGCCGGTTCTCCACATCGCTGGCAAAGCGCTCAACGAACATAAGGGCTCTGACCTGGTTGGCCAGCGCGGGCCAGTCCTGCAAGTCGTCCGCAGTGGTCTGCAGTTCCTGGAGCAGCGTGCGGCGCGTGGCGGCCACCTCGTCGGCCATGCGCTCCAGATCGGCAAGGCCTTCGGCCTCGTCCAGGTCTTCGCGCCATTGCATCTGCTGCATCAGGAAGGCGGTGGGCATGGCGGTGTTGTTCTCGGCCTGGATCGGCGCGCCATGCAGTTCGCACAGGTAGGCCGCGCGCTTGAGCGGGTCTTTCAGGCGCTGGTAGGCCTCGTTGATGCGCACCGACCACTGCATTGCCTGGCGCTGCGTCTGGGCATCTGCGGTGGCAAAGCGGTCGGGGTGCGCCTCGCGCTGCAGGTCTTTCCAGCGGGCGTCGAGCGCGGCGCGGTCCACCGCGAAGCGCGGGCTCAGGCCGAATATCTCGAAATCGTTCGATTGCAGGTTCAGGTTCATCGCGTGAAAAAGCCGCCAGCACTGGACAGCACGGGCGGCTTGATGGGGGAACGCAGCATCAGATGCG
>Ga0067045_1030745_pt1 | contig 14225 bp, 10 predicted proteins | sample TerdegcTABiofilm_FD_59184 | JGI IMG/M metagenome (GOLD analysis project Ga0067045, IMG submission 59184) | Combined Assembly of (Gp0054472, Gp0054536) Wastewater bioreactor microbial communities from Singapore -Terephthalate degrading...
ACACGATCATCGTCGACGAAGCCCACGAACGCAGCCTGAACATCGATTTCCTGCTCGGTTACCTGAAAACCCTGCTGCCGCGCCGCCCCGACCTCAAAGTCATCATCACCTCGGCGACCATCGACCTGGAGCGCTTCTCCAAGCACTTCGACGACGCGCCGATTGTCGAAGTCTCGGGGCGTACCTTCCCGGTGGACACCTGGTACCGGCCGCTGACGCTTGAGCAGGACGAGGAAGGCAACCGGGTCGAAGACGACCTGACGGTGGACCAGGCGATCCTCGCCACCCTCGATGAAATCGCCGCCCATGAACGCAGCGAGCGCCGCAGCCCAGGTGACGTGCTGGTGTTCCTGCCGGGCGAGCGGGAGATTCGCGACGCCGCCGACATGTTGCGCAAGGCCCAGCTCAAGCACACCGAAATCCTGCCGCTGTATGCTCGCCTGTCACCGGCCGAGCAGCAGCGGATCTTCCAGTCGCACCCGGGGCGGCGCGTGGTCCTGGCGACCAACGTCGCGGAAACCTCGTTGACGGTGCCGGGGATTCGCTACGTGATTGACAGCGGCACCGCGCGCATCAGTCGCTACAGCTACCGGGCCAAGGTCCAGCGCCTGCCGATCGAGGCCATCTCCCAGGCCAGCGCCAACCAGCGTAAAGGGCGCTGCGGCCGGGTCGAGCCGGGCATCTGCATTCGTCTGTACAGTGAAGAAGACTTTATCGGCCGGCCGGAATTTACCGACCCGGAAATCCTGCGCACCAACCTGGCGGCGGTGATCCTGCAGATGCTCCATCTGCGCCTGGGCGAGATCACCGACTTCCCGTTTATCGAACCGCCGGATGGCAAGGCCATCAGCGATGGCTTCAACCTGCTGCAGGAACTCTCGGCAGTAGACCGCAACAGTCAGCTGACGCCGCTGGGCCGGCAACTGGCGCGCCTGCCGGTAGACCCGCGCATGGGCCGCATGCTGCTGGAGGCGGCCCGGTTGGGCAGCCTCCAGGAAGTGTTGATCGTCGCCAGTGCCATGTCGATCCAGGACCCGCGCGAGCGGCCGCCGGAGCGTCAGCAGGCCGCCGATCAGGCCCACGCGCAATGGAAGGACGTCGACTCGGACTTCGCCGGGCTGGTCAATCTGTGGCGCGGCTTTGAAGAGCAGCGCCAGGCGCTGACTGCCAGCCCCTTGCGCAACTGGTGTCGCAAGAATTTCCTGAACTACCTGCGCCTGCGCGAATGGCGTGACTCTCATCGCCAGTTGAGCCTGATCTGCCGCGACATGCAGCTGTCGCTCAACAAGGAACCGGCGGATTACCCCAGGTTGCACAAAGCGGTGTTGTCCGGCTTGCTCAGCCAGATTGGCCAGAAAACCGAGGACGGCGACTACCTCGGTGCCCGCCAGCGGCGGTTCTGGATTCACCCCTCATCGGGCCTGGGCAAGAAGCGCCCGCAATGGCTGATGACCGCCGAACTGGTGGAGACCACCAAGCTCTACGCGCGCATGGTGGCCAAGATCGATGCCGACTGGATCGAACCGCTGGCCGGGCACCTGATCAAGAAGAACCACTTCGAACCCCATTGGGAGAAGAAGCGTGGGCAGGTGGTGGCGTACGAGCAGATCACCTTGTTCGGGCTGATTATCGTCGGTCGCCGTCCGGTGCATTACGGGCCGATCGATCCACTGGTATCGCGCGAGCTGTTCATCCGCGAAGCCCTGGTGCGTGGCGAGATCCAGTCCAAGGCCAAGTGCCTCACCGCTAACGCGCAACTGCTCGAACAGCTCGATGAGCTGGAAGCCAAGGCACGCCGGCGCGACATCCTGGCGGACGAAGAAACCCTGTTCGCCTTCTACGACGCGCGCTTGCCGGCAGAGATTCACCAGACCGCGACCTTCGACAGCTGGTACCGGGTCAACAGCCAGAAAGACCCGCAGCTGTTGATCATGCGCGAGGAAGATGTGCTGGCGCGCGAGGCCAACGAAATCACCGCGGCGCATTACCCGGACACCCTGCGCCTGGGCGACCTGACCCTGCCGTTGAGTTATCACTTCGAACCCAACCATCCGCGTGATGGCGTGACCCTGCGCGTACCGGCCCCGCTGTTGCCGATGTTGCCCCCGGAGCGCCTGGAGTGGCTGGTGCCGGGGGTGATCGAGGCCAAGTGCATCGCCCTGGTGCGCAACCTGCCCAAGGCCTTGCGCAAGAACTTTGTACCGGTACCGGACTTCGTCAAGGCTGCCCTGCAACGCATCACCTTTGGCGACGGCTCGTTGCCCCAGGCCCTGGGTCGGGAGTTGTTGCGCATGACCGGTGCCCGGGTCAGCGACGAGGCCTGGGCCGAAGCCGCGCAGCAGGTGGAAAGCCACTTGCGGATGAACCTGGAAATTGTCGACGGCCAGGGCAAGTTCCTCGGCGAAGGCCGCGACCTGGCCGAACTGACGGCCCGGTTTGCCGAAGCCAGCCAGGCGGCCCTGGCGGTGCCACAGACTGCGAAAAGCCAACAGCCGGTGGAGGCCAAGGTTTTCGCCGCCGTGGCACAGCAGACCCAACAGAAGATCGCCGGGCTGTCGATGACGGTCTACCCGGCCTTGGTGGAAGAGGCGGGGACGGTCAAGGAGGGGCGTTTCTCGACCCCGGCCGAGGCCGAGTTCCAGCACCGCCGTGCCTTGCAGCGCTTGCTGATGCAGCAACTGGCGGAGCCGGCGAAGTTCCTGAGGGGCAAATTGCCGGGGCTCACCGAACTGGGCTTGATGTACCGCGAACTGGGGCGGATCGACGCGCTGGTGGAAGACATCCTGCTGGCGAGCCTGGACAGCTGCATTCTCGACGGTGAACCGAGCCTGCCCCGCGACGGTGCCGGGCTGGCGGCGCTGGCCGAACGCAAGCGCGGCGGCTGGACCGAGCATGCCGAACGCCTGGCGAAGCTGACGCTGGAGATTCTCAAGCTCTGGCACGGCCTGCAAAAACGCTTCAAGGGCAAGATCGACCTGGCGCAAGCGGTGGCCTTGAATGACATCAAGCAACAGTTGAGTCACCTGGTGTACCCAGGGTTTGTCCGCGAAACCCCGATGGTGTGGCTCAAGGAGCTGCCGCGCTACCTCAAGGCCGTCGAACAGCGCTTCGAAAAACTCGGCGCCCAGGTCCAGAAGGACCGGGTCTGGAGCGGCGAATTGTCGGCGCTCTGGGCGCAATACCAGGCCCGCGCCAGCAAACATGCCCAGGAAGGCAAGCGCGATCCGCAACTGGAGCTGTACCGCTGGTGGCTGGAAGAGTACCGGGTGTCGTTGTTTGCCCAGCAACTGGGGACCAAGGTGCCGATCTCCGACAAGCGCCTGAACAAGCAGTGGACCCAGGTCGAACCGTAGACCTCAGGCTTGTGCAAAAACCTGTGGGAGCGAGGTTGCTGTGGTGCCTGTTGTAGGGGCGTTATCCAGCAAAAATGGGCCAAAACCCTGGGTTTATGGCAAACTTCGCCGCTATAAACATCGGCCCCGCAGTTTTGAGCCTTCGCGCTGCGGGCAGGTCGAATAAAGCGATGCCAGGTTTGCGTCCCCCGGATGGGAATAGACCCTTTATGTATTGGTACGTCGGTGCCAATGCTTTCTGCCTGAACAGATTAGAGAAACGAGCATGCATAACGTCGTCATCAGCGGCACCGGCCTGTACACCCCGGCCAACAGCATCTCCAACGAAGAGCTGGTGCAGTCTTTCAATACTTACGTCGCCCAGTTCAATGCCGACAACGCCCAGGCCATCGAGCGTGGCGAAGTCGAGGCGCTGACCGAGTCCAGCGCTGCCTTTATCGAAAAAGCTTCCGGGATCAAGAGCCGCTTTGTCATGGACAAGGAAGGCATTCTCGACCCCGCGCGCATGGCACCACGCCTGCCTGAGCGCTCCAACGACGAATGGTCGGTGCTCTGCCAGATGGCCATCGGCGCTGCCGAACAAGCCCTGCAGCGTGCCGGCAAGACCGCCGCGGACATCGACGGGGTGATCGTCGCCTGCTCCAACCTGCAGCGCGCCTACCCGGCCATCGCCATCGAAGTCCAGGAAGCCCTCGGCATCCAGGGGTTCGGTTTTGACATGAACGTGGCCTGCTCCTCGGCCACCTTTGGCATCCAGGCTGCCGCCAACAGTGTGCAACTGGGCCAGGCCCGGGCCATCCTGATGGTCAACCCGGAAGTCTGCACCGGTCACCTGAACTTCCGTGACCGCGACAGCCACTTCATCTTCGGCGATGCCGCGACGGCGGTGATCATCGAGCGTGCTGACCTGGCGACCTCCCCGTACCAGTTCGACGTGGTCAGCACCAAGCTGTTGACCAAGTTCTCCAACAACATCCGCAACAACTTCGGTTTTCTCAACCGCGCCGCGGAAGAGGGCATCGGTGCCCGCGACAAGCTGTTCGTCCAGGAAGGCCGCAAGGTGTTCCGTGACGTGTGCCCGATGGTTGCGGAACTGGTGGGCACTCACCTGCAGGAGAACAGCCTGAACGTCAGCGACGTCAAGCGTTTCTGGCTGCACCAGGCCAACCTCAGCATGAACCACCTGATCGTCAAGAAACTGCTGGGCCGTGAAGCCACGGAAGAAGAGGCACCGGTGATCCTCGACACCTATGCCAACACCAGTTCGGCCGGTTCGGTGATTGCTTTTCACAAGCATCAGGATGATCTGCCTGCCGGCTCCCTGGCGGTGCTCAGCTCCTTCGGCGCCGGTTACTCGATTGGCAGCGTGATCCTGCGCAAACGCTGATCCTGCGTTAGCAAAACACCCCTCACAGCCTGCGGTTGCGCCGCAGGCTGTCGCTTTTCCTCCCTCGTAATCCCTCTATCTCGCGGCTTTCAGCCCGCTCGACGACGCGTAGCAGATTTATTTCGATTCGAAGTAAAAAAGTTCCGTTGTCATCAAATCTTTATCTAATGGCAACTTGCCTGCAATACGCCCTCGCCAAGATTCCCTCCCAACACAAGCGGGCCTGAACCGCGTGTTTCCAGCTTTAGACCACCAATTAGGGGAACTCTTCGATGATCCGTAAGCACTTCGCCGGTTTTGCTGCCAGCGCACTGGCCATGGCAGTGACCGCCCAGGCTTTCGCTGGCACCGTCACCTCTGACGGCGCTGATATCGTAGTCAAGACCAAGGGCGGCCTCGAGGTCGCAACCACCGATAAAGAATTCAGCTTCAAACTGGGTGGCCGCCTGCAAGCGGACTACAGCCAGTTCGACGGCATCTACACCAAAAATGGTGACACGGCGGATGCGGCCTACTTCCGTCGCGCCTTCCTGGAGCTGTCCGGTGTGCTCTACACCGATTGGGCCTACACCATCAGCTACGACTTCTCCCATAACGCCGGCGACTCCGACAACGGTTACTTCGACGAAGCGTCCCTGGCCTACAACGGCTTCAAGCCGGTGTCGATCAAGGTCGGCCGCTTTGACCCGGACTTCGGCCTGGAAAAAGCCACTAGCTCCAAGTGGGTTACCGCGCCAGAGCGCAACATGGCCTATGACATGGTCGACTGGGCCAACGGTCACCAGAATGGCCTGGGCCTGCAAGCCTCCAGCACCTTTGCCGAGTCGTTCTACGCCTCCGCCGGCGTGTTCAGCAAGGACACCGACGACACCGATGGCAACAGCGTCAAGCAGGTCAACGGGCGCTTCGTCTTCGCCCCAATGCACGAAGCCGGCAATGTCCTGCACTTCGGTCTGAACCTGGCATCCCGCGATGTCTCGGATACAGCCTTCGACTCCCGTTATCGCACCCGGATGGGCATGCGTGGCGTGGAAACCCTGGGCGGCAACGATGCGGGCAGCAACGGCAACCGTCCGGTGCTGGGTGGCAGTTCCTCTTCGCCAGCCGGTTCCTTCGACCGTGACGACGCATTGGGCCTGGAAGCCGCGTTCGCCATGGGCCCAGCCTCGATCCAGGGTGAATACATCACCCGCAAGACCAAGGCTGACAGCAGCGCTTATGAAGACATCAAGGGCCACGGCTTCTACGTACAGGGCGCCTACACCCTGACGGGCGAGTCCCGCGGCTATAAAGTCGGCAAGTTCGACGCGATCAAGCCGGCCAACAAGTCGGTGGGTGCCTGGGAAGTGTTCTATCGCTACGACAGCCTGACCGTCGAAGACGACAACATCACCACCGCCACCCTGACCCGTGACGTCGGCGATGCCGAAGCCAAGGTGCACACCCTGGGCGTCAACTGGTACGCCAACGAAGCGGTGAAAATCTCCGCGGCCTACCTCAACGCCAAGACCGAGAAGGTCACCAACGCCACTGCAGCCAGCGGTTCGACCCCGGCACAACGCACTGGCGATGACAGCGGCGACGGTTTTGTAGTGCGCGCGCAATACGTGTTCTAAATCGCAATACCCGCAGCATGAGCTCTTACTTCATCCGTTAAAGCTCCTTTCGTTTCACCCCGCCTCGGCGGGGTTTTTTTTATTCCGGCAAGCCTCGGGGATGGGCGATACTCGGCAGGTCTTGAGGTCGTGCCTGTGGGGAACAGAATGCCGTTACATGTTTTGGACAGTCTGTCCGCCATTGCGCCGCCAGAGTGGGACGCGCTAGTGCCTGACACTCAGCCGTTCCTGCGCCATGCTTTTCTCAGCAGCCTGGAAGACAGTGGCAGCCTCGGCCCGCACTCGGGCTGGCAGCCGGAACACCTGTTGCACATCGAAGACGGTCGCCTGCTGGCGGCGTTGCCCAGTTACCGCAAATGGCATTCCTATGGCGAGTACGTGTTCGACCATGCCTGGGCCGATGCCTGTGAGCGTGCGGGAATCACCTATTACCCCAAACTGTTGAGCGCCGTGCCGTTCAGTCCGGTCAGCGGTCCGCGTTTGCTCGTGGCCGATGGGCAGGACGGTGTTGAGTTGCTCAAGAGCTTGCCGGGCTATCTGGAGATCGAAGAACTCTCCAGCGCCCATATCAATTTCACCGATGCCTTTACCGACGCCGCCCTGGCCCAGCAGCCGGGCTGGTTGCAGCGCGTTGGCTGTCAGTATCACTGGCAGAACCGCGGTTACCGGGACTTCCAGGATTTTCTCGATGTGCTCAGTTCGCGCAAGCGCAAGCAGATGCGCAAGGAGCGCGAGCAGGTGGCGGGGCAGGGCATCGAGTTTGAATGGCTGGAGGGTCAGCAACTGGACCAGGCACAGTGGGATTTTGTCTATGCCTGCTACGCCAATACCTACGCGGTGCGCCGGCAGTCACCCTACCTGACCCGGGCGTTTTTCAGCCTGCTGGCCGAGCGTATGCCGCAAGCGATTCGTGTGGTGTTGGCCAAGCAAGGTTCGCGGCCGGTGGCCATGGCGTTCAGCCTGGTGGGCGGCGATCGTTTTTATGGCCGCTATTGGGGCTGCCTGGCGGAGTTCGACCGTTTGCACTTCGAGACCTGCTTCTATCAGGGCATGGACTATGCGATTGCCAACGGTTTCCAGCGCTTTGATGCCGGTGCCCAGGGCGAACACAAGCTGATTCGTGGTTTTGAACCGGTGATCACCCACTCCTGGCATTACTTGCGTCACCCTGGGCTCAAGTCCGCGGTGCAGGACTTCCTGGCGCGCGAGCGCGTCGGGGTCCTGGGGTATGCCGAGGAAGCGAAGAGCGCCTTGCCTTATCGACAAGGCTGATCTTCGCGCCGCACGCCGCTCAGTTGTCTTCTTTGCCCAGCCAGCGATAGACCACGCCGCCAATCACCGCGCCCAGCAGCGGCGCCAGCCAGAACAGCCACAGTTGCTGGATCGCCCAGCCGCCGACAATCAGCGCCGGTCCGGTGCTGCGTGCCGGGTTGACTGAGGTGTTGGTGACCGGGATCGAGATCAGGTGAATCAGGGTCAGTGCCAGGCCGATGGCGATCGGGGCAAAGCCTGCGGGGGCACGTTTGTCGGTGGCACCGAGGATGATCAGGATGAACATCGCGGTCATCACCAGTTCCGTGACAAACCCTGCGGCCATCGAGTAGCCGCCGGGGGAGTGCTCACCGTAGCCGTTGGAAGCCAGGCCGCTGGCCAGCTCGAAGCCGGGTTTGCCACTGGCGATGAAGTAGAGCAGGGCCGCGGCGATGATGCCGCCGAGCACCTGGGCGATGACGTAGGCCGGCAGCTCCTTGGCCGGGAAGCGCCCGCCGACCACCAGTCCGAGGGATACCGCCGGGTTGAGGTGGCAACCGGAGATGTGGCCGATGGCAAAGGCCATGGTCAGCACCGTCAGGCCAAACGCCAGGGACACCCCCAGCAGGCCGATGCCCACCTCGGGAAAACCCGCCGCCAGCACCGCACTGCCGCAACCACCCAACACCAGCCAGAACGTACCTACCAACTCTGTAGCCGATCGTTTTAACAGAGACATGAGAGTGTGCCCTTTCGAGTTAACGCTGCCGTGTGCCTCTGCAGATGGACTACAGAACCATCTCCAGAACCTTTGCTGAGTGAAGCAGGATTTTTCTGGAATGCCAGTTCGGGGGAGCGTCAGAGGCCCTGAGCGAGGGGCTCTGGGGGCTCGTGGGGGCATATCGAGCAGCCTTTGTGGGAGCGAGCCTGCTCGCGAAAAGCCAGAGAGCACGACGGGGTGTCAGGCCACGGGCGTCATCATTGATGACCATCGCGAGCAGACTCCGCTCGCTACGATTTCAATCGATGCCGACAAAACCACCGGTCTGGTGCTGCCACAGGCGTGCATACAGTCCTCCGTGGGCGAGCAATTGGGCGTGGCTGCCGCTTTCGGCGATCTGGCCGTTTTCCAGGACCACCAGGCGGTCCATGCGGGCGATGGTGGAGAGGCGGTGGGCGATGGCGATCACGGTCTTGCCCTGCATCAGGGTTTCCAGGCTTTCCTGGATCGCGGCTTCGACTTCCGAGTCCAGGGCTGAGGTCGCTTCGTCCATGATCAGGATCGGGGCGTCCTTGAGCAGCACCCGGGCGATGGCGATCCGCTGGCGCTGGCCGCCGGACAGTTTCACCCCGCGTTCACCGACGTGGGCATCGAAGCCGGTGCGCCCTTCGGCGTCGGACAGCAGCGGGATGAATTCATCGGCCCGGGCCTTGTGCGCCGCTTCCCAGAGTTCGGCGTCGGTGGCGTCGGGTTTGCCGTAGAGCAGGTTGTCGCGGATCGAGCGGTGCAGCAGCGAGGTGTCCTGGGTGATCATGCCAATGCGCTCGCGCAGGCTTTCCTGGGCGACGTGGGCGATGTTCTGGCCGTCGATCAGGATCTGTCCGCCCTGCACGTCGTACAGGCGCAGCAGCAGGTTGACCAGGGTCGATTTACCCGCGCCCGAAGGGCCGATCAGGCCGATCTTCTCACCGGGCTTGATGACCAGGTTGAGGTCGCTGATGATTCCGCTTTTTTTGCCGTAGTGGAACGCCACATGCTCGAAGCGCACTTCGCCACGCGTCACTTCCAGGCGGGGCGCCGGTTCGCGGTCGGTCACGCTGATTGGCTGGGCGATGGTCTGCAGGCCGTCCTGGACCATGCCGATGTTTTCGAAAATGCCGTTGACCACCCACATGATCCAGCCCGACATGTTGACGATGCGGATCACCAGGCCGGTGGCCAGGGCAATCGCTCCCACCGAGATCAGCGACTGGGTCCACAGCCACAACGCCAGGCCGGTGGTGCCGACGATCAACAGGCCGTTCATGGTGGTGATGACGACGTCCATGCTGGTGACTACACGGCCGGCCAACTGGGATTTTTCGGTCTGTTCCGCGATGGCCTCGCGGGCGTACTGCTGTTCGAAGTTGGTGTGGGCGAACAGCTTGAGGGTGGTGATGTTGGTGTAGCCGTCGACGATCCGCCCCATGAGTTTGGAGCGGGCATCGGACGACACCACCGAGCGCTCCTTGACCCTGGGGACGAAGTAACAGAGCGCGGCGATGTAGGCGGCGATCCAGGTCAGCAACGGGATCATCAGGCGCCAGTCGGCCTCGGCGAACAGCACCAGCGAGCTGATGGCATAGATCAGCACATGCCACAGCGCATCCACGGCCTGCACTGCAGAGTCGCGCAATGAGTTGCCGGTTTGCATGATGCGCTGGGCGATGCGTCCGGCGAAGTCGTTCTGGAAGAAATTCAGGCTCTGCTTGAGCACGTAGCTGTGGTTCTGCCAGCGGATCATGCTGGTCATGCCGGGGCTCAGGGTCTGGTGCACCAGCAGGTCGTGCAGGCCGACAAACACCGGCCGCAGAATCAGGGCCACCACGGCCATCCAGGCCAGCTCGGCACCGTGCACCTTGAAAAAGTCGGCATTCGGCGTGCCCTGGGCGAGGTCGATGATCCGGCTCAGGTAGCTGAACAGCGCCACCTCGACCAACGCGGCAAACAGGCCCACCACCAGCAACGCGACGAAGCTGGGCCAGACTTGGCGCAGGTAATAGGTATAGAAGGGCAGCACCCGGTCGGGCGGGGCCGCTGTCGGGGCTTCACGGAAGATGTCGATGAGTTTTTCGAAGCGGCGATAGAGCATCAGTCAAACGCCCGCGTGCGGGCTCTCCTGTTTTGATGCGAGCGGCGCGATCAACCATCCGCTGCCGCTCGGGACGCCCTGTACAGCTTAGTCGATGCGCTTGGCCGACTTGATCAGCACCGGGTCGATCGGCACGTTCTGCATGCCTTGTTTGGTGGTGGTTTGCGAGTTGACGATGATGTCGACGACGTCCATGCCCTTGACCACTTTGGCGAAGACCGCGTAGCCGGCATCGCGGCCCGGGTTGAGGAAGTCGTTGTCGGCAACGTTGATGAAAAACTGGCTGGTGGCCGAGTTCGGATTGGACGTGCGGGCCATCGACAGGGTGCCACGTACGTTGTGCAGGCCGTTGCTGGCTTCGTTCTTGATCGGTGCCTTGGTGTCTTTCTGCGCCATCTGTTGGGTGAAACCACCGCCCTGGACCATGAAGCCCGGGATCACCCGGTGGAAAATGGTGTTGTTGTAGAAGCCGCTGTCGACGTACTCAAGGAAGTTCTTGGTACTGATCGGTGCCTTGACCGGGTCCAGTTCGATTTCGATCTGGCCGTTGGTGGTCTCCAGCAGTACGTGGGGAGCCTTGGTCGCTTCGGCGGCCATCAGGTTGGCGGCGAACAGTACGGTGCCGGCCACGAGGGCGATTTTTTTCAGCATGGGTCAGTGATCCTGGATAGTGGTGTCGACTGTGGTTAAAAACTCAAGCAGGGTTTGGTTGAAGCGGTGTGGCTGGTCCAGCGGGGTGGCGTGGCGGGAATCGTCGATCACCACCAGGCGCGCATCGGGCAGCAGTTTGACATAGGCCGCCTTGAGTGCCACCGGGGTGTAGTCGCGGTCGGCGCTGATGACCAGGGTTGGACAGGTCACTCGGGACAGTCGTTCCTCGACCCCCCAGCCAACAATGGCATTGAAGCTGGCGAGATAAGCACGTTTGTCGTTTTTTGCCCAGCGCTCGGCCATCTTTTGCCGCAGCCCGGCCTGGTCCGGCTTGGGGAACAGCTTGGCACCCAGGGCTTTGCCGATGGTGCCCAGGCTCAGCACGTGCATCAGGCTCCAGCGCTTGAACCATTGCCAATAATCATCGGCGCTGCGCAGCTTGACCTGGGGGGCGCTGTTGACGATGCACAGGCTCTTGAGCAGCGCCGGTTGATCCACTGCCAGCTGAAAGCCGATCATCCCGCCCATGGACAACCCCACCAGGTGGGCCGGGCCAAGGTTGAGGTGCTCGATCAAGGCCACCAGGTCGGCGCTGAAGCCGGCAATGCTGTAGCGCTCGCGGGGCTTGTCGGAACGGCCATGGCCGCGCACGTCGGGGACGATCACTCGGTAATGTGCCGCGAGCTGGGGAATCTGCTGCTCCCAGTCCAGGGTGCTCGACCCCAGTCCGTGCACCAGCAGCAACGGTGCACCGTGGCCATACTCCTCGTAGTGCAGGGTGCAACCTTCATGCTCGAAATAGGCCATGGCGCAACTCCTTGTCAGGCTTGTTCTGGGGCGGCGAACGGGGCATCCAGCGGCGCGGTGTCGAAGGTGCGCAGCAGTTCGATGAGGATCTGCGTGGCCGGGCCCAAGGGTTTGTCCTTGTTCGAATAGAGATAGAAGCTAGGGTTGCGGCTGCCACCCTGGTCCAACGGTAGCAGCTTGAGCACGCCTTCCTTGAGTTCACGCTCGATCAGGTGCCGGGGCAGCCAGGCAAAACCCAGGCCGCTGCTGACGAAGGTCGCGGCGGTGGCCAGGCTGCCGACGGTCCAGCGCTGCTCGGCACCCAGCCAGCCGACGTCGCGCGGTTGCTGCCGGCCGGAGTCGCGGATCACCACTTGCAACTGGCTTTCCAGGTCCTGGAAGTTCAACTCGCGGTTGAGCCGGTGCAAGGAGTGCTCGGGGTGGGCCACGGCGACAAATTCGACATCACTGAGCTCCGCCCCAAGGTAGCCGGGAATGCTGAACCCACAGATGGCCAGGTCGGCCACGCCTTCGAGCAGCACCTCCTCGACCCCGGACAGTACTTCTTCGCGCAGGCGCACGCGGCAACCCCGGCTTTGCGGCATGAACGCGGTGAGCGCGCGGACCAGCCGGGCACTGGGGTAGGCGGCGTCGACCACCAACCGCACCTCAGCCTCCCAGCCTTGCTCCATGTGGTGGGCCAGGTCTTCCAGTTGGCTGGCCTGCTTGACCAGTTGCCGCGAGCGCCGCAGCAGCACGCCACCGGCCTCGGTCAGCACGGCCTTGCGCCCGTCAATGCGCAGCAGCGGCACGCCGAGTTGGTCCTGCATGCGCGCCACGGTATAGCTGACGGACGACTGCGAGCGGTGCAGCACTTCGGCCGCCTGGGCGAATCCGCCGTGGTCGACCACGGCCTGCAGCGTGCGCCATTGATCAAGGGTCACGCGGGGCGCTTTCATGATGGGCTCCTCTTGTCCTAAGCTGGCGCCTTCCATTGGAGGCTGCCGAATGAAAAAAATCTGTTGTGTGCTGCTGGCGATGTTGCCGTTGAGTGCGTTTGCCTATCCCATCGATGTCGAGAAACAACTCAATGGCCTGAAGATTGACTACACCACCTACGCCACTGACTACGACATGGGCTCCATCACCCTGAACAACTACGGCGATAAAGCCGCCGACTGCAAGGTGATCTTTCGCAACGGTCCGGAGTCTCCGCGCACCCGCCGGGTCAGTATCGAGCCGGGGCGCAGCGCCGAGCTGTCGGCCAAGTTCAGCCGCAAGATCATCAAGCTCTACCTCACGGTAACTTGCACCCCGAAATGATCGGCTGCGGGACGAGGCGGTTGGGCATGCTTCGCTTATAAACGAATTTATTGATGGGTTGTAGCAGTTATTTGCGCTTTTTCATCGATATGACTCTGTTTACTCTCCACTCCATCGACTTACAGCATTCACCGATGGAGGCTACATCCCATGTCCCGCGTTCTGATCATCGAAAGCAGTGCCCGCCAGCAAGACTCGGTATCCCGTCAACTGACCCAGACCTTCATCGAGCAGTGGCAGGCCGCACATCCGGCCGACTCGATCAGCGTCCGCGACCTGGCGAGCCAGCCGGTCCCGCACCTGGATGGCAACCTGCTGGGTGGCTGGATGAAGCCCGCCGAGCAGCGCACTGACATCGAACAGGCTTCGCTGGAACGTTCCAACCTGCTGACCGACGAACTGCTGGCCGCCGATGTCCTGGTGCTGGCTGCGCCGATGTACAACTTCACGATCCCCAGCACCCTCAAGGCCTGGCTCGATCACGTGCTGCGCGCCGGGGTCACCTTCAAGTACACCGCAACCGGCCCGCAAGGCTTGCTCAGCGGCAAGCGCGCCTATGTGCTGACCGCTCGCGGCGGGATCTACGCCGGCAGCAGCAGCGATCACCAGGAACCCTACCTGCGCCAGGTCATGGCGTTCATCGGTATTCACGATGTCACCTTCATCCATGCCGAAGGCATGAACCTGGGTGGCGACTTCCAGGCCAAGGGCCTGGACCAGGCCAACGCCAAACTGGCTAAGGTCGCTTGATATGTTAATCGTCAGATAATCGCTGGGTGGTCTAGTGAGCTGGCGTACCCCTTCAAGGTTGCATGCGTATCGAACCTCCCTTTGCACTTGTTGCTCCTGAGTGCTCCCGCCCGATTGCACGCTTTAGCGAGATCGGGCTTTTTTTTGGTTCTTCACGGATTACCGGGAAAGACGCTCTTGATCTTCATGAAAAAGAATTCGCTATCCCGGTAACCGTACGCCATCCGTTTAATGACCTTTATTCGATTATTTATTC
>Ga0067045_1004855_pt1 | contig 14223 bp, 16 predicted proteins | sample TerdegcTABiofilm_FD_59184 | JGI IMG/M metagenome (GOLD analysis project Ga0067045, IMG submission 59184) | Combined Assembly of (Gp0054472, Gp0054536) Wastewater bioreactor microbial communities from Singapore -Terephthalate degrading...
CAAGCAGAAGACGGCATACGAGATTACAAGGTGACTGGAGTTCAGACGTGTGCTCTTCCGATCTCCTTTGCGGCCTGGACCTCACCGCCGATGACCGCTCACACCAGAAGGAATTCAGGCCAGCGCCCGCTGAATCAAGATCTTCTGCACGTCCGACGTGCCTTCATAGATCTGGCACACCCGCACATCCCGGTAGATGCGCTCCACAGGAAAGTCGCTCACGTAGCCATAACCCCCGTGCACCTGGATCGCGTCCGAGCACACCTTCTCCGCCATCTCACTGGCGAACAGCTTGGCCATGGCGGCCTCCTTCAAGCAGGGCTCGCCGGCATCGCGCAGCGCTGCCGCGTGGTGCACCATGGCGCGCGCCACCTCGATCTGCGTCGCCATCTCGGCCAGCTTGAAGCCCACCGCCTGGTGATTGAAGATGGGTTGCCCAAAACTCTCCCTCTGCTTTGAATAGGTGAGCGCACACTCAAACGCACTGCGCGCCATGCCCACGCTCTGCGCCGCAATGCCGATGCGCCCCCCCTCCAGCGCGGAGAGCGCGATCTTGTAACCCTCACCCTCCGTGCCGATCAGGTTCTCGGCTGGCACGCGGCAGTTCTCGAAGTTGATCTGCGCCGTGTCGCTGCTGTGCTGACCCAGCTTGTCTTCCAGACGCGCGACCACATAGCCCGGGGTGTTCGTCGGCACCAGGAAGGCGCTCATGCCCCTCTTCCCCGCGCCTTTGTCGGTTACGGCGATCACGATGGCCAGGTGGCCGTTTTTGCCGCTGGTGATGAACTGCTTGACGCCGTTGATGATGTAGTCATCGCCCTGCTTCACCGCCGTGGTGCGCAGCGCCGAGGCGTCGCTGCCCACATGCGGTTCGGTCAGGCAGAACACGCCCAGCATCTGGCCAGCGGCCAGCGGGCGCAACCATTTTTCCTGTTGCTGGGCATTGCCGTAGCGCATCAGGATGGCGTTGACCGGGCAATTGGTGACCGAGATCGCCGTGCTGGTGCCGCCGTCGCCGGCCGCGATTTCCTCCAGCACCACGGCCAGGGTCACGTAGTCCAGCCCCGCGCCGCCCAGCGCCTCGGGCACACAGATGCCGTAGGCACCGAGCTCGGCAAGGCCCTGGTGCACATCCTTCGGAAAGTGGTGTTCCTTGTCCCACTTCGCCGCGTGCGGCCAGAGCTGCTCCTGGGCAAAGCTTCGCACCGCGTCGCGGATCATGAGTTGGTCTTGGTTGAGCGGCATGGAAGCGTCTTTCGGGAAAGGGTTACCAACTGGCGGCGCGTCGGCCGTCGTGGTGGATGAGGCGGCCGTTGTCTTCGGGCCCGAGCGAGGCCAGCACTTTGCGCAGGCCAGCCACGCTGCGTTCGACCGTCAGCGGCGCGGAACTGCCGCCCATGTCGGTCTGCACCCAGCCGGGATCGAGCGCCACGCAGGTGGCCCCGGGATAACTGTGCCGGGCGCTGGCCATGGCCATGTTCACGGCCGCCTTGCTCACGCGGTACAGCCAGGCGTCGCTGCCGTCCACCAGCCCCACCTGGCTCATTTCGCTGGAAAACGCAGCAAACACCCCGCCGGCCGCTTCGACTGCCGGCATCACCTGGGGCATGGCCTGCATCAGACCGAGCACGTTGGGGTGCATCACGCGATCAAAGGCCTCGCGCGTGGGTGGCGTCCTGGCATCGCGGGGGTCGAGCACGCCAGCCACGTACAACGCCACGTCGAGCTCCTCTCCATCGAGCGACCAGGCCAGACCGCTCACGCTGGCGGGATCGGCCACGTCCACGCGCAGCGGCTCGGCACCCAGTTCGCGCAGGCGCTCCAGGCCGGCATCGTCGCGGGCGGTGGCGATCACGCGATCCCCCGCCTCCAGGTACTGGCGCACGATCTCCAGGCCGATGCCGCGGGACGCGCCGATCACCAGCACGGTGAGCATGATGGACCGGGCGTCAGGCCAGTTCGATCGCCATGGCCGTGGCTTCGCCACCGCCGATGCACAAGGTGGCCACGCCCTTCTTGCCGCCCCGGGCCTTCAGCGCGTGCAGCAGCGTGACCAGGATGCGCGCGCCGCTGGCGCCGATGGGATGGCCCAGCGCGCAGGCGCCGCCGTTGACGTTGACCTTCTCGTGCGGAATCTTCAGCTCGGCCATGAGCGCCATTGGCACCACGGCGAAGGCTTCGTTGATTTCCCACAGGTCGACGTCGCCGACCTGCCAGCCGGTCTTCTCCAGCAACTTTTGCGTGGCACCCACGGGGGCGGTGGCAAACCAGTTCGGTTCCTGCGCGTGGGTGGCGTGGCCCACGATGCGGGCGAGCGGCTTCGCGCCGAGTTGCTTCGCTGTGGACTCGCGCATGAGCACCAGCGCGGCAGCACCGTCGTTGATGGACGAGCTGGAGGCTGCAGTGATGGTGCCGTCCTTCTTGAAGGCAGGCTTGAGGGTGGGGATCTTGTCGAGCTTGACCTTGCCCGGGCCCTCGTCGGTGGACACCACGCGTTCGCCGCTGCGGTCTTTCACCGTGACCGGCGTGATCTCGGCGGCGAACGCACCGCTTTCGGTGGCGGCCTTGGCGCGGGTCACGGACGCGATGGCGAAGGCATCTTGCTGCTCGCGCGTGAAGCTGTATTTGGCGGCGCAGTCTTCGCCGAAGGTACCCATCGAGCGGCCGGCTTCATAGGCGTCTTCCAGGCCGTCTAGCATCATGTGGTCGTACACCTTGTCGTGGCCCATGCGGTAACCGCCCCGTCCCTTTTGCAGAAGGTAGGGCGCGTTGGTCATGCTTTCCATGCCGCCCGCGACCATCACGGTGGCGCTACCGGCCGCGAGCATGTCGTGCGCGAGCATGGTGGCTTTCATGCCCGAGCCGCACATCTTGGACAGCGTGACCGCGCCGGCCGACTTCGGCAGCCCGCCCTTGAACGCAGCCTGGCGCGCCGGCGCCTGGCCCTGGCCGGCCATCAGGCAATTGCCGAACAGCACTTCGTCCACCTGGGCCGGATCCACCCCGGCGCGCTGCACGGCCGCCTGGATGGCCGCGCCACCGAGATCGTGGGCCGAGAGGCTGGCGAAGTCGCTCTGGAACGCGCCCATGGGCGTGCGCGCTGCGCCGACGATGACGATGGGGTCTGCGGACATGGTGAAAACTCCTGATGAACAAATAAGAGAGGGAAGAGGCCGGCGCGTGCGGCCCTGGCGAACTCAGTCGCGCGAACGCACCGCCACGCCTTCGATGGCGCGCAGGTAGACCGCATCGAGATCGGGGTTGCCACGCACGGTCATCTGCAGGTCCTGCACCAGGCCATCCTTGAGGCCGTAGACCCAACCGTGCAGCGAGAGCGCCTGGCCGCGGGTCCAGGCGTCCTGCACCACGGTGGTCTGGGCGACGTTGACGACCTGCTCGATGGCATTGAGTTCACACAGCGCGTCGTGCCGGTGGTTCTCGGACAGGCCCGCGAGCAAAGCGGAATGGCGGTCGCGCACGTCCTTGATGTGGCGCAGCCAGTTGTCGGCAAGGCCCACGCGGGTGTCGCGCAGCGCGGCGAGCACACCACCGCAACCGTAGTGACCCACCACCATCAGGTGCTCGACCTTGAGCACATCGACCGCGTACTGCACCGTCGACAGGCAATTGAGATCGGTGGGCACCACCACGTTGGCCACGTTGCGATGCACGAAGACCTCACCCGGGTCCAGGCCGGTGATCTGGTTCGCCGGCACGCGGCTGTCAGAGCAGCCGATCCACATGTAGCGCGGGCTCTGCTGCTGCGAAAGCTTGGTGAAGAAGCCGGGGCGCTCGGCCTCGACCTGGGCGGCCCAGCGCCGGTTGTGTTCGAGAAGGTGTTGAAGATCGTTGCTCATGGGTGGGATTGTCCGCTCAACAGGGAACCAACCTTCACATCGTCTCGGCAAACAGTTCGCGGCCGATCAGCATGCGGCGGATCTCGCTCGTGCCCGCGCCGATCTCGTACAGCTTGGCGTCGCGCCACAGGCGCCCCAGCGGGTACTCGTTGATGTAGCCGTTGCCGCCGTAGATCTGGATGCCTTCGCCGGCCATCCAGGTCGCCTTCTCCGCGCACCAGAGGATGACGGAGGCGCAGTCCTTGCGCACCTGGCGCACGTGCTCGGCGCCCAGCAAGTCCAGGTTCTTGGCCACGGTGTAGGCGAACGAGCGACCGGCCTGCAGCACGGTGTACATGTCCGCCACCTTGCCCTGGATCAGCTGGAACTCACCGATGCTCTGACCAAACTGCTTGCGGTCGTGGATGTAGGGCACCACGTTGTCCATGACGGACTGCATGATGCCCAGGGGCCCGCCAGTGAGCACGGCGCGCTCGTAGTCGAGCCCGCTCATGAGCACCTTGGCGCCGTTGTTCAGCCCGCCCATGATGTTCTCGGCCGGCACCTCGACGTTGTTGAACACCATCTCGCCGGTGTGGCTGCCACGCATGCCGAGCTTGTCGAGCTTCTGCGCGGTCGAAAAGCCCTTCATGCCCTTCTCGACGATGAAGGCGGTGACGCCACGCGCGCCCATCTCGGGCTCGGTCTTGGCATACACCACCATGGTGTCGGCGTCGGGGCCGTTGGTGATCCACATCTTGCTGCCATTGAGCAGGTAGTAGCCACCCTTGTCCTCGGCCTTGAGCTTCATGCTGATGACGTCGGAGCCCGCGCCGGGTTCGCTCATGGCCAGGGCGCCCACATGTTCGCCGCTGATGAGTTTGGGCAGGTACCTGGCGCGCTGGGCTTCGCTGCCGTTGCGCTTGATCTGGTTCACGCAAAGGTTGCTGTGCGCGCCGTACGACAGGCCCACACTGGCCGAGGCGCGCGAGATTTCCTCCATGGCGATCATGTGGGCAAGGTAGCCCATGTTCGCGCCGCCGTACTCTTCACCCACGGTGATACCGAGCACGCCCAGGTCGCCCATCTTGCGCCACACGTCCATGGGGAACTGGTCGGCGCGGTCGATCTCGGCCGCGCGCGGCGCGATCTCGGCCTGCGCGAAGTCGCGCACAGCGTCGCGCAGCGCATCGATGTCTTCTCCAAGCTGGAAGTTCAGGCCGGGCAGGTTGGTCATTCAGGTCTCCGTGGGGTTGTTGTAGGAAGAAAGGGCTCAGCCCTGGATATTGTCGCGGCCGACCACGGCCATGAGCGTGCAGCCCATGGTGGCGATCAGCTTTTCACGCCCGCCTTCGATGGCATAGGCATGGCCTTCGCACACCGTGACGGTGCGCCCGGGCTTGATCACTTTGCCGACCATGCGAAAGCTTTCGCCCTGTGCAGGCGCGAGCAGGTTGATCTTGAATTCGATGGTGAGCACTGCGGCGTCTGCGGCCATCAAAGTGAAGCCCGCATAACCGCACGCGGAATCCAGCGCCGTCGCCACCATGCCGGCGTGCAGGAAACCGTGCTGCTGGGTCAGTGGCTCGCTCCACGGCAGGGTGATCTCGACACTGCCGGGGACCACCGACGCCAACCTTGCGCCCAGGGTGCGCATGGCGGCCTGGCGCGCAAAGCTCTCGCGCGTGCGCTGCTCGAAGCCGGGGTGGCGCGGCTCGAAGGTGGGGGAAGTCAATGGGATATCTCGGAACAGGGAGGTGAATCGCAATTCTACGTTGACGTTTACGTAAACGTCAATTTCGACGATTCTGTGCCAGCTGGATCGCGGGGCTATGCTCGACGCCCTTATGCCGTACACCCTGTCCGCCCCGGTCCACAGCGAAAGCGTGATCAAGAAGAGCCGCTTCATCGGTTGCGTGGAGCCGATGGTGGACCGCGCCTCGGCGCTGCGGCGGGTGGCGGCCCTGCGCGCCGCACACCCNGGCGCCACCCACGTGTGCTGGGCACTCATGGCCGGGGGCCATTCGGCCGCAAACGACGACGGCGAACCCGGCGGCACCGCCGGGCGACCCATGCTGGAGGTGCTGCGCCATCAGGAGCTGGAGGGCGTGCTCGCCACCGTGGTGCGCTACTACGGTGGCACGCCCCTGGGCGCGGGAGGCTTGGTGCGTGCCTATACCGACAGCGTTGCCCAGGCCCTGCTGCAGGCGGACAAGGTGCCGGTGGTGCGCTGGCGCTCGATCCGCTGCGTGCTGCCCTATGCACTGGAAGGTTGGCTGCGGCGTGAACTTGACGGCCACGGCGCCCGCTTGATCGATGCAGTGCATGGCGACGACGTGACGGTGTCCCTGAGCGTGCCCGAACCGCAGGCCGAGACCCTGGTGGCACGCCTCAACGACGCCGGCCAGGGCCGCGTCGTCTGGCTGCGGGATGACGGGGCCTCAGGCCGGGACGAGGCGTGAGAGCAGCAGGCGGACCGCCTGCTCGTACGGGGCCGCCGGCTCACCCCGGGCAATTGCCAACGCCGCGCGGTCGAATGCCGCCGAGAGCAGCACACTGAGCTCGCGCAAGGGCAGCGCCCCGGGGCTGTCTTTCAACGCGTCCTGCAAACCGATCTGCAGGGCCTGGAACCCGGCGAGCTCACTCAAGCCGAGCACCTGCTCGGCCGAGAGCACGGCCGGGGCTTCCAGCAACAGCAGGCGTGCGCGGCCGGCGTCAGCCATGGCCGCGAAGTAGGCCCGCGCGCCCGCAAGCAGCGCCTCCACCGGCTTCTTGTGGTGCCGTGACTGCGACGCGATCTCGTCTGCCACCTCCTGCGCCATCTGCCGGACCACGGCGTGGAACAGCTCGGTCTTGTCGCTGAAGTGGTGATAGAGCGCTCCGCGAGTGACGTTCGCGGCCGTGACGATCTCGGGCGTGCCGGTGGCGGCGAAGCCCCGCGCCTCGAAGAGCGCGCGCGCCGCACTCAGCAGGGCAGCTCGGGTGGCATCGGTGCGCTCACCCTGGGAACGGCGCGGGGGAGCAATGGGCTTTTGCATACATGCAGCCTGTATGTTATATTGAGCTTACATGCATATTGTATGTATGTTTCTTAAAGGAGATCTGCCATGAAATCCACCTCGTATTACCCCGTGCTGATGACGGACCGCGTGGCCGAGACGGCCCGCTTCTACCAAGCCCATTTTCGTTTCCTCAGCCTGTTCGACAGCGACTGGTACGTGCATCTGCAGTCCAGCGAAGACCCGAGCGTGAACCTTGCCATCCTCGATGGCCAGCACCGCACGATCCCGGCGTCCGCGCGGGGCGGCCAGGCCTCGGGGGTGCTGCTCAACTTCGAGGTCGACGACGTCGACGCAGAGTACGAGCGCGCGCAGGCTCAAGGCCTGACCGTGCTGCTCGCCTTGCGGGACGAGCCTTTCGGCCAGCGCCACTTCATCGTGCAGGGCCCCGACGGTGTGCTGATCGATGTGATCAAACCGATCCCGCCGGACGAGGCGTTCCTGCGCCAGTACGCGACGGGCGCCGCCACGGCCTGATCAGGCCGTGCGGCTCAGGCAGACCAGCACCAGACCCAGTGCTGCGGGCAGTGCCTGCACAAACAGGATCTTTCGGCTCGCCGTGACCGCGCCATACAGGCCGGCAATCAACACGCAGAGCAGGAAGAACACCTTCACGCCAAAGCCTTCGGGCCCCAGCCACAGACCCCAGAGCAGGCCGGCGGCGAGGAAGCCGTTGTACAGGCCCTGGTTGGCCGCCAGCACCTTGGTTGCGGCGGCCGATTCAGGGGTCTGGCCAAAGGCGCGCATGCCCGCCGGTTTGTCCCACAGGAACATCTCGAGCACGAGGAAGTAGAGGTGGAGCAATGCAACGAGCGCAACAACGGTGCTGGCGATCAGGGACATGGCAACGGCCTTTCAAGTTCAAAGCTGCGGCCGTGTGGCCACCGACGCCGGCAGCTTACCCCGGCCCTCAGGCCTTGGGGCTTTTTTCGATCTTGCCCAGCAAGGCCCGGGCTTCCTTCTCGTGCGTTTTCACCTCGTCGAGGTTGGCCAGCAGATCGGCCATCTGTTCCTCGAGCTGGCGGCGGTGGTCGGCCAACACCGTGAGGAATTTGCGCAGCTGCGGCCCGGTGTCGCGCGGGCTGTCGTACATGTCGATGATGTCCTTGGCCTCGGTCAGCGACAGCCCCAGGCGCTTGGCGCGCAAGGTGAGCTTGAGGCGTGTGCGGTCGCGCGAGGTGTAGACCCGGTTGCGCCCCGCTGGGCCTTCGCGCTGCGGTTGCAGCAGGCCCATGTCTTCGTAAAAGCGAATGGCGCGGGTGGTGAGGTCGAACTCGCGGGCCAGATCGCTGATGGTGTAGGTCGGGTTCGTCGCCATGGGGGGTGCCCTGTTATTGACGTTTACGTCAACGTCAGGCGGCGATCTTAACGGAATCGCCCTGGGGCGAAACCGTCGTTCCCCTCACTCATCGAGCCTCGGTGCGCTGGAGCTCGAAAGTGGCGGCCGCGTGTTCGATGTACATCGTCACGCCCTTGTCGACCGCCTTCCTGAACGCAGCCGCCGCCAGCTCACTTTCGCCGCGCACCTTGTGGTGCTGGCCCACATACGCCGGCGTCGGGGCCACACGCAAGTGAACATCGGAGAGATGCACGACCATCGCCCGCCCCGCCCCGCAGCACCCAGAACCGGCACCGGCGCCAGGCGCGCCCAGTCGGGCGGCGGAGCACCTCGGGAAAAAGCCCCCGATGCGGGTTGGATCTCCTGCAACGGTGCATCCACCGCTTGCGCAAAAACGCCCGCAGGCACGACGCACAGGCTTGACACGACCGCAATCAACCAGCGGTTCAGGTTCAACGACATACGATGCCTCCCCAAGAACTCCCAGCGATGTGTCGACGCGCCCGGCACAGGGCACGCCGGCGAAGGCCATCGCCCCTTAACTGTCCAGCGGCACCGCCGCCTCGCGCAGCGCGCGGCGGCGCTGGGCGTGGTCGGGCAGGACCCTGGCGACCACGTCCCAGAATTGGGGACTGTGGTCCATGTGGTGCAGGTGGCTGAGCTCGTGCACCACCACGTAATCGATCATGTCCAGCTTGAGGTGGATGAGCCGCCAGTTCAGGCGGATCGAACCGTCGGCGCTCGCGCTGCCCCAGCGCGTGCCTGCGCTGGACAGGCGCAGCTTGCTGTAGTGCACGCCCAGTTGCGGCGCGAAGTGGTCCAGGCGTTCCATGAACAGCGCCTTGGCTCGCTTCATCAGCCAGGCCTGTGCGGCGTCGCGGATCTGCGCTTCCTGCGCATTGCGCGCCAGCCCCATGCGAAGCGTGGCCAGTCCACCCGGCTCGGCGGCGGGCTCGAACACCGCGCCCACCTGCGTGAAGGTGTGCGTGGGGTCGAGCACCAGGCGCATGCGCTCGCCGAGGTAGTCAAACTCGACGCCATCGGCCCAGCGGATGCGCGCCTGCTCCATTTCACCGGCACGCTGGCGGGCACTCTGCAGCTTCTCCAGCACCCAGGCCGACTTGTCGTGCAACAAGGCCTCGACCTCGCCCACCGGTGTCCAGCGCGGCGCGCTCACGCTCAGGCCCTCGGTGCTGACCGACAAGCCAATGGTGCGGCGCTTGCCGCGCTTGAATTCGTAGGCCACCTCGCAGGCACCCAGCCGCAGCATGCGGTTGGCGCGCGGGTGGTGCCAGGCTGCGGGCTGGAACACCTGGCTCATGGGCAGGGCCGGTGGCGCAGCCACAGACACGACAGGCGGTGGCGGTGGCGCGGGCCGTTGCGGCTCAGGCGCGGGTCCCCCGAGGAAATCGAGCGCCAGTTGCACGAAGCGCTGCATGGCGGCTTCTCAGGCGGCGCGGTAAGCCTCGGGGTCGAGGCGGCGCATTTCCGTTTCGATCCAGGCCTCGACTTCCCGCATCAGTTCGTCGGGTTCTCGGCCCTGGCTCGGGATCGGCTTGCCGATGGAGAACTCCACCGTGCCGGGCCGTCGGATGAAGGCCTTGCGTGGCCAGCACTTGGCCGAGGTGACCGCGATCGGAATCACCGGCGCACCCGTGGCCACGGCCAGTCGCGTGCCACCGCTCTTGTACTGGCCCTTCTGGCCGCGCGGAATGCGAGTGCCCTCGGGAAACATGATGACCCAGGTGCCCTGGTTGAGCAGCCGCTGGCCTTGATCGACCACTTTGTTGAAAGCCTGTGCACGCCGGCTGCGGTCGATGTGGATCATGTCCATGCGGCTCATGGCCCAGCCAAAGAAGGGCACGTAGAGCAGCTCTTTCTTGAACACGTAGGCCAGCGGATGCGGCATCAGCGCAGGCATGCAGAAAGTTTCCCAGGTGGACTGGTGCTTGAGCAAGAGCACCGCCGGCGCGGTGCTGCCCACGGGCAGGTTCTCGAAGCCGATCACCTCGTTGCGAATGCCCAGGATCAGTTGGCCACTGGCAACCGCGAGCTTGAGCCAGCCCGCGCACATCCAGTAGATCTGCGTGCTGTTGAGAAAGGGAGCTGCCACCAGCACCGCGAGTGCCCAGGGCACCACGGTCACAGCCATGAACAGGGTGTGCAGGACTGAGCGCAGCAGATGAATGAGGATCATGGGAGTGGGGGATCAGGTGGTGGGCTGCGCGAGCAGCCAGTCGACAAAGGCACCGAGGTCGTCGTGGGGGTGCGTACCGGGCGGCAGGTCGGGCGCAAGCGCGGCGAGGTCCACGTCCGCCCCTGAGCCCAGACGTCCTCGCAGATGCTCGGACTTGCCGGTCATCAACAAATGGGTGCGGCAGCCTGCGGCGGCGGCCGCATGCACGTGCCGCATGGCATTGCCGGCCGCGTGCACCGTGGCCAGTGGCGCGCCAAAGCGCGCGCCAATCTGCAGAAACAGACCGGGCGCGGGCTTGCGGCAGGCACACCCGTCTTCAGGGGCGTGCGGGCACATGAAGACCGCCTCCACCCGCGCTCCGACGGCGGCGAGCTGGCGGTGCATCTTGGCGTGAATCGCGTTGAGCGAAGCCATGTCGAACAGGCCACGCCCGATGCCGGACTGATTGGTCGCCAGCACCACGCGCCAGCCGCCCTGGTTGAGGCGCGCCACCGCCTCGAGCGCACCGGGCAGCGCTTCCCACTCGTCCGGCGAGGCGACGTAGTCGTCGCGGCTGCGGTTGAGCGTGCCGTCGCGGTCGAGGATGAGCAGCTTCATGGTGTGTGTCAGGCTGCGAGGCGGGACAGATCGGCCACACGGTTCATGGCCTCGTGCAACTGGCGCAGGAGGCCAAGGCGATTGGCCTTGAGGGCGGGGTCGTCGGCGTTGACCATCACGCCATCGAAAAAGGCATCGACCGGCGCGCGCAGCGCGGCAAGGGCTTGCAGCGAGGCGGTGTAGTCCTCCGCATCGAACTTCACATTGGCGGCGGGAACCGTGGCCTGCATGGCGGCGAACAACCCCTTTTCGGCAGCCTCGACCAGCAGTGCTTCCTGCACCGCAGCGCCCTCGCCTTCGGCCTTCTTGAGGATGTTGGCAATGCGCTTGTTGGCGGCCGCGAGCGCGGGAGCTTCAGGCAGCGCGGCGAAAGCTCGCACGGCCTGCAGGCGCCGAGCCACCTCGCCCAATCGGGACGGACGCAGGGCCAGCACGGCATCGACCTCCTGGGCACTGTAGCCTTGCTCGCGCAGGCCACCGGCGAGGCGGTCGTAGATGAAGTCGGACAAGGCTGCGCTGGGTTCGGTGATCAGGGTGCCGAAGGGGGGCACGGCCGATTGCAGCAGGGCGCTCAGATCGATCGGAAGGTTCTTTTCGACCAGCATCCGCACCACGCCCAGCGCATGCCGGCGCAGCGCGAACGGGTCCTTGTCGCCGGTGGGCAGGTTGCCGATGCCGAACATGCCGACCAGTGTCTCCAGCTTGTCGGCCAGCGCCACCACCACTCCCGCCATGTTGCGCGGCAGCTCGTCGCCAGCGAAACGCGGACGGTAGTGGTCTTCGATCGCGAAGGCGATGTCCTCGGTCAGGCCGTCGTGGCGCGCGTAGTAGCCGCCCATGATGCCCTGCAGCTCGGGGAACTCGCCCACCATGTCGGTGAGCAGGTCGGTCTTGGCGAGCTGCGCCGCGGTGTCGGCCTGTTGCGCAAGCACTTCGCCTCCAAGCTGCTGGCCAATGGCTCGCGCGATGGCGCGCACGCGCTCCATGCGCTCACCCTGCGTACCCAGCTTGTTGTGATAGACCACCTTGCCCAGGCCTTCGACGCGCGAGGCCAGCGTCTTCTTGCGGTCCTGATCGAAAAAGAACTTGGCATCGGCCAGGCGCGGGCGCACCACGCGCTCATTGCCGCCGATCACCGCGCTCGCGTCCGTGGGGCAGATGTTGCTGACGACCAGGAAACGGTGGGTCAGCTTGCCCTGCGCATCGAGCAGCGGGAAGTACTTCTGGTTGGCCTTCATCGTGAGGATGAGGCATTCCTGCGGCACGTCGAGGAACTGTTTCTCGAATTCGCAGATGAGCACGTTCGGCCGCTCGACCAGTGCGGTCACTTCGTCGAGCAGCGCGTCGTCGTCGATGGGCAGGCAACCGCCCCCCACCTTGGCGGCAGCGGCCGCGAGCTGGCGCGCGATCTCGGCCTTGCGTTCGGCGAACGAGGCGATGACGGAGCCATCCTTCGCGAGCGTGGTCGCGTAGCTGTCGGCGTCTTTCAACACCACGGGGGAGACGGCCGCTTCAAAGCGGTGGCCCTGCGTGCTGTTCCTTGCCGTCAGCCCCAGCGTCTTGACGGGCACGACGGCGCTGCCATGCAGCGCCACCAAACCGTGCGCAGGCCGCACGAAGTTCACGCTGCTCCATCCGGGCAGCTCGCAGTCGGTCTCAAGCTGGTAGCTCATGACCTTGGGAATCGGCAACTTGGCGATGGCTTCGTCCAGCGCCTTCTGCAGGCCGGCGGCCAGCTCGGCGCCGGGGGCGATGCTGTCGTGGAACAAGGCCTCCGCCTTGCCATCGGGCGCACGCTTGAGGCCGGCCACAGCCGAGGCGTCGGCGCCGAGCGCGGCCAGGCGCTTGAGCAGGGCGGGCGTGGGCTGGCCGTTGGCGTCCAGCCCCACGCTCACGGGCATGAGCTTTTGCGACACGGCCTTGTCGGCTGCGCGCCCCAGCACGCCGGTGATGTGCGCAGCGAGACGGCGCGGTGAGGCGAAGGCGGTCACGACCGCATCGGCCGGCGCCAGTCCCTGGGCCTTGAGCTGGTCACCCAGCACGGCAGCAAAAGCGTCGCCAAGTTTCTTCAAGGCCTTGGGCGGCAGCTCTTCGACAAACAGCTCAACGAGCAAATTCTGTGCGGTCATTCTTGTTCTTTCACCCGGCGCTCACGCAGCCTTCTTCACCATCTGTTCCACCCACTCGCGTGGCGCCATGGGGAAGCCCAGGCGCTCGCGGCTTTCGTAGTAGCTCTGCGCCACGGCACGCGCCAGGTTCCGGATGCGCCCGATGTAAGCGGCGCGTTCGGTCACGCTGATCGCGCCACGCGCATCCAGCAGGTTGAAGCTGTGTGCGCACTTCAACACCTGCTCGTACGCGGGCAGAGCGAGCTGCTGCTCCATCAGGTGTTTGGCCTGTTTCTCGTGCGCGTTGAAGGCGGTGAACAGAAAGTCGGCGTCGCTGTGCTCGAAGTTGTAGGCCGACTGCTCCTTCTCGTTCTGCAGGTAGACATCGCCATAGCTCAGCGTGTCCGTCCACTTCAGGTTATAGACGTTGTCCACCCCCTGAAGGTACATGGCCAGGCGCTCCAGGCCGTAGGTGATCTCGCCAGTGATGGGCTTGCAGTCGATACCGCCGACCTGCTGGAAGTAGGTGAACTGCGTGACCTCCATGCCGTTGAGCCAGACTTCCCAGCCCAGGCCCCAGGCGCCGAGCGTGGGGTTCTCCCAATCGTCCTCGACAAAGCGGATGTCGTTTTTCTTCAAGTCGAACCCGAGCGCCTCCAGGCTACCGAGGTAGAGCTCGAGGATGTTGCTCGGCGCGGGCTTGAGCACGACCTGGTACTGGTAGTAGTGCTGCAGGCGGTTGGGGTTCTCGCCGTAGCGGCCGTCCTTGGGGCGGCGGCTGGGCTGCACATACGCAGCCTTCCAGGGCTCGGGGCCGAGGGCGCGCAGGAAGGTGGCGGTGTGGCTGGTGCCCGCACCCACCTCCATGTCGTAAGGCTGAAGCAACGCGCAGCCCTGGGCGTCCCAATAGGACTGCAGTTTCAGAATGATGTGCTGGAAGGTCAACATGGGAAAGAAGCCGGGAACGAAGCCCGGCCAAGGGATGGTCTGGGTGGGGGCGTGGCACGGCATTGCGCCAGGAATGCCCCAAGTGCCCGATTTTACGGGCGCGCTCAGCGACGGCGGGTGCGCCCGCCTCGTCGGCCCA
>Ga0067045_1030748_pt1 | contig 14223 bp, 23 predicted proteins | sample TerdegcTABiofilm_FD_59184 | JGI IMG/M metagenome (GOLD analysis project Ga0067045, IMG submission 59184) | Combined Assembly of (Gp0054472, Gp0054536) Wastewater bioreactor microbial communities from Singapore -Terephthalate degrading...
AGCACGTTCCACGGCCGGATCTGCTGTTCGATCATGTTGAAGCGGGCTTGCTCGAAGTTCATCGCTTGTTTGACGGACGGAGTCGAAAACGTCAAGTTTAATGGGCCTGGAAAAACCGCTGTGCACCACGCCGTCTGCGCCAGGGCAAATTTCGCGCCGGTCGTTCGCGTGGGCACAGTGACCTGTGTCGATTCCGCAGACGACGGCGCCAAGCGCCTGCCTGCTCGTCCTGCTGCTGCGCTGAGCGCGGCCCGTGCGCGGACCTGTGAACAGGAGTAAAACACATTGATTTCCAAATAAAAGTAAATAGCATTTGCATCGGGCGTTCCGCTTTCGCGGGACGGGAAAGTCGATGCCATGTCCGTCACCCCTTCCGTGCCGCAGCGCGGAGCGTGGCCGCGTTCGCGGCTTGCGGTGTTTTTGACCGTTCTCGGCCCGGGGCTGGTGGTCATGCTGGCCGATACCGATGTCGGTAGCGTGATCACCGCGGCGCAGAGCGGGGCGCAGTGGGGGTATCAGCTGCTCAGCCTGCAACTGCTGCTCATCCCCATCCTCTACGTGGTGCAGGAACTGACGGTGCGGCTGGGCATTTTCACCGGTCGCGGCCACGGCGAACTCATCCGCGACACCTTCGGCGGCGGCTGGGCCTGGGTGTCGGTGGCCGGGCTGGCGGTGGCGTCGGTGGGGGCGATCATCACCGAGTTTTCCGGGGTGGCCGGGGTGGGCGCGCTGTTCGGCGTGCCGCGCGGCTGGAGCCTGAGCCTGGCCGCAGGGTTTTTGCTCGTGGTGGTGTGGACGGGGTCGTATCGCCGGGTGGAGCGTGTGGCCATCGCCCTCGGGCTGTTCGAACTGGTGTTCGTCTGGGTGGCGTTTCGCGCCCCGGTGCACGGCGCGCAGGTGGTGCAGGGCCTGGCGCACCTGCCGCTGCGCAACCCGGATTACTGGTATCTGGTGGCGGCCAATATCGGTGCGGTCATCATGCCGTGGATGGTGTTCTACCAGCAGTCTGCGGTGGCAGACAAAGGGCTCAGGCCCGAGCAGTACACCGCCGCACGCTGGGATACGGCTGTCGGCGCCGTGCTCACCCAGCTCATCATGGCGGCCGTTCTCATGGTGACCGCGGCGGTGCTGTGGAACGGCCACAGCACGGCGCCGCTGAACACCGTGGGGCAGATCGCGCAGGCGCTCACGCCCACGCTGGGCGAGACTCTCGGGCGCACAGTGTTCGGCCTGGGCATCCTGGGCGCGGCGATGGTCGCGGCCATCGTCGTGGCGCTGGCGGCGGCGTGGGGGTTTGGCGAAGTCACCGGTTACAAGCATTCGCTGGAGCAGCACCCGGCAGAGGCGCCGTGGTTTTACGCCGTGTTCAGCGCCGGCGTCATCGGCGGCGCGCTGGTGGTGGCCTTCGTTCCCGATCTGGTGGCGCTGTCCATCGGCGTGGAGGTGATGAATGCGCTGCTGCTGCCGCTGGTGCTGGGTTTTCTCGTCGCCCTGGCCAGGCGGGCGCTGCCACCGCAGCACAGGCTGCGCGGGGCGTATTTCGGGGTGGTGATTGCCGTGGTGGTGCTCACTGCAGGTCTGGGGGTCTACGGCGGACTGAGCAGCCTGATCTGATGCCGCGGCAGCCGCGGTGCGCGGCGTGACATGCGGGTTGCGCATAATCGCAACTTTTTGTCACCAAGGCTCGGCATGGACGCGCATTCCGCTCTCGTGGTCGTCATCCTCGGACTGGTCGAGGGCATTACCGAATTCCTGCCCATTTCCTCCACCGGCCACCTCATCCTTGCCGGCAGCCTGCTGGGGTGGGTGAGCGACAAGGCCAAGGTGTTCGAAATCGCCATCCAGAGCGGGGCGATTCTGGCGGTGATGTGGCATTACCGCGCGCGCATCGGCGCGGTGCTGGCGGGGCTGGCGGCGCGCGCTCCGGCGCAGCGGCTGGCGGCATGGCGGTTTGCCGTCAATGTGCTCCTGGGCTTTCTGCCCGCGGCGCTGCTCGGGCTGCTGTTCGCCGGGGCGATCAAGCGTCATTTGTTCGCGCCGGTGCCGGTGGCGCTGGCGTTCATCGCCGGTGCGGGGGTGATTTTCTGGGCCGAAGCCCGGCAAAGGCGCGCCACGCAGCGTGTGCGCATCCGCCATGTGGACGAGTTGCGCGCGCTCGACGCGATCAAGGTGGGCGTGGCGCAGGCGTTCGCGCTGATTCCCGGCACCAGCCGGTCGGGCGCGTCGATCATCGGTGGCATGCTGTTCGGCCTGAGCCGGGCGGCAGCCACCGAGTTTTCGTTTTTTCTCGCCATTCCCACGCTGCTGGCGGCGACGGTGTACGACCTGTACAAACACCGCGCCCTGCTCAGCCTGGACGATCTGCCGACTTTTGCCCTGGGCCTGGCGGTGGCGTTCGTTTCCGCGCTGCTGGTCGTGCGCTGGCTGTTGCGCTATGTCGGCGGGCACAGCTTCGTGCCGTTTGCCTGGTACCGGCTGATGTTTGGTGCGCTGGTGCTGCTCACCGCCTGGGGCGGCTGGGTGCAGTGGGCGCAGTGAATGCTCAGGCGGCCGTGCGCGCGGTGAACATCAGATCCCACACGCCGTGGCCGAGTTGCAGGCCGCGGCGCTCGAATTTGCTCACCGGCCGCCAGGCCGGGCGCGGGGCGTAGTCCGCCGCGGTGTTGGCCAGACCCGGCTCGGCGCGCAACACCTGCAGCATGTGCTCGGCGTAAGGCTGCCAGTCGGTGGCGCAGTGCAGATAACCGCCGGGCTGCAGCCGGCTGGCCACCAGGCGGACGAACTCCGGCTGGATCAGGCGGCGCTTGTGATGCCGTTTTTTCGGCCAGGGGTCGGGGAAGTAGATGTGCACGCCGTGCAGGCTGTGCGGCGCGATCATGTCGCGCAGCACGGGCACGGCGTCGAACTGGACGATGCGCAGATTGCTCAGTTGCGCGGCGTCGATGCGCTGCAGCAGCGCGCCGACTCCCGGCGGGTGCACCTCGACGCCGATGAAATCCAGCTCCGCGCGGGCCGCGGCGATTTGCGCCGTGGCGTCGCCCATGCCGAAGCCGATTTCGAGCACCCGCGGCGCGGTGCGGCCGAAAACCGCGGTCCAGTCGATTTCGCTCGGGGCGTAAGGCACGATCCAGCGCGGGCCGAGCGTGGCCAGGGCACGCGCCTGAGCGTCGGTGGTGCGCCCGGCGCGCAGCACGAAGCTGCGGATGCCGCGGCGCGGCGCAGGTGCCGCGTCCGCCGCTGCAGGGGGAGGGTGGGGCGTCATGACGAAAAAAAACCGGCAGGCGCCGGACGGGAAGTTGGAGCGGGTGATGGGAATCGGAAAACAAGCAAATTTGCGGTTTAGGACACGGCGGTGCGTAATTTTTGCGGAGATCGGGCCGAGTCAACCTCTTCGATGGGAAGTAGTCCGAAGCGATTTAGCCGCAGAGAGCCCGCAGCAATCATACGGCTGATCGTATGACGACTGACCCCCAGCATATCCGCAGCCTGGGCCTGTGTGACGTGCGTGGGGCGAGGATGAGTCTCGGCGTACAACCGAACTGCGGTGACAGCCGCTGCGATGATTGGGTCGGTCTTATCCATGTTCTCAACTCCGTCTGGGCTTTGTGGTCATACATTCAAAACGGACGCCAGGCGATGGATCGCGTCGCTGGCTGTCGGCAAAATTGGAAAGCTGCAGGACAGCATCAAATTCAACGGCAAGCCAAAATCTTCAACAAATCCCTCGTCGAGCTTGTCACGGATACGGCCTTTACTGTCGCGGTAGATTTTGCGCAGTACTGCCGCGCGCTCAACGGTGTCCCAATAGTCTCCTGTCCAACCGGCTACAGGCTTTCCGATGGCAGTAGCGAAGGCGGCCTCGAATACAGAGCCGCTGTCGGGCTCAGTGCCGCGGAAAGGGCTGAGATTTACTAGCACCGCGTCGCTGCCTCGAAGCATCCGCATGTCGTGCTGAAAAATTTGCTCGGCTACAAGCAATGGCCCATCTGGCTGAAGTTCCAGCCCATCCGTCGGCGCCACGCCATCGAGGCCGGCGTGACTACACGCGGCTCTCAGCCTGGCATAGCGCGCCTCCCTGTCCTCAAAAAACAGGTCAGGCCCCGCCAGATACACTCTCGGCTTGCTCATGATGACCCTCCAATGTGATCGTTCGCGGTCGCCTTCACTATCCAGCTAGCGCAAACACCCGCGCCTTGCCGCCGTACAGATTGCCGACGACCTCGACCCGCTGTCCCACCGCGAGCTGCACGTCCGCAGCCTGCGTGATGGCGATTGCCTGACCATCGTCCAGTCGCACCGTGATCTGCAGGCCCCGTTCACGGGTCGCCGCGCCCTCGGCGGCACTCCCGGCAATCCCGCCGGCGACAGCGCCGACAATGGCCGCCACGGTCGAGCCGTGCCCGCTGCCGATGTGCGACCCGAGATAGCCGCCAGCCGCGGCACCGCCCAGCGTGCCGATGCCCGTGGAGTTCTGGGCGATCAGCACAGGCTGGATCGCAACCACCGAGCCGAACTGCACAGCCTGGGCCTGCTGCGAGCCCTGCACGGTGTAGCCGAGCGCGGATGCAGCCGGGACACCTGGATTGGCGCAGGCCGAAAGCAAGGCCGGCACAAGAAGGGCAGGGAGTAGAAGTTTGCGCATGATGCTTGCCTCAAGAAAGTCCGTCGATTGGGTCTGTTCTCGGTGCCAGCGCCTCACCGGCGCCGCCCGAAGACCCGAGAGCCCAGCCACACTGCGGCGATCACCACCACCGCGAGGATGGCCGTCTGCAATACCGTCAGGTGCCGCGTCGCCTTGAAAATCACGTCATAGATCAGCCCATGCACGAGCGAGCTGACGACCATGTGCCCGATGTCCATGTGCATCACGCCTCCTCCATGACCGCGCCGACGGACATGACGGAACCCAGGCACAGGACAGCCGAGATACAGACCTTCTGACTGGGCATATGACCGTGGCGCAAGGACATGAGCGCGGCCCGGGCCGGCTCCAGCCCAAGATCGCCGCGACCGCTTGCGCGCATCTCGGCGCGGGCCTTTTCGAGATTGCGGATCGCCTGCTCGATGTCAGCAGGAGATGGCCGCACGCCAATGCGCGCGAACGCAATGAGCCGCTGCGGGAGTTCGAGCAATTCGTTGTGCATGGCATGGGCCTCCGTTCAATCAAGCAGCATCGCGTGCGGCAAGCGCCTTGGCGATCTTCTTGTCCGTCTTGTATTGGCTGAGCGCATACACCGCCCAAATGGTGGCTGGAAGCCAGCCGATGACGGTCAGCTGCAAAACGAGACAAATCACGCCGGAGATAGGCCGTTTGATGGTGAAGAACACCAGCCAGGGGAGGAAGAGAGCAATGAGAAGTCGCATGATGATTTCCTTCTTGAGTGAGATCAGAACGCGCCAGGGCGCGTTTTGGCGTTCATGACGCGGCTGTACCAGGCGCTGGATGCGATGTCGCACGCCGGGTCATAGGTTTTGGCTTGCTCTTTGACCAATGGATTGAAGTAGCCGTTGTTAGCCTTGCACCAGGCGTTCTCTGCGTCGTTTTCCTTGGGATGCGCAACGAACCACGCCTTGTCATGGCCACTGTAGGGGCTGGGACCACTGGCGACCGATCCTCCCCCAGATGAGGCCGATTTCCCGCATCCCGCAAGCACTCCAGCGGAGAGCAGAACCGCAAATACAAAAACGCGCTTCATCGAAAACTCCCTTCAAGTGATACCAATGGAAGAACGGGCATCGCAAGCCTCCCGCAGCGCCGCGAACCGCGCCAGGAAAGCTTCAGCCCACTGGTGTTGCGCCGCCTTTGATGGAGCTGCAAGCCCCTCATATGGTGCAACTCCGTCAAGTATCGCCCACGGCCGGTTGACGTTGATGTCAAACCGCAACAAATCACGCCGTTCCGTGGCTAGCGCAACACGATCCGCATGTTTCACGATGTCGCGCCAGTCGTTCATGGCATCGCGCAAGCCGAATGCGCTCAGTACAACATCCTCGGCCTGATGCTCCAGGTCGGCCCAAACCGGACCCAGCATCGTCTTGATCGGCGTCGGCGCATCGCCGACATAGGCTTCATGGGCGTCGTGCATCAAACCGCAGAGCTGCGCGACCGCAGGCGCCCCCATGTCCTCCAGGATGCGCGCCACCAAGAGGCTGTGCTGGGCCACGGAGTAGTGCTCGACACTGTGTCCGCCAAAGCGACAAATCAGCGACAGCGCGTGTGCGATGTCCGCGATCCGCACATCCCGCATGCGTAGCGCACCCGGTACATAGTCGATGCCTGAATGCGTCGTCATGTGCGCAGGCGGCCTGCCACATTGGCGACTCGCCAGCCAGGTAGAAGCCTCGGCCTCAGCGTCGGTATAGGCGAGCCAGGATGCCTCACCCTCGTTGTCGGCTGGGTACTCAAGAAGTGGGAACACGCCACCCCCGACCTCTTTACCTTTCTCCAGCAAGCGAAGCCGCCAGCCACCACCCAGCTCGACGGGTCGCTGCTCGATGGCGTAGCTGTAGTCCTTCACAGCCGCACCTCTGCAGCCGTCCGCTCGACAACAGGCATCGGCAGCGAGCCCTGTGCAATGCGCTCCGCACGCGCCAGCAGTCCTTGCGCATAGCCGCGCCGGTAGGCCTCGCGCCGCCAAAGAGAAGCATCAGCCGGACGACCGGCGAACCCATCACGGTCGCCAACGATGGCGTAATCCACCGGGAAGCGATTGAAGATCATGACGCGCTCCCTTCCGATGCAGCGTCCAGTTCAGGCCAGGCAAGCCCACCGTCAGGGGCGGCAGGGGAGGGGGACGCAGCAGTGGCTGCTGCTGTCGTGTCCTTCTCCCGCTTCCCGAGCAGGATCAGATCGTCGGCAACGATCTCCGTGGAGTAGCGCTCAATCCCATCCTTGTCCGCCCACTTGCGCGTGCGGAGTTGCCCTTCGACGTAGGCCTGCGCGCCCTTGGCGAGAAAGTCCGCAGCAACTTCTGCAAGGCGCCCGAACAACACCACGCGCGACCACTCGGTCTCCTCACGGCGCTCCCCAGTCTTGTCCTTCCAGGAACGCGAAGTCGCAAGCGCAAGAGTGGCGACAGCTACGCCGTCCGCCGTATAGCGCACCTCCGGGTCGCGCCCGAGGTGGCCGATGAGTTGAACCTTGTTGAGAGATGACATGCTTCACTCCATCGAGGGGATGGAGTGAAGATTAGCGTAGCGCGAAGCATCGTGTCAATAGCGATATGCTAAATATCGCGACCTATCCATCCCCAGATCACGCGCCCATGAACGTGGAGCTCATCTAGTTGATCGTGGTGAATTTTCCAAGCTGAATAAAGCGGGTTGTCGGAATTCACCTGGATTGAATCGGGCATGCGCTGGAGACGCTTGATAAAGGTCTCGTTACCAAGGGTGAAGATGTAGACGCCATCGCGTTCGATTGCACGGACTGACCTGTCGATCACGACGATGTCGCCGTCACGGATGGTTGGTTCCATTGAGTCGCCGGCAACTGTGACCAATGCAAGCGAAGCTGCTACCGCGCTGGTATTTCTGAGGATGCGCATGATGAGAGATCGGCAGATTTGCATGCTCCCGACACGCTGGTACGCATCCAAATAGCGTCCCGGGCCTGCGGCCGCCTTGAGATCGAACCGTGACAGTGTGACGTAATCGCTGTTCTCTTCCGCATGCGGTTCATCCATCCATCCGCGTGGCTTGCCGCAGCGATCTTCAACATATCTGGCTGATCCAGATCGCATGCCTCGTGGTTTGCCAGTTTTGGAGTCTTTGGATTGATTCAGCCATTGACTGACCTGGGCCGGCGATCGATCAATGGCCTCTGCTACGGCCACGACGGACCCACGTTCGGCGACCAAAAGCGCGAGGTTCTGCTGCCGGATTTCTTCAATTGTTGCCATCTGGGCATTCGATAGCGATTTAATCGTCAAGCAAATTCGCGTTTTGTTATTGACTTAGAGCTTAGCGTAACGCTAAAGTCTCGCCATGCGCCTCCTGACCTACACCCAACTCCAATATGGCCGCGCCGCCGCCCTAGCCGACGCCCTCGGCTACGCCCGCCCGCTGATCTCCCAATGGGCCCATGGCGTTCGCCCCGTCCCCGTAATGGCCGCCCTCGAAATCGAGCGCCACACCCAAGGCGCCGTCATGCGCTGGGACTTGCGGCCCAACGACTGGCACTTGATCTGGCCAGAGCTGACCGAGACCGCAGGTGCGCCACCCCTCCCCGAGCAGTGAGGACACCGATGATCGACACCCGAGAAATCCGTCATTTCCATCTCTTCGCCGGCCTGGGCGGCGCCGCCAAGGGCTTCAACATCGCCCAGCCTCGCGTCGGCAACCTGCAGGCGCGCTTCCGCTGCATCGGCGGCGTCGATGTCGATGCGGCAGGTATGCGTGACTTCCAGCGCCTGACCGGAACACAAGGTACGGTTCTGGACCTTTTCGACCGCGCGCAGTACCGGGATTTCCACGGAGTCGAGCCTCCCGCTGGATGGCGCGAAGCAACCCCAGCCGACATCCAGCGCGCAGCAGGCCACGAGCGTCCCCATATCGTCTTTCTCTCTGCGCCCTGCAAGGGGTTCTCGGGCCTCCTGTCCGAGACGCGCAGCCAGTCCACGAAATACAGGGCGCTCAACCGCCTGACGCTGCGCGGGGTGTGGCTGATGCTCGAGGCCTGGGCGGACGATCCGCCCGAGCTCGTCGTGTTCGAGAACGTGCCGCGCATCCAAAGCCGCGGCCGCCACCTGCTCGATCAGATCAACGACCTGCTCAGCGCCTACGGCTATGCCGTGGCCGAGACCACACACGACTGCGGCGAGCTCGGATGCCTGGCCCAAAGCCGCAAGCGCTTCCTCCTCGTGGCCCGGCATACCGCCAAAGTGCCGCCCTTCCTCTACGAGCCCGACAAAAAATGTCTGCAAGCCGTCGGCACCGTGCTCGGCCGCATGCCCATGCCGGGCGATCCGCGCGGCGGGGCCATGCACCGCATCCCGGCTCTGCAGTGGAAGACCTGGGTGCGCCTGGCCTTCGTCGAGGCCGGCAAAGACTGGCGCAGCCTGAACGGCCTTGCCGTGGAGAACGGCACGCTGCGCGACTATCTCATCGTGCCGGAGTACCGCGCCGGATACCTGGGCGTGAATCGCTGGGATGCGCCAGCAGGCACTGTCGCCGGCAATTCCAGAGCGAGCAACGGCAACTTCTCCGTGGCCGACCCACGCCCCGTGGGCATGGCCGAGTACCAGCAATACGGCGTGCGCCGTTGGAGCGAAACAAGTGGCGCCGTGAGTGGGCAATCTGCGGTTGGAGGCGGCGCCTATGCCGTGGCCGATCCACGGCGCACAGGGCAGGCTTTCGCCAAGTACGCCGTCACGACCTGGGCGCGAGAGGCCGGGACGGTCATCTCGGGCAGCACGACCGGGCAGGGAGCCTATGCGGTCGCTGACCCGCGCCCTGGACTCAGTCGCGGCCTCGGCGATCAATACCTGACCGCCGGGCACTACGGCGTGTACGCCTGGCATGCGCCCAGCGCCGCCGTATCCGCCGCCGCCTGTCACGACAACGGCCGTTGGTCAGTCGCCGACCCACGCATCCCCGACGCATCCGACAAGGTGGTGGTCGTGATCCGCTCCCTGGACGGCACATGGCACCGCCCCTTCACCACGCTGGAGCTTGCCGCGCTGCAAAGCCTGATCGATCCCGAAGAGCAGATCGAGCTCGACGGCCTGAGCGACAGCGCCTGGCGCGAGCGCATCGGCAATGCCGTGCCGCCAGCGGCGGCGCAGGCCATCGCCGAGGTCATGGGAACGACGCTTCTTCTGGCCTGGAGCGGAGAGACCTTCATGCTCTCATCGACCCCGATCTGGGTCAGGCCGGTGGCCGCTGCACTGGCGGTCTCGCGCTGGCGAGACGCCGATCAGGAGCAGGGGAGGGCAGCATGAACACCATGTTCCTGCTCATGGCCGAGCACGGGTCCGCAGAAATCCCGCTGGAGAAGATCGCGCCGCTGTTTGGTCTGTCGCGGGCGGAGGCATGCAAACGCGCCTGCCGGCAGGCATTGCCCGTTCCCGCCTATCAACCGGGTAGCCAGAAAGCGCCCTGGATGGTCGATGTGCGCGATCTCGCCGCCTACATCGACGCGCAGCGCGAAAAAGCCCGCAAGGACTGGGAACGGATTCGCGGGCTGTAACCGCATGATCACCGCCCTCATCCAGGGAACCCTGCACAAGCCCGCCGTGCAGCGCATGGGCAAGGTTCCATTTGTCACAGCGGTGGTGCGAACACCGCATGACGGCAACGAGGCTATCTTCGTGCAAGTCATTGCGTTCGAGGAAACGGCCTGCCGCGCCTTGCTTGCGCTCCACGACCGGGCGCCCGTGGCAATGGCCGGAACACTGAGCGTGGGCATCTGGATACAGGACGACGGCACCCCAAGACCACAGATCAAGATGGTGGCCAACGCCGTCCTGACCCTTGCCGGCGCCCGCCGACAGCGCGGGACGCAAAGCAGACCTTCCCGCAACCCTCCCCCAAGGAGCATCCGCGATGAACCCTGATCTATTCGTCGATTCGAGGATGGAACCACTGACCCCGCCGAACTGCGACCTGCGGGCCATGCCCCACATGCCGCTGGACGTCACCCGGATGCTGAATTCCGATTTCATTGCCCAGAGCGACTGTCATACTTTCAAGGCCGGGGTGACGCTGATGATGACGAGCTGGCAGCAGGTGCCCGCTGCCAGCCTGCCTGCGGACGACAAGTCCCTGGCCTGGCTGGCCCATGTCACGCCACAGCGCTGGAAACGCATCAAGGAGCAGGCGCTGCGCGGCTGGATTCTTTGCAGCGATGGCCGCCTGTATCATCCCGTCATTGCGGAATTCGCGCTGGACGCCTTCGACAAGGTGCGCGACCGCCTTGACGACAGCGCACCGGCCCGGCGCGTGAGCAGCGGTGCGGAGCGCATGCGCCGCCTGCGTGCCCGGCAGAAAGCCGAGCGTGACGCCGCGTCACAAGCGTCACATGTGACGCACGGTGTGACGCGAGAAGCGTCACATGTGACGCCCCCTCCCCACACCCCACCCCATAAAGAAGAAGAGAAAGAGGAAAGGAGTGACGCGCGAGAAGCGTCACATGTGACGCACGATGTGACGCCTGGAGTGACGCCGAACGTCACGCCCGTCACGGCGTCACAGGCGCAGCGTCACCTGCCCATCCTGCAGGCAATACCTGCGGCTGCAGGCGCTCACGCGCCTTCGCCGCCCCCCGTTTCTGAGACACGAACCACAACCCTGGCAAGCACAACAGATTGGGATTCGGGCCGAAAGGCGGGAAAGCTCACGCCAGCGGAGAGGCAAATCGCCGAGCACCTGTGGACTCGGTACGCACAGGCCTTCGAGGAACGCTACAGCGCACCCCCGCTGCGCGACGGCCGGGCGAATTACCAACTCGCTGCACTGACCCGAAGCCTGCGGGAGCGGGCGCCGGATGTTGCAGCGCACTACCTGCGGAGCAACCACGACTGGTATGTCAAAAAGGCACATGACCTGGGCACCTTGCTCGCTGATGCCAGCAAGGTGCGCGCCGAAATGCTCGCTGCGGAGAAGACTGCCATGAGGCTCGCCGAGATTGCCAGAAAGAACCATCAACCCGTGTCGGGCGGGTCGATGCCAGTGGCGGCGCCGGAGGTTGTGCGCGCCGCGCTGGGCTCACTGCGGCAGAAATGGACACAGACATGTCACACGGGCACCTGAGTTTTCACAACCACCCTAACCACACCATGCGCACGACCGCCATGAGTACCACCACCGCACTCCCCCTTGACTTTGGCGCCTCCGGCGCCGACCCGCAACAACTGCGATCCGTCCCGCTCGATGCCATCCGCATCGAGGCCGACTTCGCGGTGCGGCGGCTGGACTCCGACGCCCTTGACGCTCTCGCCAAGAGCCTGGAGATCGTTGGGCAACTCCAACCCATCGGAGTGCGCGCCGCAGGGCAGGGCTGGTCGCTGATCTACGGCGAGCGCCGGCTGCGTGCGGCACGGCTGCTCGGCTGGAGTGCCTTGATGGCACGGGTGTATTCGCCCATCGGGGCGGTGCCCGTGGTGCTACGCGCCACCGAGAACATGCACCGGCAGGAATTTGGACTGGAGGAAGCCGCCGACACCGTGCTGCGCCTGGTCGAGGCTGGCATGTCACCGCCCAGCATCGCCAAGGCGCTCGCCCGCAGCGAAGGCTGGATCAGCAGTGTGCTCAGCATCGCCCGTGATCCCATCGCTCGCGAACTGGTGGACCTGGGTCGCGTGCAGTCCGCTTCTGCCTGGGAGGCCTTTGTGGCACTGTCCGCAGACGCCCAGCGCATCGTGCTCGATTCCAGCGACATCATCACCGTCGGGCGCTGCGAGGATGCCAGGCAGTTGGTGAAGCAGCGCGAGGAACGCCGCCAACGAAACCTGGCGAATCTAGCCGCGAAGGCGCCGGCGCCGCCGCAGGCCGCCCAGAGCGCGGACGGCGGTCACACCATTGGCAGCGAAGGCGCCATGGAACAGACATGCGAGGCATGCGCCGCCGCTCCTGCGGCCGCCTATGTAACCAGCGAACAGGACGATGACGTTCTGATCCTGAATGTCACCAAGACCTTGCATGCGGACATCCTCCGCGTTGCAGAACAGCTCGGCCTCACGGCGCAGCAACTGGTGACCGCAGCCGTGCAATCCTTCATCGCAAGTCACGAAGTGGGGAACAGCCGTGGATAAAGCGCAAGCACTCTTTGACAAGCTGCGCGCCGAGGCGGACAAATTCGTTAGCGTCAGCACACTGAGCGTCGAAGACGTGCGCCAGACTCTGTATCTCATGTGCCTGGAGCGCGCGCTGGGCCTTGACGCCTTTAACCCGCTGCTCGGCACGCCAGAGAGCTACATCATGGGAAGGATGTGGGGCATTGTCGAGCGCTGGCGGCCGCCGATTTCGCTGGAAGTGCTGATCGGGGACAACGAGACCACGGATGATGGCGAGGCGCGGATTCCTGTACTGCCGACTGCACTGCAAATCCAGGGGATCGATGAAACCCTCATCGCGGCGGATCAGCTCCGCGTCGAGGAGCAGATTCGATCAGACTTTGAGACCACACGACGCAGCGATGTGTCGAGACTCCCGACGATTGCCGCGATGGCGGTCTGCTACAACCGATCATCGCGTGAGATCGCAAGGCGATGGGGTAAGTCCAGCGGCAGACTGAAAAACGCCTTGAGCAAACAACGCCGCGACTTCGCCGGATAATACGCGGTATGAAGATCATCGGACAACGCACAGCACGCCCGATCACTCTGCACGCGACGGCCGAGGCGCTGGAGGAGTTCGGGCGCTTCAACGACGCCTTTCACGCACTTGGAAACACCCGCATCGTGTTGCCCAAGGGTGTTTTCAGGCTGAGCCATGAAGAAGCTGACCGGCAGATGGCCGAGGGCATCGCCCGCGGCATGGCCCAGCTCGCAGCGGAGCGGCAAGGTGGATGAGACGCCGGGCGAATCGCAGACCCGCGCAGCGACGCTGGACGATCTGCGCGCCCTCATCCATTCACTCAATGCACAGAATGCACCCTATCTTCTGATTGGTGGCTACGCGCTTGCGGCGCACGGCTACTTGCGTGCGACCACTGACATCGACATTCTCGTGCCTGCCTTGGAGAGTGCAGCGCCCGGCGTTATCTCCGCACTGATGATCTTTCCAGACCAGGCCGCAAAAGACATTGATCCCGCTTGGTTCGCAGAGGCGGAGAACATCAGGGTGAATGACGCCATCACGGTCGATGTCATGTTCAACGCTGCCGGCCAGAGCTACGAAAGTCTGCTGCCCTATGCCGAAGTGGTCATGCTAGGCGACCTGCCTGTTCGCACCGTTTCTTTGCAGGGATTGCTTCTGACCAAACAAACCGTGCGCGAAAAGGATCAAATCGACCGCAGGGTTCTGGAGCGAGCGATTGAACTTGCCGCCGACGGCACTCCCCGATCAAAAGTGCCGCCGCGTCGCGGAAAAGGTCACGACAACGAGCGGTGAGTCAACACCGCACCCCCAAGCCCATCCCCGCTGGGCGGGGGCTGGGCTGCTGCCGGTTTCAAAGACACCTTGTTAAGGTTGGAGATGAAACCGGAGGTGGTTCATGGAGAGAAGAAGGACATTTAGCCGAGAGTTCAAGCTCGAGGCGGTCAAGCTGGTCACAGAGCGTGG
>Ga0067045_1030750_pt1 | contig 14221 bp, 13 predicted proteins | sample TerdegcTABiofilm_FD_59184 | JGI IMG/M metagenome (GOLD analysis project Ga0067045, IMG submission 59184) | Combined Assembly of (Gp0054472, Gp0054536) Wastewater bioreactor microbial communities from Singapore -Terephthalate degrading...
TTTCGGTAACGACCTTTGGGCATACAACGCGGCTCATGTTCGCCCCTTAAAATTGTCCGAGCTCATTCGCCCTCGGGCTCAGTCAAACTCGGCGCTTCGCGCCTCAAACAGTTCCCTCGCTTATCCTCGTGCGGTTAATAATACAATAAGTCTGGCCGCAATGGCGATACTAAAGAAAACTCCTACCTTTAAAGTAACTCTCGCCATTGCCGTACTCAAAATCGCCGCTAACGTAAGCCCAAAGGTCACTTATCCACAATTTTCGCTGGAGAATTTTTTCTTGATTACATGTTAGCGAAAGGAGTACCGTTTAATATGCCTCTGCAAGCCGGTATAACTATTATTGGGCTCGGTCCCGGGGCGCCGGGTGATATCACCATGAGTGCCTGGGAGGCGTTAAGAGCCTCTACTAATACCTTCCTGCGGACCGGCATACATCCCGTTGTCGGTTGGCTGATTAAGGAAGGAATTTCGTTTTCCACTTTCGATTATCTCTATGAACAGTCATCCGGCTTTGAGGAGGTTTATGCGCGGATTTGTGAAGCAGTAATCGCAGCGGCGCGTTGTGAGCCGGTGTTATACGCCGTTCCGGGCCACCCGCTGGTGGCCGAGGAGTCGGTTCGCCTGATTATCGAGACTGCGGAGACGGAAGGTATCAGTATTAGTATCCAGCCGGCGTTAAGTTTTCTTGACGCTATTATTACCGCGCTCCGGCTGAACCCCGGCGCGGGATTCCAGGTTGTCGACGGGCTGCGCGTCGATGAAAATATGCCGCTTACGGCCAGGCCCGCTGTAATAACACAGGTTTACAGCCGGCTGGTGGCAGCCGATGTAAAAGTATCTCTTCTGGAATATTACCCGCCCGGCCATATGGTCACGGTAGTAAGGGGAGCCGGTATACCAGGCGAGGAAAGGATTGAAAAGATCCCCCTGTCGGAGTTGGACAGGCTGGACTGGTTGGACCATCTGACCAGCCTGTATGTGCCGGAAGTCGGAAGCAGGAGGCCGGACGCCGGAAATCAGGGAAAGAATGGGTTGGGGGCTGATGATGGTGACGGACTGCATGGCCAAGTTGTCGGGGATGGGGAAGAACCGGGAGAAAATGGGGGCGTGGAAGTAGTTCGGGTCTACGGGAAAACACGTTCTGGTTCTGATACCGGACGCCGGACGTTGAACGTCAGCCGGCGGCAAAAAAGCAAGCCGGATGTTGGCGGCGGGCAATTAAACGGGCAGCGGGCGGACGCCGGGTGCCGTTTTCCATTGGACCCGCTGGTTAACCTGCTGGCGAGGTTGCGCGGGGAGGGAGGCTGCCCGTGGGACCGGGAGCAGGATCACCTCACTTTGAGGCCCTATCTCCTTGAGGAAACTTATGAAGTGCTGGAAGCCCTCAATGAAGAAGATATGTATAAATTATGTGAAGAACTGGGAGACTTATTACTACAAATAGTATTTCACGCGCAGATAGCCTCAGAAAACCGGTTTTTTGACATGAACGATGTGATCAGCGGCATCAGTGAAAAAATTACCCGCCGGCACCCCCATGTTTTTGGTACGGTGACTGCCAGGAACAGTTATGAAGTGACATTAAACTGGGAAAAAATAAAGGCGGAAGAGGGGGGAAGCAAGTCTGCGGGCCTCCTTGACAGCGTTTCAATGTCCCTGCCGGCGTTAATGCGTGCGGCGAGGCTTCAAAAGAAAGCCGCGAGTGTCGGGTTTGACTGGCCGGATTACCGGGGCGCCATGGAAAAATACCATGAGGAACTGGACGAGCTTAAAGCGGCCATTTCAGCCGGTGATAAGGTGCAGGTTGAAAAAGAGCTGGGCGATCTGCTTTTCTCATTGGTTAACCTTGCCAGGCTCCTTGATGTGGAACCCGAAGCCGCCCTGGCGTCAACTTCTGAAAAATTTGTAAAAAGATTTAGTTATATTGAGAATAAAGCGCGGTGTGCCGGTATGGAATTGCCGGAATGTTCCCTTTCTGAAATGGACACCTGGTGGGAGGAGGCAAAAAGTCAAGAAAAAAAGGAAAAAAAACAAGAAAAATCCTAGGAAACATTTTCTTTGTGGAAGGAACTCTAAGTATTTTAGCGAATAAGTAATAAATTAATATCTCTATTTTTTAGGAGGGTTCACATGAATAAGGCCGAGTTGATTTCAAATGTTGCCGAAAAGACAGAATTAACAAAAAAAGATTCAGAAAAAGCCGTAGGCGCGGTGCTTGATGCGATTGGAGAGGCGTTATCAAGAGGCGATAAGGTCCAACTGGTGGGGTTCGGCACTTTTGAAATAAGGGAAAGAGCTGCCCGCAAAGGAAGAAATCCTCAGACTGGTGAGGAGATTAATATCGAAGCTGCTCGTGTGCCTGTTTTTAAAGCGGGAAAAACACTTCGCGACGCTGTAGGTAAATAAAATGCTCAAATAATTATTAATCGGACTGAAAAGTCTGATTTTTTTTTGAGATACCCTGTATTACCCGGCGCCTGAAGAAAGGAACGGTGGTGGATATGCTTGCGCCTTGACAAGTACCTAAAAGTTTCCCGGGTAATCAAACGGCGCACCCTGGCTAAAGAGGTTTGCGACCGGGGCCAGGTTACGGTAAACGGCCGGCCGGCTAAAGCTGGAACGGAAGTGAAACCGGATGACACCCTGATGATCAGTTTCGGAAACCGGGTACTTAAATTAAAGATTGTATCGGTTCAAGAAAATGTGCCGGCTAAAATGGCGGCCGGGCTGTACGAGGTTCTGGAAGATTTCCGGCCGGCGAGGGATGACGGCGAGTAAGAGGTGAAGACAAATAATGAGGAGGCTGGGGGGACATTCCTCGACCCCAAAGTCAGGCTTTAAAGAGAGGTGTGTCCCCTTTCCTTGTACGGGACATTCCTTTAAAAGAAGCTCTCAAGGGCTATTTTGAAACCGTCGACCACTTCCGAACAGACCATACCTTTATTTTCCGCTTTATGCCTAAGTACAAAGTTACCTTCGCGCAACGCGTGGATTTCTACGCTGCAGTCTTCCGGATCAACAATCCAATATTCCTTAACGCCATGATTTTCGTATGTCTTGAACTTTTTCTTCAGGTCGTAGTAACCGGTACCGGGGGAGAGAATCTCAACCACCATGTCGGGTGCGCCATTAATTTTATCTTTTTCGATAATTGTAAGCCTTTCTTTTACAATAAATATAATGTCGGGTTGATATGTTTCAGTATTTTCAAAATAGACGTCTACCGGGGCAAAAAGTACCAGACCCAAGTCTTTCTCCATAACGTAACTTGCCATTTTTGTGCCTAGCTTCATGGAAATAATCTGGTGATAGGTTGTAGGCGCAGGTGTCAATACCAATTCCCCTCCGATCAACTGGTAAGGAGCGCCTTCCGGCAGCCTGGAGTATTCCTCGTAAGTGTAGACCCTATCGTTCGTAATAGCTGCTTGTATAGCCTTTATTTCCTGGAGCGGCAGGCTCATTCATATGCACCCCCCGGTTATCGAATTTCAACCTGCCTTTTGTTCCACCTATATTATACCACATCGGGTTGTTCAATTAGGCGCGAATCGCTGCAGGGCTTTGTAAATTGCTTCAGTTCCGAAATTTATCGCTTCAACCGGGACGCGCTCGTCGGCGGCGTGGATCAACTTGGAAACTTCAATTTCCGCAGGCAGGTTCATCGGCAAGAAGCCATAGGTCTGGATGCCCAGCCGTGAGAAGAAGTGTCCGTCCGTGCAGCCGCTCAGCAACAGCGGCACGGGAATGCCGTCCGGGTCAGCCTCGCGCAGGATTTCAGCCAGGGTCTCAAATAACCCCAGGTCCGGGTCGCCGTAATCAGCACCGTGCTGAATGATCTCAAATTCAAACTGGCCGCCGGTAATCGCGCGGAGTTCATTGATCATGTCGGCCGGTCCGTAGCCGGGTAGCAGGCGTCCGTCCAGTTGGAGCGTGATTTCGCTTGGGATCACGTTAATTTTATTGCCGCCGTGAACAATAGTGGCATTGACCGTGTTATGCAGCAACGGGTCAAGGAACTGCCAGCTCTCATCAAGTTGATCCAGTGTGCTGTCAGTCAGGGCCGGGTTGAGGAGCCGGCGGAGAACTGAAGCGGTTGAATCAGGCAAAACAGGCAGCATTGTTTCAATCATCCTGCGCACTACCGGTGTGATATGCGCCGGCAGGCGGTGCTGCTCAAGCTGTTGCAGCAATTGGGCAAGCTTGGCCATGGCGCCGCCGCGCAAGGGTATGGAGCCGTGACCGCCGGGTCCTCGCAAGGTTACTTTCATCCAGCATAGTTTCTTTTCGGCGACCATGATCATATAAAATTTTTGTCCGCCCAGCCGCAGCGTATAACCACCGAATTCCCCAATGGCGTAGCGGATCCCTTCAAACAGGTTGGCGTAGTTATTCACCAGGTATTTGGCCCCGTAGTCGCCGCCGTTCTCCTCGTCGCTTAAGACAGCCAGCACGATATCGCCGGGCAAAGCCAGGTTTTCGGCCCTGGCGCGCAGGCAGGCTGCCAGCATCATGGCCAGGCCGCCTTTCATATCCAGCGCGCCCCGGCCCCAGACACAGCCGTCCGCTATCTTCCCTTCAAAAGGCGGGTGGCTCCATGCCTGGCTTTCCGCGGTGACGACATCCACATGTCCGTAAAGCAGCAGCGGCGGGGCGTCGCCCTGCCCAGTCAGGCGGGTAATCAGGTTGGGGCGGCCGGGGTCGCGGGCTATTATGGTTGTTTCAAACCCGGCTCCGGTCAGCAGGTTGTTAATGTAGGTAATGCACTCTGCTTCGCAGCCGGGCGGGTTGGTTGTATTAAACCGGATCAGGTTTTGCAGCAGCTCTACCGGGCGCCGGTAGATGGAGGACTGGTCGCTGATGGGCTGCATATATGTCAGATTCCCCCTCTGTTATAGCAGCGGCTGGTCCTTTCGATAAACGACTCCTTGGAACACGGCGATTTGGTTTCCGTCCGCGTCATCAATAGTGATACTGTAAAGACCTGTTCTCCTGGTCTTATTTTTTTCCACGCCGGTTGCCACCAGCGTGCTGCCGGGCGGTACGGCCTTTAAATAAGTTATGTCGGCATGCAAGGCAACCGCGACGGTGCCGTAAGAATTGCTGGCGGCGCTGAAGGCGATGTCGGCTAAAGAAAAAATGACGCCGCCGTGTATTGATCCGTTGAAGTTCAGCATATCGTCACGGACTCGCATGCTTAGCTTTACGTAACCTTCCCCAATTTCGTCGAATCTTACCCCAAGCATACCGGCAAAAGGATCCGAAGAGATCTTATCTTTTATTTTTTTTATGTCAGGCATTGGATCACCTTCCCTGCTTAATATTATTTCGGGTAATTATTCAGTTATCCTAGTATAGGCATGGTGTTGTCCCCGCTCACTCAGTGGAAGGGGGACACACCTTCCTTGGTTAAAATAAAAACGAAAGTTGTTTTGGAAATCAGGGAAGGAATGTCCCCGATTAATCCCGCGCCGACAGCACTACGGCTCGCTTCGGACCAAACTAGCGGCGCTGCAAAGGGGCGATAGGCTAGTAATGAGAGAAGGCCATTATCCACTTAGTTAATTATGCTCATATTCATAGCGTTGGTAGTTCGCTGGTTTCGCGCTGCAGTTTGGTTACCCTTGCTTTGCCGAGTGCTATTACCGGCGCTCCGTAAGTCGTTCGCTTTGGACAACGCCATGCCTGCCTTGGCCGGGTTGACTGAATGCTTACTATTTCTATGTACTGTTGTACCGCTATTTTATAATATATTTGTAATAAAATATAGATAGTGTTGATATTAAGGTATTCAGAATTCAGGAGTCGGAATTCAGAACACTTCGAGAAGATAAACCGTTCTATCATTCTGACTCCTGACTCCTGAGTAGTTACATTTTTTTTACAACAAATAATACCTCACTGGCTTTAGACGAGTCTTCTTCTTTAAAAGTGACAATTGCATCATCCACCCAAGACAGACCCTGTTCCACAGTGACGTGATTTTTACGTGCCCAGTCAAGAAAGTCGTTTGCCGTAAAGAGGTGAATATTCGGGGTGTCGTACCATTGGTAAGGAAGGGTTGATGTTACCGGCATCCTGCCGGTCGAAACAAGAGAGTCAACGACCTGCCGGTATCCGAAATTGGGGAAGCTGACAATGCCCCATCCTCCCACCCGCAGCATTTCGTCAAGGACGAAAAGCGGTTTTTTAACCGCCTGAAGAGTTTTTTCCAGAATTACAAAATCAAAAAATCTGTCAGGCAAACCCGTCAGTCCCTCGTCGAGATCCATATGCAGGACAGGCACTCCGTTAGATATAGTTTCAGCTACCCGGTCAATATCCTTTTCTATCCCCAGGCCCTGAACATTTTTATTTTTGATTAGTTTTATAAGAAGTTCACCATCTCCGCAACCCAGGTCGAGCACGGAAGAACCTTTGGAAACAAGACCGCATATAACATCATGATCAAAGCGGCTTCTCCGTTTTCTTGTCATCGCGCGTCCCTCGCTTCCAAAAAACCACGAACCAGTTGGGACAGTTTTTCAACTTCCAGAAGAAAAGCGTCATGACCGTACGATGACTGAATATTTGCGTAGCTGACATGTTTTCTGCAACGGCTTAAGGCAATCGCCAGTTCTTTCATTTCTTCCGGCGGGTAGAGCCAGTCGGAAGAAAATGAGACTAACAGCACCCTGCTCTCAATCCTGCGGCACGCCTGATCGATGTCTCCATCACCCCAGCTTGCGGCGTCATAGTAGTCCATCGCGCGTGTTATATATAAGTAGCTGTTGGCGTCAAACCTGTCTACAAAACTGTTGCCCTGATGTTGAAGGTACCCTTCGACTTCGAAATCTACACCAAGATGAAATCCCGGTCCATCCCCGTTGCAATATCTGCGCCCGAATTTTTTGCTCATGGAAACTTCTGAAAGGTAGGTAATATGGCCTAACATCCGGGCAACCGCGAGTCCACGGTCGGGCGCGGCATCATCGTAATAGTTGCCTTCTTGAAAATGAGGGTCGGTTTTAATGGCGTGCCGGGCCACGGCGTTAAATGCCAGTCCCTGGGCGCTCAGACGAATCGATGACGCGATGATGACAGCTGACTCGACACGGTCAGGGTAAGCCAGCGCCCACTCCAGTGCCTGCTGTCCGCCCAGGGAACCGCCTGCCACGGCGCGCAGGCGTTTAATGCCGAGGTGGCTGATTAGCCTCTCCTGGAGTCTAACCCAGTCTCCTACGGTGACGACCGGAAATTTGAGGCCATAAGGACGGCCGGTTTCCGGGTTGATGCTGGACGGTCCCGTTGTCCCATAACAACTTCCCAGGATATTGGAGCATATTATGAAGTATTTGTTTGTGTCAAAAGCTTTCCCCGGGCCAATCATCCGGTCCCACCAACCTGGACGATTCTTTAACCAGGGACGGTTCAGTTCATCTGCCCCGGCGCTCCAACCGGCCGCGTGGGCATCTCCCGATAGAGCGTGCAGGATGAGAATAGCATTGTCGCGCGTGTCGTTTAGTTTGCCGTAAACCTCGTATTCCACCTCGACAGGGGCGATTCTATCCCCGCAGTCAAGGGGAAGCGGGTTGTTTATATCCGCAAGCCGCACCCTGTGCGGCACTGTCCAGCCAACAGTATCCATTTAATACCCACCTTTACATTTATAAAATAAAAAACCTCTTCATAGAAGAAGAGGACCTTAACAACCTCTCCTTCTCATCTTTCCGGTACGTCCGGCGGAAATTGGCACCACTCAAACCTAGAAGATTTGAAGGTTGCCGAAGGTTCCTCGGGTCCTGCCCTCCCCTTCTCTGGATAAGAAGTAAAGTATATAATTCTTATAATTTTAATTTCAATAATAAGATATTGGTTTGTTTTTGTCAACATGATAATTAGATAACCTAGTGTTAATAGCCTATTTATTTGATTGACAATATCCTAGCGTGCTAATATAATTTTTATATCATAGTGATTAGCTATGATATAGGGCAAGAATAAGGAGGCCTAAAATTATGCGAAGAGTTTATTTTGACCATAGCGCGACAACTCCCGTTCACCCTCAAGTAGCAGGGGAAGTATACCGCTTTCTGATTGATCATAATTATGGTAATCCCTCCAGCCTGCACTATTTCGGGCAAATTGCCCGCAAAGCCCTGGATGAATCACGTGAAAAGGTGGCCAGGGCCATCGGGGCAAAACCAGAAGAGATTATATTTACAAGCGGTGGAACAGAATCGGATAATATGGCGATCCATGGTGTGGCTTTCACTAACAGCAAAAGGGGAAACCACATAATAACCAGCGCGGTGGAACATCACGCGGTGCTCAATGCAGTAAAGGCATTGGCCAAACAGGGTTTCAGCGTCACGGTGCTTCCCGTCGATCAGTACGGGATGGTAAGTGTTGATGATGTGGAGAAGGCCATAACAGATAAAACCATTTTAATTAGTATCATGCACGCCAACAACGAAGTCGGTACGATCATGCCCATTGCCGGGATAGGTAAAATGGCGAGAAAGCGTGGGATATTCTTTCATGTTGACGCTGTCCAAAGTTTTGGAAAGATCCCGGTGAATGTGGATGAACTGGAAGTTGACTTGTTGACTGTCTCAGGACATAAAATATACGGTCCCAAAGGTGTCGGCGCGCTTTATGTACGCAAAGGAACGCGGTGGAGACCGACGCTTTTCCATGGGGGCGCGCAGGAGCGCCTGCGCCGGGCGGGTACCGAGAATGTCCCGGGAATTGTGGGCCTAGGTATAGCTGCGGAACTGGCGGTAGAAAATATGGAAACTGAAAATAAAAGGTTGTTAACTTTGCGTGATAAATTAATCAGTGAGGTTACAGACCGGTTCAGTCATGTTAAATTAACCGGGCATCCCGCCATGCGCCTGCCGAACCATGCCAGTTTTATATTTGAATATATCGAAGGCGAGTCAATGCTGTTGAGCCTGGACATGAAAGGTGTCGCGGCTTCTACCGGTTCGGCCTGTACTTCAGGTTCATTGGAACCTTCACATGTGCTTTTGTCAATGGGCATTCCACACGAGGCCGCCCATGGTTCTCTTCGCCTAACCTTGGGTAAGGACAATACAGAAGAAGATGTGGATTATTTTCTGAATGTCATGGGGCCGATCGTTGAAAGACTGCGGGCCATGTCACCTTTAAATTAGCCCGAAACCGGCCGGCAAGGGGTTTATGAAAGGAGTGGAGCGAAGAGTGTCTCAAAAATCTCTCTATCAAGAACGGGAAATAGTCACCTATGATCAAGGCAAAGTAAAGCCTGGCCGTGACTTAATTGTTGACGAGATGCCGCTGACAGTATATGTAAATGATACTGAACTAGCTACTTTAGTCTGTTCATCGGGTGCATTTAAAGAATTGGCAGTAGGTTTTTTAATCAACGAAGGAATAATCAAAAATTATTCAGATATAAAGGAAATTACCTTTAATGAAAATGATGGTTTGATGTGGGTGGAAACTGCTGCACCGGTGAAACAAACAGAAACGTTTTTAAAGCGGCAAATTGCCAGTTGCTGCGGAAAGGGGCGGGCATGCCTGTACTTCGTCAATGATGTTACCCAGCTGGAGCCGGTAAATTCTACCAAAAAGTTTGCCGCCTCTCATCTATTACATTTGATCGGCATACTGGAAAAGGGATCCGACACCTACAGTAAGACTCACGGTGTGCACAGCGCGGCTCTGGGCGATGATACCGGGTTGCTGGCCATGTTCGATGACATCGGCCGCCACAATGCTGTGGATAAAGTTTTAGGTTATGCTTTGTTAAACCATTTGGCGCCTGATGACAAGTGTTTACTGCTGAGCGGGCGTGTGTCTTCGGAGATTCTTATTAAAGCCGGCCACAGCGGTATACCCTTGGTGGTATCACGCGCCGCGCCTACCTGCCTGGCGGTGGATTTAGCCGAGCAGTTCGGCATTGCTTTAGTGGGATTTGCCCGCGGTGAAAGGATGAATGTCTACAGCCATCCCGAAAAGGTTGTTAGTAGCTGAACACTGTCCGGGTAGAAATATACCGGACAGTGTTCACGAGCAATACTTACGGTAATAGAATGTAGCAGGTTACGGTCAAATAGTGTACGAGTGACGACAAATATTTTGGAGGCAGCGTAAAATGCCGGGATTTATCCCAATATTTTATGCTGCCTCCGTGTCGTATTAATGTACAGTGTATGATTTTCATACATAGCCAGGACAGCTCTTTTCTGAAAGATATACTTCTTCAAACTTTTTTATCCATACCTGGCGCAGCCATTGGATGAAAATCCGTTCACCTAAAATGAAGTGAGGTGTTGCCTGGCAGGTTAGGCCGGCAATGTTGCCGTAAGAAATTTTCTCTTGAAGGCTAAGTCTAATTTATCGGCATAAAAATTGCATGGTTTAAAAATATGAAAATCATGATATATAACATAAAATTGCAGAAAAATTGGCAAGGAGGGATTTCCTTAAGACGGTGCTTTTCATCGCGGCGTCCGTCACAAAAATATTAGCTTAAGTAAAGGAGGTATGATTAAAAGACAGAACATAAGAAATACCCTTTCAAGTGCTGGTAAAAAGCCGGGGAAGTCAGGGTGAATCACTACAAACGTTCGTAACTTCCTCCCTCGCTGAAGCAAGGGGTATCCAGGTGCGTAGACCATAGGCATTCGCCGGGCTACGGGCGCTGTCACCGCGCCGATACGCCGTGGGTTGCCCCGGGGAGATACGCTGTTTATACCGTGAAAGGATTATTTGGTAGTAACCCGGCGGTATCCCTCGTATAAAAATGAGGGGATTAGTCGGAGTAGTTCCTGCATGAACAACCTGCGCAGCTGGAGTCCACGGCTGCGGAGACACCCGGAAGGGTAAAAAGATATACGTAGAGGGGTTAAAAAATGAGGTACGCAGAGACAGGGTATATTTTAGAAGTTGATTTAACGAGAGGAAACATTGAGAGAGTCGAAACCGACCCAAAATTGACCGAAATGTATATTGGCGGTCAGGGTACAGCCGCAAAGATCATCTGGGATCGGGTGCCTCCTGAAACTCAGGCCTTTGATCCCGAAAACCTGCTGATATTCAGCACCGGCCTTTTGCATGGCACGCCTATTCCTGCTGCCAACCGTACCGCGGTAAATACTATTTCTCCCGCCACAGGCTTGTTTGGACATTCGTTAATGGGAGGGCATTTCGGACCGGAACTGAAGTATGCCGGTTACGACAAAATTATCTTTCGCGGCAAGTCCCCCAAGCTGGTTTATTTGTGGATCAACAATGACAAGGTGGAATTACGTGATGCCTCCCATCTCCAGGGGAAAGGTGCTATAGAAACGGCATATCTCATTAGAGAGGAGCTGCAGGATCCGAACATCCAGGTGGCTGCTATCGGCCCGGCCGGTGAAAACAGGGTCTATACGGCCAGCATCGAACATGATTACAACGCAGCCGCCCGGGGAGTAGGCCCGGTCATGGGAGATAAAAAGTTAAAGGCGATCGCTGTTCGCGGCACAAAGGACATCTATGTCTGCCAACCGGCGGAGCTATTTGCGGAATGCCTGGCATTGAGGAAAAAAATGGCTGAGAGCGATAAGGTCGGGGACTGGATGGCGGTCGATGAAGATGACAGCTTCCACCACAACAATTTTTCTTGGGGCAACGCGCGTGTGCGGATAAAAGATTATTGGAGCGACGAGCTCCAGGAAAGATGGACCAGGTTAAAATATGACCATATGGACCGGCAAATAGGTTGTTACAACTGTCCCAAGGCCTGTATCAACGTGATTTCCTGGCCGGGACGGAGAAGATTCGGCTATAAATGCTACGGAAAAGACACTTATCATATGGCGGCCTTTAAAGAGCTGGACTTTACTTATGATATACTTGGCATTGCTCAAGAGTATGGACTGGACTCATACTCGACGCCGCAAGTTATCGCCTTCGCCATTGAACTTTACGAGGCCGGTATCTTAACTGACAAGGACCTGCCGGGATTTCCGTCCGACTCCGGAGAGAGAACCTGGTATCTAATGGAAAAAATTGTCCGCCGGGAAGGGATTGGAGATAAATTAGCTGATGGTGTTTATTGGGCGGCCCGCCGGATTGGTAGCGGCGCGGAAGCGTACGACCATAATACCGTGAAGCATTTTGAGCAGTTGCCGATCAAGCTGGGCAAACTGAACCCCCCTTATTTCCTCATGATTGCTACTGCTGAGAAGATGGCCATCACCCAGATTGAAGGCTCCTTCCCCCAGGACCCGCTTCCTACGATAGAGGAGAGGGAAGAGTTTTGCAAGCACTGGGACGCGGTACCTGATCCAAAATTTATTAAATACTTTATGGAATGGGAAAAACGTAACGAAATATCTAACGAGGCGTCTTGTGCCATTACTGAGTGGAATGAGGCGATGCACTACCTTGACGACGCTACCGGGCTGTGCGGTTTCGTATCGTCCTTCAGGGGCCAGTTCGGCGGCGGCGTCGTCTATCACATGAATAATTTGCCAAGAATACTCACACTTGCGACCGGCATTGAATTTACGAAAGACGACCTCTGGAGTATTTACCGGAGGAACCGGAATCTGATCAGAGCCATTAACAATAGGAGAGGCATGAGAAGAGCAGACGACCGGCCGCCTGAGGATCACTGGGCGGTAAGAGACGAGGCATTTGAACAGCAACTGCTCAGCGATTACTATGCATACCAGGGATGGACGATGGACGGAGTTCCCAGAAAGGATACGCTGGAAAGGCTGGGTATAGGCTATGTGGCCGAAGACTTTATCAAGAGAGGAATCTTGACAGGCGACGAAGTTCCAGTCGAACCTTCATGGAAAAAAGAGGGAAAAAATAGCTGAGGAGGTGAAAACCGTAATGGGTGAGTTAGTAAAGAAGACAATTAGAAGAATAAAAGTTGATCTTAAAAAATGCAACGGCTGCCGGGCATGTGAGATAGCCTGCTCCGCATTTCACGCCAAACCGAAATACAGCAGCGTCAATCCGGCCAGGGCCAGGATCCGTGTAGTTAAGGATCTGCTGAATGATGAATATGTTCCAATTCGCGCCACTGATTATTCCAAAGCCCAATGTGACGGTAGACGCGTATATGTAGTTGACGGTAAAGAGTACAGTGAGTGCAGTTTCTGCGGGACTATCTGCCCGGCCAGGGATCTTTTTCATGAGCCCGATTCCGGTCTCCCTCTGAAGTGCGATATGTGTGAAGACGACCCGCCGCAGCCGGAACCCTTGTGTGTTCAGGCGTGCCCGCTTAACTGCCTGACTTACGAAGAAAAGGAAGTTTGGGTCGAAGCTGATGAAGAACAAGTGAGACCAGCCGAGATGGAACTTGGTTTGAAATCATTGGTAGATAAGTACGGATATCAGGAACTGTCGGACACCTTTGCCCGCATGTCACAGAAAGCTAAGGGCTAAAACATTAATGTGAAAGAAGAGGATTTCGTGGAAACTGTAACCCCCTTCAAAGAGGTCATAGGTGAAATAAAAGAATACGGTGGAGAAGCCGTCAAATACTGCTATCAGTGCGGAAAATGCGATACTGTCTGTCCCTGGAACAAAGTCAGGACGTTCAGTATGCGCAAGCTGATCCGAGAGGCTACATTCGGTCTGACAGAGATCGAACACGAAGAGATCTGGCGTTGCACCACCTGCGGGAAGTGCGCCCAGGTTTGCCCCAGGGACGTAAAGCAGATAGAAGACATGAAAGCCCTGCGCAGGATGGCCTCGGGATACGGAGTTTTTCCCGCCGCCGTCAAACCGGTCCGCGGCGCGAGCGCCGGCCTTACCGCGGAAGGCAACCCCTTCGGTGAAAGCCGGAAAAACAGGGCCGATTGGGCAAAAGGCCTCTCTGTAAAAACATTCGAAGAAGGAATGGAATACTTATATTTCCCCGGCTGCTACCTTTGCTATGACCCGAGATTAAAGAAGGTAGCCCAAGCCACAGCCGGTATCCTCAATAAAGCAGGAGTAGATTTCGGGATCCTGGGTGAGCAGGAGAACTGCTGCGGAGAAAGCATCCGCAAGACAGGCAATGAGGAATTGTTCAAAAAATTAGCCAAGGAAAACATCAAAACCTTTATCGAAAACGGAGTAAAGAAAATCCTGGTTAATTCCCCTCATTGCTACCACACCTTCAAGAACGAGTATCCGGAATTCAGTGTGAACCTTGAAGTAGTGCATATCACCCAGTATTTATTCCAGCTGATTAATGAGGGAAGGCTTC
>Ga0067045_1003937_pt1 | contig 14218 bp, 14 predicted proteins | sample TerdegcTABiofilm_FD_59184 | JGI IMG/M metagenome (GOLD analysis project Ga0067045, IMG submission 59184) | Combined Assembly of (Gp0054472, Gp0054536) Wastewater bioreactor microbial communities from Singapore -Terephthalate degrading...
GCCTTCGGCGGCGGGGGTGTACACTATATTCATTATGAAATTTTTTAAGGAATAATTGCTGAATATTTATTTTAATAAAGAAAATTTAATGCTAAAAATAGTGCCTTCGTCTGGAGTTGATTCTATTGAAATCTCACCATTATGGTCATTGATTATTTTTTTGCTAATTGACAATCCTATGCCTAAGCTCTGGCTATATTTTTTTGTTGTGAAAAATGGGGACCATATGTGTTTTTGTATGTCAGGCTGGATTCCAATCCCATTATCTTCGATTGTTACTATTACATAGTCATCTGAATAATCTGTTTTTATAGTAATCTTTCCTGTATAGTCTGATTGCACTTTCTTTGCTTTTTCAATGATGGCATCGCGTGCATTGGTGATAAGATTTAACAGTATTTGTTCTATGCTTATTGAATTTCCATAAATTTTTGGTATTGAATCATTCAGTAAAAGAACTATATCAATATTATGCTTTTGCAATTGATTATGGGTTAGTGTAACTGCATTCATTATGATTGTATTAATATCTATTAGTTTGAAAATGTGGTTGTTGGTGGTGAAACTCCGTATATGGTCAATAATGTAGGTTGCTTTGTCCACCATGGTGCAAATCTTTTGTAATTCAGATAAAGCTTCTAAGTAATTAAAATCATCAAGATTTATGTCATCCATCATGTTCTGAGCAATACTTTTAATGCCTGTTAAAGGTTGGGCTATCTCATGGGCTATGCTTGCAGTAATTTCGGCCATGGTGGAGTATTTTGAAAGTAATTGGATATCATTGTCTTTTTTGTTGAGCATTGCGATGTACTGGTCATTTCTTTGCTTTAAAAGCCTGTTTAACTTTGTCAGGTTTGCATTCATACGTGCAAGCGCCCGTATTTTTAATAGAGCAGTTTGCGAACGTTTCAATGTATCGTATATCATGATAGTTAAAAAAACTGTAATAAACCCTGTTAGAGTAATAATAAGCATGTGTATGTTTTGTATGTAGGATATAAAACCTAAAATGACCGATTCGATGACCAGTATGCCCTGTAAGAGTTTTGTTCCGTATTTGAATGAAATTGTTTTGTATATAGTAAATGCAGTATAAATATGCATGAATGCCAGGATTGCAGGCATAATGGTAAAAGGTAAAAATAAAGAAAGGATAGTCGCAAGCTGAGCAATTCCATATGTATAGATATCACGAGTACTCAATGGTTTGATTAAAGTGTGAATAAACAGTGCAAAAACAAACGGGTATGCTATTATACTAAATGAAATGATTGTATGGGATACATTTACAAGAACTATCGCACCTGTTACCATTGCCCATAATATAATGGGTACAGAGTAACGCCCTTCTTTGTAGTTAATGTTAGCAAGTGCTACACACAGGAAAAGAAAGGATAGCAGTGTTAATGATAATACTATTGTTTCAAGCATAATACTGTTTGATTTTTTTTAAATATCCTGTAGCATTGCCATAAATGGTACGCATTACATACATCACTGTAACCAATTGTTGATATGTCAACATATTTCAGATAATTTTTGCTTTTAAAAAGAGGGGATAGTTATGGGATTTACCTGCGGGATTATAGGTTTGCCAAATGTTGGAAAGTCAACTATATTCAATGCCTTAACTGGAGCACATGCCCCAATGGAAAACTATCCATTTTGTACTATAGATCCTAATAAAGGCATTGTGCCTGTTCCTGATGAGCGATTGTATACAATTGCAGATATATTGGGAAAGCGTGAGCCAATCCCTACACGAATTGAGTTTGTTGATGTTGCAGGGCTTGTTAAAGGTGCTTCCAAAGGCGAAGGGCTGGGCAACATGTTTTTAAGCCACATACGGTCGGTTGATGCAATAGTGCATGTTGTTCGCTGTTTTACAGACAGCGATGTTGTTCATGTTGAAGGAGAAATAAAACCTCTTCGTGATATTGAAATAATTAATACAGAACTTTTGCTGGCAGATATGGAGGTTATACTGAGAGCCAAAGAAAAAATTGAAAAAAAGGCTAAATCGGGAGATAAAGAAAATGCTCACAGGCTGGGAGTCATTGAGAGATTATTTCAGCATATTAATCAGGGCAATATGTTAAACAGAATTAAGCTGGATGCAGAAGAGCTTATAGTGTGTAACGAATATGGACTTATTACTGCCAAACCAATGATACTCTGTGCCAATGTAGATGAGCAGGGGAAGGCAACTGATGCATATACAACATTAGAGGACTATGCCCAAAAGAATGGATTGGGATTAGTTGCTATAAGCGCAAAGATTGAAGAAGAGATTGTTGAATTACCACCAGAGGAGCAGCGTGAGTACCGTCAGGCGCTGGGTGTAGACAAATCAGCATTAGAGCGTCTTATAACAACAGCATACTCCATGCTGGACCTAATCACCTATTATACTGTTACAACACAATTGCAGGCATGGACTATTAAACGGGGAACAACTGCACAAAAATCTAGCGGCATTATTCATAGCGATTTTGAAAAAGGCTTTATACGTGCCGAAGTGTTTCATTACGATGACCTTATACAATATAAATCTTTGCATGCCATAAAAGAGCATGGATTGTTGCGTAGTGAAGGACGTGACTACATAGTTAATGATGGTGATATCATTCATTTTTTGTTCAGTGTATAATGACTCTACATATTCATAAAAGAAGATGTATAAATAAAAAAACAAAGAAGTATACACTTGATCATTCATAAAGTATTTTTATGGATTTATTTAAAAAATACATAACAATCTTTGGATTACAGTCACAATTTACCATTGAAGAACTTTCGGATGCTTACCGAACGTTAGCCATGTTATATCATCCTGATATCAGCAGTGATACGGATGCATTGAAAAAAATGCAGCTTATTAATGCTGCATATGATTATCTTAAACAACATGTTTCTTCAAACAAACGACATGAAGTCAAGAGAAGTGATGGTAAGGATGGTGTTTATACCGTTTATAAACATGCTTTTAATATTCTGCAACAGGCATTTTATTACTATTATACGGATGGTACTGGATTTACAGGTAATAAAGGGTATCTTATAGTAAAGCTAAAAGAAGCCAAAGCACTGTTTTCAAAAATTATAAAAGAATATCCCTATAATGAATGGGTTGATGACGCTATAGATAAAATAAACAGTATTAATAAATGGTTGTAGCTAGCATATGCTATATTTTATTAATAATAAAATATTTAAGCGGATGGCGTGTAGAACCACCCTTTTCATTTGGGTATCCTAATGCAATTACTGCCATAAGTTCATAGTCGCTTGAAAGAGAACACAATTCATTGACCTGTTGCTTTTTATTGAGTATTTCACCTAACCACACGGCACCCAATCCTCTGTCATGGGCAGCAAGTAGCATATTCTGAATGCATGCACCAATGCCCAGTATATCTTTATCGCGATTGTATCCTGATGGGATGTGATAAAAAACACATATACACACCTGTGACTCTTTAATAATACGAGCATATGATGTGCATTGTGACAAAGCTTCTTTCTTATCCTTTGATTGAACAATAACAAAACGCCATGGTTGATTGTTGAGGCCTGATGGTGCCCATATCCCTGCTTCTATGATTTGGGCAACAACATCATCAGCAACTGGTTCAGATGTAAAATGGCGTATTGAACGTCTGCTTTTTATGGCTTCAATTACTTCCATGATGCTACTTTTGATATGAAGCAAGTAATGCGTCAATACTATTTTGCTTTTTTTTAACCCGTGTTATGTGGTCATTAATTATTTTTTCAAAATCAACTTCACCACGGATTATCTTTACACGTTCCGTTTCAATAAATCCTAAATTGGTTGTAATTTTCACAGTACTTGCAGTGTCAGCATATTTTTTTGCTTCATACCAGTAGGGCAAAGCTTCCTTATACATTTTTTCTGCAATTTTCAGGCTTTCCTGAATGTCTTTTGCATAATCTGCATCGTAGAAATATATATGCTGTTTATCATAGCGTGTAGCAATTTTGAGATAGTTACGAAGTATTAGCATGTTGATGTGCATAAACATCAAATTTCGATATTTGTAGTATTCATCTTCGGTTTGGATTTTAACCAGAGCTTGTGATGGATGGCGGAATTTACAGGTAAGTGCTATTTTCAGGCGATCAATATTTTTCCTTAAAGAGTTTTCATCGTAATATAATTTCATGCCATACAGTTCGTAGAAATCTTCAACATAATGCGGTACAACTTTGTAATGCATGCGCACCTTGGGAATATAGTCTGAAAATGGGACAAACTCTTCTTTCTCTTTCTGGAAGTACTGATACTGGTAATCTTCGGCACCAGTTTGTACAGCTATTAACATAAGCAATATGGTTATTATATATGTTTTTATTTTCATGACGGTAGTATGTGTAGTTTAATCATCATATACAGACTGCTAAAATGAGCTATCGCCCAAAAAAAATAGTACAGTATGTTTATCGGAAAGAAGGTGTCGTTGCATGAATAGATTATTGCATATGTGCAAAGAGTATTCTAATACCTATTATTACGAGTATGCATCCCCCAATAAGTTCAGCGCGTTTGCCAATAATGTCACTTGCCGTGCGGCCCAAAAAAACTCCTAAGGTTGAAAACAGTGCGCAGGTTATTCCAATAATAATACTTGGCATGATGATGGGTTTATGAAGAACACCAAAACTAAGTCCAACAGCCAATGCATCAATGCTGGTTGCAAGTGCTAAAAGAATAAGGGTAAAGCCTTTTGATGGGTCACCCTTAAAAGAATTATCTTCGTGGCTGAATGAAGCCTTTACCATACGTATTCCAATGAATGCAAGCACTCCAAATGCTATCCAATGGTCAAAATTTTTTATGATGGGTTCTATGGCAACTCCGCCAAAGTAGCCAATAATGGGCATTGCAAACTGAAATAATCCAAAATGGAACGCAATTCTAAAATAAAATCGATGATAAGGTTTATATATATACAAACCTGATGCAATGGAAACCGAGAATGCATCCATTGCCAGTGCCACTGCAATTCCTAATGTTGTTATAATGTCCATAGGCTTTTACTCAAAAAATAATTTTAAATATTTTTCAATACTTAGCGCATGTTCAAGTTTTATCTGCGATTCTACTACCCATGATGATTGTGGGAAGCGTGCCAATGTTAACTGCAATAGCTGTATTGCTTTTACCAGATCAGTTATTGCCTGTTCTTTTTTAAAAAAACCCCTATTGTGTCTTTCGTAGAATATTTCTTTTTGTGACCGCAGTAAGTAATCATCACCCTGCCTGTAAATTCTGAATGCCTCAACATCAAGTATGTTAGCGTATGAATCAATAATGTTGAGACATTCTGATGATTTATAAAATGTAAAAAGCAATTCCTTGAAAATATTGAAATGTTGTAAAAATTCCTCGTCATTGGTATATTCACACAAATTGTCTATCCCATGGTAACTGCGACGAAGCTGCACTACAATTTTTTTGAATACATCAGCATTGGCGGGCATGTCTCTGCGTGCCAAATTATAAAGATTATACTGGAAATACTGGTAAAGTGCATCTTTTGCTTTTTCACGGTATTGAATAAAATACTGTGTTAAAAGGTCTTCGCGCAGTATATCTTCCTTTTTAAATTTTGGTTCTTTTTTGTGGGGGGTAACTTTTTCATGTACTGTTGATTTGTCTTTAAAGCGATGGGCCATTATAGTATTGTACGCCACATTTATTGTTGCCATAGCTTTGTTAGCCCATTCAATTCTATGGGGGTTTTTGTCGGGATGGTACAGTAATGCAAGCTTTTTGAATGCTTTTGCTATTTCTGCATCACTTGCATTCTTTGGAACCTGTAATAGTGTATATGATTCTTCTAATGTTAACATGTAAATTATGTAGTATTTAAAAATATAATATAAGTATATACGTTTACACTGCAATGCACTATGTTTCTTTATAAATCAATTCTTTTATGGAGAATATAAAAAAAAATATGGTGTATGTATTATACAAAAATTGAAAAATTTTTTTAAGCGATAGTTAACGATATAAAATGTGCTTGCAAAAAAAACTATTTGTTTACTATAAATGGTAAATACTTATACAGTACCATTAGTATTTTTGCCTGCATGTGCATTCCTTAAAATTATAACAATGATACAGCAGCAAAAAGGTGATTAAAAAAATAATTGACAATAACTATACATTAGTATATATTAGCAAAAAAGGCAAGGTAGTAACATGGTAAAACCTTTAACAAAAAAGCAGCAGGCCATATTTTCATTTATAAAACAAACAATAAAAAAGACAGGGTTCCCTCCAACAGTTCGGGAAATTGGAAATCAGTTTTCAATTACTGTAAAAGGTGCCTATGACCATCTAAAAGCCATAGAAAAAAAAGGATATCTGAGATGTGAAGCGGGCAAGTCACGTGCAATTGAATTACTCATTGATAAGGAAGATGTATATGCTGATGTTCGTTCCATTCCACTGGTAGGAACAATTGCTGCAGGTATACCAATATTAGCCCAGGAAAATATTGAAAGCTATATTCAACTTCCATCAGGGTTTTTGCCCGAAGGCACAGTATTTGGTCTTAAAGTTAAAGGTGACTCAATGACAGGTGCTGGTATTTATGATGGAGATATTGCCATAATCAAACAACAACCAAATGCTAACAATGGCGAAATAGTGGCGGCACTAATTGATAATGAAGCTACATTGAAAATATTAAAAAAAACAGAGCGTAAAGTACAGCTTTTACCAGCTAATGAAAAATACAGCCCTATAACAACTGATACTGTTACAATTTTAGGTGTACTTAAAGCACTATTCAGAACATATTAAATTAAAAAAATAGTAGACACGATATACCCCTGCTTCATTATGGTTCCATTCTCAGGAGCCCTGTTTGGATAGTGTCTAACTATGCATAATGTGTATGATAAACAGTTCAGTTATGATCATTTGATCGATCAGTTCCATAACACAGATACAAAAATTAATGGGCTACAGTTATTTTATGATAATAGGGATAAAATTATTTCCTGGTTTCACTATGATACTCTCATCACCATAGCACTGTTCAACTTTATTGATCAACTGGCATATGAAATACAAGAGTTTCCTCATAATAGCGATAGATATATTTTAGACATGCTATATAGAAAAGCCGAAACATATCTGGCTTTTATGAAAGGGTTGCAGTATTATGAGCAGTTTTTGCTTATAAATAATTTAATTCATGATGATGTACTTATAATATGGAGGCATTCTCTGCTTGGTCTTCGTGACCGATGTATTAATGATTTTCATGAGCAGAAATCATTACAGTATGCCATAACCACTGCATTGCTTACCATGCCCGATGAGTCATTAATTCCCTTTTTTTATGATATTGCATTGTCATCAGAACCTGATATTGCCATAAGTGCTATAGTTGGATTGGCTTTATTCAGAAAAAAATTTGCTAACTGGAAGAAACTATACAAAGGTGATAATGACTATGATGCAATGATTACATTAGCATCTTCGTGTGATATACAACAGTATGATTATCTTAATCCACCTCATAATATGTATATTTTATTTTTATACATCCGAACAACTGAAATTTTTGCTAGTAATGTTACTGAAGTTTTGCCTTTGATGAAAACTGTTTTGCATGCAATACCCGAAAATCATATTTTGTATATGCGTTCTATTGAAGCTATTGAAAGTATGCTATACAGATTAACGCGTAGAGAGTTCAATCATTTCACTGCCGATGATATTATAAATCTTATTTCAGTTTTTAATGTGCTACCTCTGGGAATTGTTCACAATATTGTCCAATACTGGAATATCCCTAAGATGGATTTTATATGTACGGTACAACGAATTATTCAGGAAAAGCATATAAACCTGGATGACTGTTCTCATATTGCAACGCTGTTATGTACTGCTGAATTTGATTAACGTAGTATAATGAATTCCTTATTTTACGCTTGACTAAAAAAAACACTACTATAGTATGAATGGACATATAGTCTATGATAGGGAGGGTAGCATGATTCTGGTAACCGGTTGTAACAGTTTGGTGGGACGTACACTGATAGCAAAGCTTTTACAGGATGGGCAACAGGTTAAAGGTATTGATATGTGGAAAGATACCAAATTGCCAGATGCTGCTACTTTTTATCAGAGCAATCTTTTAGATATAGACAGTATTGAAGAGGCCATGGAAGATGTTGATACTGTTTTCCACCTGATGGATGTAGAAGATGCATCATATTATGGCCGCCGATTTATGAAAAAAATAAATATTAAAGGGACTGAGAACCTTTTAAAAGTGGCTGCAGATAAAAATATAAATCATTTTATTTTTTTATCCAGTGCCAAAGTGTATGGGAATCCTGATATCATGCCCATTAAAGAAGATGATCCATTAAAACCCAATACTCCTTATGGCAAGGACAAAGTTAAAGCCGAAAAACTATGTTTACAATTTGCAGAAGATGGCTTGCCAGTTACTATCGTGCGCCCTACTATCATTACAGGTCCAGGAGTTGATGATGCTATGATTTTAATTATTCTGTATATGGCGCTGGCAATGGGTGATTCCAACAGACTATATATAGCAGGTGATGGTGATTCCCGATATCAACTTGTACATCCTGATGATGTGGTTGCTGCGTTGCTTACCATTAAACATAAGCAGGAATCTAAAGGCAAAATCTATAATATTGGTTCTGATAATGTACCAACTCAGCTGGAACAGGTGGTTAAGGTAAAAGAGATTGCTGAGTTGGATTGCCAGATTAAACATATAACACCCTTTTTCACACGGGTACTATCGGTTTTACTAAAGCCATTAAACATCCATTATTTGCGGAAAGACCATGTCCAGTTTATTTTATCCAATTTTGTCCTTGATTGTAATAAAATAAAAGAGGAACTGAACTGGGCCCCCAGGAAGACTAATATTGAAATATGGGCAGAGACAATTGACTGGTATAGAAGGGAAAAGCTATAGTATATACCATTTAGTGATTCTTATGACGTATACTGTTTATTACTTTCTGCACTATGCGTTTAATGAATTGCATAAGCTTAATAAAAAGAACCCGCAAAAACTGTCCAATATTTCCCTCACCTAAATCAGAAGTAAGCAGCATCTGAGCTTTTCGTATTTCCTCAGTTGAGAGTGGTGCCTGGGACATCTTCATTTCTTTAAGCTTTTCTTTGAGTTGTTTTTTAGAAAGTTTCAACGTTTCTTTGTCAGAGAATTTTCCCGTTTCCATCACAAGCTGTAATAATGAAGGGTCAGCTAAAATATCCTGGGTTATCTTGTGAAGTTTATATGCACATCGCTTCAGAATGGGATTTGCAACATTTTTTTTGTTTTCCAGCAACAACGATACATATTGTGACAAAAAATATGCCTGTTTAAAAAGCTTTTTTCTTTCTTCCAGTGTTTTTGTATTAAAATCAATGCGAGTAAATGCATCAACAGCAGTTTCAATGGCATCCAATTTTTCATCGGTGAGTTCATACAGTGATGTTGGGTCAAGATCAGGTATTTCTACAAAACGGTGTGAAATTTCTTTCAAATCCTTAAACATGGTTTCGGAGTATTCCAGGATATATCGGTATGCGCGCTTCTGTAGGGGCGATAGGGCTTCCTCTCCTTCCTGTGACTTTTCCATCTTTTGCTGAATTTCTTTAATATTAAGCGCTGTGGGGTCAAATTTTATCTTGTTAGCATCAAACGTTTTTTTCATTTCAAAGTAGTCAGGCTCAGCAAGGTCACGTCCAATTTTTAAGATGTTTAATTTGATGTCGCCTAATTTTTCTTTCATTAAATACTTATCAATCTTACTGATACCGTCGGTTACCACAAGTATTTCAGCATTGAGCATATCTTTGTCATAGTGGATGTCATCTATGGCCTGAAACACTGCTTGCTGTAAATTGGTGCTGGTACCGCCTGTAGTGGTGAGTAATACGCGTTCAATTAAAAATGGGAAATCTTCTTTTTTTTCAATCTTAAACAGGTCGCCAGGTTTTGAATCAAATGGCCTGTAAAAAATCTTTGCATTACTGTTTAATTTACGACGTAGAAATTCTGCAACCAAACACTTGGAAAAAAATGATCGCATCCTGATTTCCATTGAGCGTGAACGGTCTAACAGAAGATAAAATTTTTGGTCAAAACGGTTTGCCTGCCTTCCACTTTCATCCTGTAATGTTGAAATGGGTTTAAATGTATCAGCCTTTTCTTCATAAAATTTTTGCACTAACAGCTCATGCTTGAAGAGTTTAATGTCAAAGATGTCATTTTCCCAGGCAAGCTCGCGTGGCAGGGCTTTCTTTAAATCATAGATGGTGCGGTATCGATCAATGACCATGATATCGCTTAATGGTGATATTCTTTCCACACGGTTAACCAGAATTGATTCATCACGGTTGGGTGCTTCAATTTTTTCTTCACGGGATATATCTTCCACTGCATTCAATGCTTCGGATATTAATTCAGGGGTAAACACAACCTGAGCTATCTCAAAAATAACAAAAAATTCCGGGGGCAAAATAACCGATAGCTCTTCAAAGAGGCCCAATGAATCCCAGTACTCAAAAAAATCTAAACTGGGACGTGAAGGCGCCTGTAATGTTGTGATTACCTGTGACATACCATTTACAAAATAGCAAAATAATCTTTTGTTATACCTTCTTTGAGCTCACGGACTTCTTCAACTGCAGGCTGCAGTTCGGTTAAACTGCGCTTCAAGGTTTCTAAAGTAATCTCGTCATCGCTTGCACGCGATGGGAATAGTTTTTTTAAGAGATTCTTAAGTCCCCGCAATATACCTGATGAAGAAGCAAGCAAGCGTTCTTTCTTTTCAGGATTTTCCATGATTTCCTGAAAAATACGGCGAAGGTTGAGTAAAAATTCAATCTGCTGTATTGCACCGGTTGCATTGAAGTGTACCATGGTCTGCTGATATGCATCTAAAAATACGTCTTTTTCCGATTTATCCTTTGCTTTAACTGAAATAAAACTATTCAATGTACACAGTGCTAAATACATATCCTTAAGGTCATCCATGGTAACCTCAAAACGATTGTTAAGAAGTGCATTGGCTCTGAGGAAATCCTGTAATTTTGCCTGTTTACGCGGACTAATAAAGAATTTATAGTCAGATTTTCGCATATCGCTTACAAACTTGTTGGTAATGACATTTTTCATGAAATAAATGAAATCGGGTATCTCAATCTTAACTTCTTTATTCTTGTTACGGACAATATCCGACAAATAAATAATTTGATTAAAGGGAATTTTTTTATCAGGTTCTATCGCCTTACCCCTGCTGAATGCATAGGTATGGTCAATCAACAATTGCTGGTATACATTATCGTCTTCAGGGATAATTGATTTATAGGTAAATCGGTCTAAAATAGCTTCGGTAACTTCATTCATGCGCATGTAGTTGGCAGTGGCTATAGCGGTGTGTATAGCAACATCAATCTGCTCAGGGCCGTTTATGAATTTTCTTTCGTTTAATACCGATAGCAATGAACGCAACACCACATCACTGGCATCAAAAAATTCATCTAAGAAAACCAAATTTGCTTCAATTATTGAACCATGGATGTTGTGACGGATGCGCCCTTTTTTGAATTCTTCAATATTATACGGTCCAAAGTAATTGTCAGGGGTTTGTTCCTTGCTTGCCTGTGAAGCAAAGACTCGTACATTGTCAAATGTGTTAAATATATAATTTGCCAGATACGATTTTGCCATACCTGTTCGTGATAGAAGAAGCATGTGCTCACGTGTCAGTATGGCGTACATTGCCTGCTTTATTATTTCTTCACGACCAATGACATTTTTGGCAATACGTTCCATGTGCCATTTCAGATACTGTATGGTGCTTGGAATATCGGTTGCTTCAGCCTCAATTGCTTTGGGCAGTATTTCAGGTTTTTTGCCAGGCAGTTTTTCCATCTGCTGGGTGGTGACATGCTCAGTTTTTACTGTTTGCTTTTCTTCTGGCTGTAAATCCTTTTTTTCTTCATCAGGTGCAATGATAATATATCCTTCCTGATCAAGGAGTGATTCAGCATCATTGAGGTAATTTCGTTGTGCAGGGTTTTGCGATTTCATATAGTCCCCCTTTTAGTCAATAGCTGGAAGTAGTATTTTAAATGAAGTACCCTCACCAGGGGCGCTTTTAACTCCAATTGCTCCGCCATGGTTGTTTATAATTGTATAGGTGACCATTAATCCCAATCCTGTAGATTTTGGGCCTTTTGTGGTAAAAAATGGCTGAAATATCTTTGAAAGATTTTCAGGCGGGATGCCAATGCCGGTGTCTTCAATGGTAATGCTGGCAAATTTTTCACCATTCTTCAATACGCTGCCTACATTAATACGGATTTCCCCTTTATTGGGCATTGCTTCTTCAGCATTGCTTATGATATGCAATAAAGCCTGTATAAGCTGGTTTTTTCTGCCTTTGATTTTGGGGCTTTCTTTTGGGTATGCCGTGTTGATAATAAATCCACTTTTTTGCAGACGATTCAGTGTTATCTGAATGGGATGGCTTGTTATCAGTTTATGTACTTCAAATGTTTCAACATCGTCATCGCCAGGTTTTCCTAAATTCAACAGCTGCTCGGTTATCTGACCAATACGGGAAAGCTCATCCTTCATTGATTTGACATAATCGTGAACAGGACTTGTTTCGGGTATATTGTTTTCAATAAAGTTAAGGTCGATAGTTAGCAGGTTAATGGGCACTTTAAGTTCATAAGCAACCCCCGCAGCAAGCAATCCCATTGCAGAAAGCTTTTCAGCTCGTTGCATGCGTTTCTGTATCTGTGCTTGTTCAGTTGCGTCTTCAATCATTATTAAGATACTTTTTACCTTTTTATCAAAGTCCAGGATGGGATTAGCCCTAACATTGAGTGTTAATTCTCGGTCCTGGTTGCTAGGCTGGTAGGTAAGATTTTTAATATATACGGGTTTCTTTTGAGTAGCTATCTCTTCTAAATATTTTTTCAAGTCAACGCTGAAACCGGGCATTTCGGTTAAGTTCATGCCCACTCGTGTTTCATCTGGTCCATAACCAATAATACGGCGTAATGCTGGGTTTTCAGTAAGGATAATGCCTGTAGGATCAATGGTAAAGATTCCAATAGGTGAATTGTTTATAATTTCATCATTTAGTGTTGATAGGCGTTTTAATTCTTCAGCCTGCCGTAATTGCTCTTTAATTTTTTCTTCAAGCCTGCGAGAACTTTCTTTAAGCTTTTTCTCCATTAAGTGCATTTCGGTAATATTGCGCAAAATGCCAAAAAGCCCGGTGATGTTGCCTTCATCATCCTTGATAGGTGCAAGATTTGCCATCAGGTATACAGGATTCCCATCCTTGTCAAATGTCTTCATCTTTTCGTTGTGGATTGATTTTCCTTCAAATAATATTTGATTGAATACTGTCGTAGCTCTATCAAGTTCTATGGCAGGTAAGTATAACGAAAAATGCATGCCAATGGCATCTTTTCTGCTTACCGGGAACAAATCTTCCATAGCCCTGTTGCGATAAATCATATTCCCTTCACTGTCCAGTACAAAGATGATGTCATCAGCAGCCTCTACTAATCTTTTGAAATCCACCGGCTCTTCCTGAACTCCTTTTTGAAGCAGATCAATCTTTAATTGAAGCTGCTGTACCAGTTTAATGAGTTCTTCTTGAGAAAGTTGTTGTAATGTTTTGGTATCCATACTTACTTACCTGAACTTGGGATTTTGTGGGCCACTTAATGTGGTAAAGAACCAGACTTCAAGAACCAGGCTGAAAATTGTTCCAATAAGGAAAGCTATAGCAAACGTTGGAAGGTCCATCATTAAAATATACACGCCACCTGCTGCAAACACAGCTAGAAGAATAAGACGTACAATAAAACCACCAGCTGTAATTGACAACAGTACCAGCGTATTGGATTTCATGCCTTTGATAGCTCCTGCTATCCACAGTAATGTAAGAATAAGGCTAAGCAAGCACCCTATTGCAAATCCCTTGCCTGGTGCCACTCCTCCAAAATAATATACAATCGATGAAAGAATAATGCAAAAGATAGTATAAATAAGTATGCTGAGGTATGCTATTTTTACGTTACTCATAGATTGACCTATCCTGTATTAAGCACTATATACAAATTTATAATGTATAATTTTTAGCC
>Ga0067045_1030751_pt1 | contig 14218 bp, 9 predicted proteins | sample TerdegcTABiofilm_FD_59184 | JGI IMG/M metagenome (GOLD analysis project Ga0067045, IMG submission 59184) | Combined Assembly of (Gp0054472, Gp0054536) Wastewater bioreactor microbial communities from Singapore -Terephthalate degrading...
CCAAATAACCAGTTCCAAGCCATATCAAAGCCGCCAGCATTAGTTTGGGCTTATTTCCGTTATCCATTAGCGTGCCACAAAAAAGACGAACCGCAATTTCTGAAAAACTTGAAATAGTGAAGAACAGTCCTGGGTTCTGAATTCCAAGGGAATCACCAAAATTATTTAGAAAAAAGAAAACGGGCGCATAACAACCCCAAACGATTACAGCGACCAGTAGCACAGTAATTATCGAAACATTTTTAAGATTAGCTTCGACATCCTTCCAACTGATTGCACTTCGAATTCCATCTTGCGAACTGCAACGCTCATTCGGCACAAGGGCCAGCAACGGAAAGGTGATTGCCATCAATATGGCGCCTAAATCCAAAGCCTTGGGAAAACTGCCAAGGATGTCAGTTGCCCATACTACGAATGGAGGAACAAGAGCATAGGGTAAAAGCGAAATTACACTTACTATACTGAACGCTAGTGAACTCTTTTCCGGAGGTATTGCTACCACCAGTCTCGAAGTTATGGCCACCGTCATAACCACATAGGCCAATCCATGCAGAATCCTGACAAGGGTCATGGTTAGCACGCTAGTCGCAAAACTGTAAGAAAACAGCGCCATCATTATGAAAATCGTGCTAATTACAACCCATTTCTTACTGTTATGGGGAGTAGAGAATGGACTTATAATTGGTCTAATCAACAAGATGACCAACGAAAAAATGGCTATTAAGAAGCCAAACCACTCAACAGGAATGGAGATGGAGGAAAGATATTCTGTGTAGTAAAAAAACAACGCGATGTTGCAATAATTTAGGAAAACAATACCGTTTATTGCAACGAACTCGGTAGAAAGAAGCTTAGTTTGTCTATTCATTCATTGTCTTAATATTACGGAATATTAGATATGTTTACTGTGAAACATTAATAAGCCTTTTGTGAATCTTTTCTGAACTTATCGGATAATCAAAGATTCTTATGCCGCAGGCATTGTTCAAGGCATTCGAAATTGCGGGAAGCGGACCGGCTGTTGATATTTCGCCAAGACCCTTTTGACCAAAGGGGCCCGTCGGTTCGTACAAATCGAGAGCTACACAATCAATCTTGGGGACATCACAGGATGTAGGAATCAGATATTCCGAAAAACTTTTTGGATTGTTTCCTTTTTTGTCTGGAGCAAAATGTTCCATTAGGGCATACCCTATTCCCTGGGCTATTGCGCCCTGAACCTGTTGCTCATAAATTTGAGGATTAAGGACTGAGCCGCAATCACTCACGGCTAAATACCTTTGAATGACCAAAACACCTGTGGTGGTATCAATCTCAACAAATACCAGGTGAGCAGCAAAAGAGAAAATCTGATGAGGCAGCCCGTGAATTCTAAGATTTTCATCCTGAGTAATAAATTCAAAAGAAGTAGGAGCCTCAAAGTAATTTGAACACGTTCTCTCTTCCTCTTTCATCATCTCAGCCAATTCTTTGAGCGATATTGATTTGTCGTCTTCGGAAACAATTAATCCTGGCGCAAAAGAAATCGTAGAGGATCCTCCGGTATCAAGAAAAGTCCGAGCATGCCCCAACATATTCTTTTTTAATTTTTCGACGGCTCCAATGAGCGCCATCCCAAATGTGTAAGTGGTTCTACTGGCTGATGATGAACAACAAGGCAATGTAACAAAAGTGTCTGGCTGGACTAATTCGATAAATTCGGGGCTTTGGTTCAACAAGTGGCCTACCATCTGGCCATAGGTCGAGGAATTGCCCTGGCCCATGTCAACTACTCCACTATATATCCGTATTTTTCCAGACTTGGTCAATTCTATTTTGGCGTTTGCGTAATCCTTGACTACCGGTCCATACCCCATCCCGTGGATTAGAGCTGAAATACCGTATCCCCGTCTTTTGTTTTCTCCGGCTTGGGATTTCCATTTGTCTCGATTTTGCCACAATTCATGTCCCGAAAGAGCCTCTAGACATTGGATAATACCCGTAGAACAATCCATCTTCTTTCCCAGGAAGGTTTGGTCGCCTTGCGCGATGGCATTTTTGAGTCTTAATTCCAATGGACAGATTCCTAACTTCTCCGCAAGCATGTCGACCATTTGCTCCATTGCGGCAGCTACCTGGGGGACTCCAAATCCTCGAAAAGCTCCACCAATTGGGTTGTTGGTATATAATAGCCAACCTCTTACTCGAGAGTTAGGAATCCTATAAACGCCTCCGGCATGCTCCAGAGCCAATGTGAGAACTACTCCGCCGAGATAATCATACGGACCGGTGTCCAGGTAAATTTCCGCATCGAGATAATGAAATGTTCCATCAGATTTCGCCCCTAGCCGATAAAGCATTTTCGCCTGATGCCGTTTGGAACTCGCCATGAAGGACTCATCCCTGTCCCAAACCATCTTAACAGGACGACCATCTGAACTAAGCGCTGCAAGCCCAAGGAATGCCTGAACGCTAAGGCTGTCCTTACCGCCAAATGCTCCACCACAATACGGGGCAATTATTCGAATATTTGAAGGGTCCATTTGAAGAATCTGACCCACCTCATAACAATCACGGAAAGGGGTTTGCGTAGAGCAACAGATTAACAATTTTCCATCATCTTGTAGCTGAGCCCAACCGGCCTCTGTTTCCAAATAGGCGTGTTCCTGAACCGGGGTTTGGAAGGTTCCTTTGACGACTACGTCGCATTCCTTAGCCGCATCATCAGGACGGCCAAAGCGAAGGTCTCCCTTAAGTAGCAGATTCCCTTCAGAGTTGTCTTCGTGAATCAAGTTTGAGTGATCCTCAAGGGCCGCCATGGTGTCAGTTATGGAAGGCAACTCTTCAAAATCAATAGAAATATTTTCAAGAGCCTCGTGGAGTATCTCTCGTGTTCGTGCCACAACCAACGCAATGGGATCTCCATCAAATCTTATCTTATCAAAAATCAGCACAGGCCTATCTTGTCTGATAAGGCCATGTATCTTTTGCCCAGGGATATTTTCGTGAGTAAGAACCGTGACGACTCCATCAATCCTTTTTGCATTTTCTATTCCGATCGACTTCAATCGACCGTGAGATACCCCTGCCCTTTTTAATCCTGCCCAAAGCATGTCCGGGCTGTAAAAATCCGATGCGTAATTGGTTTTACCTTGAGCTTTATCAATGGCGTCTATACGAGGTTCAGAATTACCGATCCTCATTGCTAGACAATCTGCTTTTACAACTTTGGACATACCGTGAAAACCCATGATTAAAGACCATTAACCTAACATACGTATGATATTAGAATTCTACGATAAAAAATAAGTCTTTTTGTGAGGTCATGAATCAACAAAACTACATGCGTCATTCTGCTTAAACGAATGGATACCGAGGAGACGGAATACAATAGCTTCTCAAAGCCCCCAAGAGAACAAGAACATATCGTAATCACTATTTTGAAGACAGAAAAAAACGCAATCCAAAACCGACCTTTTTGAGGATTACTCTATTTTAGATTCTTGATCAACGTTTCAAACGCTGAGTTAAAATCTTTGCCTGGGGTAACCAGGGTTAGCTCCATGAACAACACAAGAGGAAAAACCTAATTATCCAGAATAATTTCGTTTTGTTCCGGGATGCAATAATTTATTGTCAGGTTTTTAACCGATCAAATTCTGGGTCAGCATGAACCGGGGTTGAATACCTCATATCAACTGGCAAAACAAATGGCTTTTGTGATTCATCTTCATTGTAACCCTATTGTTGATAAGCATTGCTGCGCAATAAATGATTACATCATTCTGAGTCCTCGGTATCTGTTAATTTGCATTATAGATCAACAGATAACATAATATGCTTAATGGATTCTTTTGTGATTTTTAATCGCCAAGATCAAGATTCAGAATCATCCTTAAGGAGCTTTTGAGAGCGATTCCGGATGTCTCACCGCTTTGGTCACGTGGCAAGGCTTTTGAAATAATATTTTGAAGAGCGATCTCCTCAACAATCATGGTAAGGGGTGATAGTCAGACTTGTAGAAATGGCCCCATTTTCTGGGAGGACATCGCAACGCTAAATCACGCAGACTGGCCCGAACCTGTTCTTGAATTAAACTCTGGGATCTTGAACATTCGTTATCGGTAGTCTTTTGTAGTAACTGAATCGGATGATTGGTGGCGACGGTTTTCAAAAGGAGTCTAACGTTCTTGTTTTATATTTAAATCTAGCTAGACAGTCTATTTTACCGCTATGGTCATTTTGGGATTGTCAATACGAAAACAGTTCTGGGATACTCAGTAAATGCTGTGAAAGGATAAATTGGGGCTTCAAATGGTTAATTGGGATGAAATTTATAAAGTCCAACGACAATGCGGCGATTGTGACAAGGATTCATTACTTTTCAAGCAGTGGGAATCGTTGGTCAGGGATAATATTGAAAAGATGGATAACAGGATCAAGGATTGGAATCGAACAGATGTACATCAATTGAGATCATTGTGGATACATGTCAAGAAATTGACGGTTTATGCAAAGAACACCGGTCTGGATTGCGATTCTATTTTTGAAGAACAGGGCCTGCCAAGCGAGCCTGTGCCAGACCATCTAAAGGGAATAGTTCTAGCCATTGATATGAATGGAAATCGTCTAATGAATGACAGCGTGCTGTCAATAGAGCACGCGCCTAAAAAACGAGACGCAAGTTAAGCTATGATCCAATGAAGCATCTGTGGTTTTCAAGTTTTAAAGTCCGCCAAGTTGAAGTGTCCTTAAAATTCGTGACCGCGGATGCTTTGTTGAATCGTCTGGCTATCAGTGGGATGTGTTGAATTGAGCTTCGTATCCCTCGATAGTTCCATATTAATCGTGTCTGGGTAAATTCTTCGATCCGCCCTGGATTGAAAAAGGGAGAATAAGTATGAATCGACGAGTTCTGATAATTTTTTTGAAGGCTTGGCTAATCACGGTAATCTTTTCGATTGGCTTATCACAACAGGTTGACGCATGCACTCGAGCCGTCTATCAGGGACCTGACAATACTATTATTACTGGAAGGTCGATGGATTGGGCCGAAAAGACAGGCACCGACATGTGGATTTTCCCGCGTGGCATGAAACGTGATGGAGCATCCGGACCGACATCGCTTAAATGGGTGTCAAAATACGGGAGCGTCATTTGTTCTTTTTACGGAGCGGCCACTGTCGATGGTATGAACGAAAAGGGGCTAGTAGCCAACGTCTTGTACCTAACAGAATCCGAATATCCGAAGACAGATGAAAAACGTCCAACCATGTCTATAGCAGCATGGGCACAGTACGTACTAGACAACTACACTACCGTGACTGAAGCCGTAGAGGCGTTAAACGCGGATCCATTCGTAATCATAGCTCCTGATCTGCCTGGTGGGAAACGTGCATCAGGGCACTTGGCTCTCTCTGATTGCTCTGGTGACTCAGCCATTTTCGAATATATCCAAGGCAAGCTCGTGATTCACCATGGTAAACAGTATCCTGTAATGACGAACTCTCCTGTTTTTGACCAGCAATTAGCTTTAAACACTTACTGGCAGCAAATAGGAGGAATGGACTTTCTGCCGGGAACCATAAGAGCATCGGACCGTTTCGCTCGAGCGTCGTTTCTTATTGGCGCAATCCCAAAAACTTCTGACATGTTGCAAGCTGTGGCGTCTGTGCTAGGCGTGATTCGTGGCGTTTCTGTTCCCCTGGGCATCACAACTCCAGGACAACCTAACATAGCCTCAACTTACTGGCGCACAATTTCTGATCACAAGAACAGGATTTATTACTATGATTCAGCAACTAGCCCAACGGTTTTCTGGGTTCGCTTGGGAGACATAGACTTTAAGGAAGGCTCCCCAGTAAAAAAACTCACACTCACGGAAGGAAAGACTTATTCCGGTAATACTGCCGAAAAATTTCAAACATTCGCGCCTTTCGAGTTCCTTCCTGCGACATCAAGGTAAGATTTGCGCATTGTTGTCGTGTATTTGAATAACAATGACTCCATAAAGGCTTTTAATTGGGCAATTCCTTCGAATCTTTGAAAAGACTGATTTGCGGCGGACATCAAGCGAAGATTTTTGCTCTGGCCGCCCCAATTTAGTCAAGTTTATGACTATTACTTTGATCTATTCTCACTACTCAGCCGTAACTTACCAACAATTGTTAGCAAATTTTGGGGACTGGAAAATCGGGCTCCGAGAAGCTAACGTTTGGGCCTGACTCATTGATAAACTATTGAAAACACACTTTATTTTTGGTATGCTTAGTTTTGTGACAATCTGTATAACCTTCACAATTTTCTAACAAAACCGATTCTGCCAACAGCAAAGCCAACAAGTTATCAACAGGTTCTGTGGATCAAAATCGTGCTGCCAAGTGCCATGAAAATGGGAGGAGCGACCTGAATGGGAATCAAATTAAAGGGCCTTATATTGTCTGGGAATTGTTTCTCAGGATAGGAGATTTCAAGACAATAAATGTTACTGTTCTCAGTACGTTATTTCTTGTCAGCCAAGCTCTTAACTCGTTTTATCGGATTCGAGAACTCATTTGGAACTTTTAAGTTAAAGCTATTTCTTGTTTCGACTACTTCTCTTCGTGAGATTCTCATAGTTCATTGCGGCTTTTTCATGTTCGTTGAGTATCCTGTCCCGCAGGGAGTGTGGTTCTATGACTTCGGCTGCGGAACCAAAACCGAGTATCCATGAAATGATTTCATAGTTGATGGGCACTTGAAGGGATAAATTGACTGATCCATCGGGCAAATCGGTGATGTGTTGAGTTGTGTGCCATATCCGCTCACGAACTACATGGGCTGCGTTTGGGGATATCTTGATTAGAACTTTCTGAGGCTCACCTGTCATTACTCTAAATGCTGACTTGAGGTAAGCGTCAATGTCAATATCTTTGGGTATTCTGAAAGTTTCTTTCAATACCGTGAGTTTCTGAATACGGTCTAAGGAAAAAGTTCTCAGAGCCTGTCGTTTGTGACAATGGCCTATGAGATAAAAACTTCCATTCATAACCCAAACCCTGTAGGGATCAACCTTACGAACAGTCTGGGAGCCTGTTGAGATGGCATTATAATCAATCTTCACACGTCTTTTGTTAATTGTCGCCTCGCTCAACTGATTTATGGTGTCAGTAAGTCCCAGAAAACTTCTTGTAGGACCGAAATCTATTTTCAAGGTCGAGCTGACATCATCCGCAAAATTCAATTTGTCAGGTTGAAGAAGTGTCCTCACCTTTTCAAAAAGGCTTTCTATGCTCTCCTGAAAGATTGTCCCATTGAAAACTTTTAGAAGGTCTCTACTGGTGTGCAGCGCCATCAATTCAGTGGGTGTCAATGGCAGGGGAAGGAGTTTCTTGAATGTGTCCACCATTTTCCAGTAGGAAAATTTACCCCGTTTCTCCACAAAAATTGGAAAACCTCCACGTTGAATGGCTTCCAAGTCCCTATAAAGCGTGCGGATGGGAACTTCAACTTCTTTAGCCAACTCAGCTGCGCCTATACCATTGGCGTGAGCTTCAATCAGCTTGATAATCCTCCACTGTCGGGACATCTGATCACCACGCATGGATAGCACCCCACTCCTAGACAATATTTTGATGCGGTTATAAATCTCAAACTAACACGAAATCGAGCCAGTTGAAAAGAAATAATGGATGAAATTATTGATTTTTGTAATAGAAAACATGAAATTGGCACAATATTTTGTATCAACGTGTTGATAGATGTTGTTTTAAACATTCATTTATTTGCAACTAATTAGACTCGTATGTATTATTCAGTTGATATTTCTCCTGGTTTCTTCGAGCTGATCATCTGGAGACATCAGGTATTGGACAGGGGTTCTCAGAGGACGGTTTAGCTAGAAATGGAACACGATCCGCATAACCATGATCATCCGAAATTGACCAACGAAAAAAGACTCGGTTTGGCCCTTGCGCTTACATTGGCATACATGATTGCGGAGGCTGTAGGAGGATTTGTATTCAATTCGTTGGCTTTGCTAGCCGACTCGGGCCACATGCTTTCTGACGCAACAGCCCTTGGGATTTCCTGGTTAGCCATTCGTATCGGGAAAAAACGACCAACTGACAGACACACGTTTGGATTCAAGAGAACTGAGATTATAGCAGCCCTGGTAAATGGATTGGCCTTATGGTTCATAGTCGCAATTATATACGTTGAAGCTTTTCAAAGGTTTTACAACCCTGTGGCTGTCCAAGGACAGGGAATGCTGCTGGTTGCCATTATCGGCCTGTTAGTTAATCTTTTAATGGCATTTTTGCTCTATCGTAGCGCTTCAGAAAGCATTAACATCAGGGCGGCGTTTTTACATGTTGTTTCTGATGCTTTAGGATCTCTTGGAGCCATCATAGCAGGTGTAATAATCATCTTTACTCAGGTGTATTGGGTTGACCCATTGATAAGCCTTTTGATTGGTATTCTGATTCTGTATTCTTCATGGAATTTGATAAAGGAGTCTTTCCACATATTGATGGAGGGCACTCCACCGGGTTATGATGTCGCGCAGATTGAAGATGCTATAGCATCTGTTCCAGGAGTTTGTTGCGTTTATGATTTACATGTTTGGAGCATAGCAGGCTCGGAGGTCAATCTTTCAGCGCATGTAGTGCTGTCTGACGCCGGTCTGGATCAAAAGCGTGTTCTTAATAATATAAACTCTATTTTGAGGAACAACCTAAAGGTAAATCACACTACCATACAGATCGAATCAACTCATGACCTCAGACGTGAAGTCATTGTTAAGACGTGCCGCCCGGGAACAACATGTTCATCATCATAACGTAATCAGATTATGCTCTCATGAACTCAATGCCGAAATGCGGACGACCTCAAAATTAATCGCCTTAACATTGTCCGGTTGAACTTGATGACATGAATATTGAACCGTCTAACTGGAAACATCAGAATCATGATCTCTTTTTATTACTTGGTTTGACGCTTGTATTCTCATGGCGTTTTTTTTTGAGCGCATACGTCAACCTGATACCGGATGAGTGTAGTTATTGGGCGTGGTCGAGAAGACTGGATTGGTCTTACTTCGACAATTCGGGAATGGTGGCGTATCTTATCAGAATTTCTACAGAGCTTTTTGGGTATTCCACACCTTTCTCAGTTCGTTTTCCTTTTTTGCTGCTTTCTTTTTTAAGTTCGGCATTTATTTACTCATGCAGTTTGAATCTTTTTGGCGATAGACGCATAGCCCTTGTCACGGTTTTCGTTTTCAACATCACCCCTGTATCAATATTAGGAGCGTCAGCGGCCATTCATGACAACGCGCTAATTTTCTTCACAATCTTGACGATTTGGTTTTTGAGTAAATTTTTGTCTGATCGAAGAAGCGTTTGGCTTTATTTAAGTGGTGTGGCCATAGGGCTTTCGATGCTCTCCAAGTACACTGGCGCCATAAATCTTTTGTGCGTTCTCATTTTTCTCATCTGGTTGAAGGATATGAGGCCAATTCTGTTAACTCGTTCTCCCTGGTTGGCGGCTTTCTTGGCTATAAGCCTCACTATCCCCATTATTTACTGGAACTGGCGCCATGACTGGGCCTCACTAAACCACATTTTGTTCATAGGCTCAGGGGCCGTAGCGCTTTCACGCCGGATAGAAGATGGTATCGGTTTTAATATTGCGCAATTCTTTTTGATTTCCCCGCTAATTTATATTTTTGTTGTTTTGGTGACGATGACGGCTCTATGGAACAACCTCAGGCGGCCTTTAGCTAACCAGGTCTTGTGCATTTGCTTTGGAATACCGCTATTCCTGTTTGCTGTTCAGTCATTCAGGGGACATGTGGAAGCCAATTGGAGCATGCCCGGATATATCGGACCATTCATGCTTGCAGTGTGGAGTTTTTACGGTTCCAACGAGGGAGCGCTCAACTGGGTTTCCAAACCATGGAGCCAAAAATTCATAAAATACTCCCTTGTCTGGTCGCTGCTGATAGTGGCCCTAGTGGTCTTGCACGCGTGGATAGGAATTATTCCGGCTTCATGGGAGAGATCCATTTCGAAAGCCGATAGAATTATCTGGGAAACCAGGGGGTGGGACAAATTAGGACAACACGTTGGCGAATTTGTTGGTAAGGGTGAAACCTTGGCTGCTGACAGTTATCAATTATGCGCGTTACTGGAATTTAACACTCCTGGCCAACCGGAGGTAAGATATCTAGCCCCGTGGGAAAGACCTACTCAGTTTGATATATGGCATCGATCCTTTGATGACCTAAAAGGACGGGACATAATATTTGTTTCTCCGAAACCGCTGCTTCCCTCTTCTGACGCCTTCACTACAATTTATGAGAGCTTTTCTTCTGTGGAACAACTTCCGGTCTATCACGTCATTTATCATGGGGTATCGATCAGGGAGATTTTCATTTACCGATGTCGGGCATTTAACCCTGAACATCCCAGAAAACTGGGTCCCAGGTCACTTTTTTACAGAGATTATCATCTATAGCATATTCGAGACTCACATAAGACATGCCGACTGGTTCTAAAACTGATTTTTACGAAGAGGTCCACAAGATTTGTAGATTCAAATTGTTTTTCGAACACCTGAGCCATGAAGTTTGGTGTTTGCAGTTTCGCCCCCCAACTATGCTTCAACGGCGCCGAATATGAATAACCATGCTGTAACTAGCAATAATAAAGCACGGCGCCGCTTTCGAAACAAAATATATTGCCGAGAACAATTCAAAAGGTCATCGACACTCAGATGTTGGTAACTAAAACCAAAAGAAGTGAATCCAGGAGCTGTCTAAAGGGCGAATCAGTTTGCGAAAGCTATTAGTTCAATCCTTACCTTCTGAAGCTTGAGCCGAAATAAAGATCCGAAATTTGAACAGAGTTGCCAGAAAGGTTACCATACCTTTACCTCGGATGAACTAGTCGTTGTCATCCATGGTCAGAAAATGAGAACCATCTTCCTTTTCTTCAAGCTTCAATCCATAATGTGCGAGCATCTGACTCAACGGTCTTCCAAAGAAAAAATCCAGGAAAGCTCCGTTAATACCGAGTTTGGACTGAACAAAATCTCTTACATGATAATCAAACGCCAGCATATTCAATAGCTCGCCTACCGTTTGACCTTTAGTAGCAGAAAGCCTAGCTATTTCCCTTGTAAAATCTTGATGCGAGCAGCGATCTTCATGTTTTTGGATAATAGCCCAAAGATCTCCCGTGGTTTCGAGAAGGTCTTGACGAGTCAAGAGTTCATCTGTCGCTGTTAGTGTCTGTTTTGGATTCCAGCATTCCTGCCTCCTGCACTGTGTCGGTCTCGATCCGTAGATCTTGCAGCTCTTGTCTTTTTCTTCCAGGAACATGCAGGCTTTTTTATCCGAGATCTCTTTGATTTTAAGAAATTCTTTTTCTGAAGGAGCATTTTGATATATTTCGGGAATGTAAACCTGTTCTCCTGGTCTGATGGCAAAAATGTCTGAAGGGGTTAGCACGCCATTCATGAAAAGGTCTCTGTCCTGTTTTAGAAGGGTCGGGCTACCCTTTTCACAACAGGTCCCACACCTTACACAATGTGGACGCAGCGCATACGCTGCAGCCACGAGTCTATCTCGAACCTGTTTCCATATTTCTTCTTGAGATCGCGTTTCTAGTCCTTCCGGTTTAGGGGCTAGTTCCTGTAGATCAGCTAACGCGCTTTTTATCAGTGTATCTGGCTCAACATCCAACTTAACAGACCAAAGCACATCCCTAGCTTCTTCTTTGAGTGCGACGACAAAAAAATCCCAATCCGCTTTGTTAAAGTCTTTGTCCATCTAACTTGAAAACACCTTTCAACATGTCGGTAAAAATGACTTATTCATGATATATTATTTTCTTGGCAAATAAAATAATAGGCGTGAGATTAGCGGAACTTAAAATCCATAGAAAAATTTATCAGTTCAAGGTAAAAGATTAATTTTGTCTGGAGTCACAAGTAATGAGGATAAATTTCATCAAACTTGAGGAACTCAGTCCTCGTGGTCGTAGGAGGCTATATAAAAGGTCAAAGATTGATTTTGACGATTTGATAGCGCGAGTTCAGCCAATACTCGAGGGAGTCCGTAAATCGGGGGATAATGCTCTGGTTGAGTTCACAAAAAAGTTTGATGGGGCTAATTTCGAGGGTTCATCATTCCGCGTATCAGAAGATGCAAAGATCCAAGCGGTTAATGATTTGACCGGGCCTTTACGCGAGGCCATAGAATTGTCAATTGCCAACATAAGGAAATTCCATCAGTTACAGATTGAACCCGAAAAAATTGAAACAGAAATCTCCCCGGGTATAATAGCGGGAGAGAAGACGATACCTCTTGATTCCGTGGGGATTTACGTTCCGCGCGGAAAGGGTTCGTTTCCCTCAATGATGATGATGGCGGCAATTCCGGCCATAGTGGCCGGGGTGAGGCGGATTGTGGCCGTGAGCCCACCTGACAAGAATGGAAAGGCTGACAGCGCAACCGTAGCGGCGGCTTCAATAATGGGCATTGAGGAAATTTATTCGGTTGGAGGCGCCCAAGCCATTGCAGCGTTAGCCTACGGCACTGAGACTATAGAGCGAGTGGCCAAGATTGTTGGCCCGGGGTCAGGATATGTATTGGCCGCCAAGAAGGCTCTTTCTACTGAAATTGACACAGGTCCGGAGGCAGGACCTAGTGAAGCAATAGTGTATGCCGACGATTCCGTGTCGGCCAGATTGGCCGTTACGGACCTTTTGATTGAAGCTGAGCATGGACCTGACTCTTCGGCGTTTCTAGTCACTACAAGCGAATCCATGGCAAGGGCTTGCCTCAAAATAGCCCCCGATCTTATTTCAAGCCTTCCGCCAGTGCGGCGCGAGTTCTGCGAGACGGTTCTTAGTGAGAGCGGTGGTATTGTACTGGCCAAAAATCCAGATGACGCCATCGATTTTATAAATGGTTTTGCTCCGGAACATCTGCAGTTGCTCGTTGACAGCCCCGAAGATGTTTTGGACAGAATCAAAACTGCCGGCGAAGTGTTGATCGGTAGATGGACCCCTGGCACTCTGGCAAATTACTCCATCGGACCTAACGCTATTCTACCAACATCCGGATTCGCCAGAACATCTTCGGCGCTTTCTGTAAGGGACTTTGTTAGAAAGATGTCGTATTCTATTGTTGATGAAAAAGGCTTTAGATCGTTGGCTCCCAAGACATTAACCCTGGCTGAATATGAAGGTTTCCCGGCTCATGCTCGTGCGCTATCATATCGTCTAGATGACTTGGATTAAAGATTCGTAAGGAGTCCATTGTTAGCCGTTATGTCTAATTTTACTCATTTTGATGATCATGGATCGGCAATCATGGTCGACGTTGGGGCAAAAGATGTTACTGAGAGGCTTGCTGTTGCGCGTGGTGAAGTGCAGATGAAGCCGGAAACATTGAACATGATCCTTGAGAACCGCGCCAAAAAAGGAGATGTCCTCGGAATAGCGAGGATAGCGGGAATTTTGGGAGCAAAAAAAACCCCGGAATTAATCCCTCTGGCACACCCGCTGCCTATAACATCAGTTAAGGTTGATTTTTTTCCGAAAGTTGACAGATCTCTTATTGAAATTGAGGCAAGGGTGAAGGTGGTCGCCAAGACTGGTGTCGAAATGGAAGCGCTTACGGCTGTGTCTTGCGCCGCGTTAACGATCTACGATATGTGCAAGGCCGTTGATCGGGCCATGATGATTACTAACATCCGGCTAATGGAAAAAATGGGCGGAAAATCGGGTCATTTTCTCAGACGAGACCAAAATACTAATGAATGAAGGATTCTTAATATGCCACATACTAAATCGTTCGAAGCTTCGGATTTATCAAAGGAACAATTGATTGAGCTAATAGGACTTTACTCAGGAGAAGTGCTTGCCCACTACGGAATGTGGCTCGCGGAAACAGCGAGACGTATCGGACCCCAGAACGCTCTTCAGGTTGAGGCAAAAGCAGTGGAGAAGTTCTTTGCATCAGTGGGAGCACGCCTGTATCCGCTCTTCGGAATTCCAGTAAAGGATGGATTGCCTGTAGCGCTCTTGAATAAATCACGTGAAGAACTACTAATTTGCATTGGGGAAATTGCAAAAACATGGCTCGCTAGCGACGGTCTGTGGTTCCAGGAAGTCGAAACAGAAAAGGGCATGATAGAGGCAAAAACGATCAATGATACCTGCTGGTCTTTATTCGCAAAAATGGAGGCTT
>Ga0067045_1030752_pt1 | contig 14216 bp, 13 predicted proteins | sample TerdegcTABiofilm_FD_59184 | JGI IMG/M metagenome (GOLD analysis project Ga0067045, IMG submission 59184) | Combined Assembly of (Gp0054472, Gp0054536) Wastewater bioreactor microbial communities from Singapore -Terephthalate degrading...
TGATCAGCTTTCCAAGGGGTACAAACAAAGGGTCGGACTAGCCCAGGCAATTCTTCACGATCCCAAGATTCTCATCCTGGATGAACCTACTGCAGGGCTTGATCCTAATCAGATCGCGGAGGTCAGAGACCTTATCCGGGAGATAGGAAAAACAAAAACCGTTATCCTATCCACCCATATTCTCCAGGAGGTGGAGGCTGTAGCAGACAGGGTGGTAATCATAAACCAGGGACGGATAGTAGAGGATGATTCCACCGGGAATCTTCAGTCTGTTCGGAGGGGAAGATACTGGATAAGGATGATCATCTCCGGAGAGGGGGCAGAAGAATCTGCCGGACTTTTTAAGGAGATCCCAGGAATAGTAGAAGCTAAGGTCGTGCCGGGGGAGGAATACCTCACCACGCTCCAGATCTTGGCTTCGGCGGAAAGCGATGTCCGGCCCTTGCTTTTTCGAACGGTGAGGGACCGCAATTGGACACTTTACGAGATGAGCAGAGAGAAACACTCCCTGGAGTCTGTTTTCCGGGAGCTTACTACAGGAGGCAGCAATGAACAGCATTCTTAAAAGAGAACTCTACTCCCTTTTTAGGGGGCCTATTGCCTATATCGTAATTGCCCTTTTTCTGGTCTTTTCCGGAATACTATTTTTTCCCACCTTTTTTATTTTCAATCTCGCGGAGATGCGGGGTTTTTTTCAGCTTCTTCCAATTCTTTTCTGTTTTTTTATTCCCGCTGTAACCATGAGGAGTTTTGCCGAGGAGAAAAGGAGCGGCACCTTTGAAGCGCTTATTACCCTGCCGGTGAAGGTTTCTCAGATTGTTTTGGCCAAATATCTGGCAATTCTTTTATTCCTTGTTTTCATGCTCCTTCCCACGGTAGCCTATGCTGTAATGATCTCCTTCCTGGGAAGGCTCGATCCGGGTCCGGTTTTGGGCGGTTATCTTGGCGCAATACTCCTGGGGGGAGCCTATGCAGCTTTAGGTTTATTTGCCAGCAGTCTTACAACAAATCAGATTGTAGCCTTTATTATAACCGCCGCAACTGCCCTGTTTTTTACCTTTTTGGAGCAGATGCTGATCTTTATCCCCCCCCTTCTGGTTGACTGGGTGGAATTTCTTGGAACCCAGTATCACTTTCGTACTATTGCCCGGGGTGTCCTGGATACTCGCAGTATTCTTTATCTTATTTCATTCTCCGCTGTACTCCTTCTGGGAACCATCCGGGCAGTGGAGCAAAGGAGGTAAGAATGGATAAAAGAAAATATTTTTCAGAACTTAAGGATTGGTTATACGGCAAGAGATCGGATCTTTTACTGTGGATACTGATAATCCTGCTTTTTAATATAGCCCTTTTTCCCTTTTTTCTGCGTTTTGATCTTACCAGGGACAAGGCCTATAGCCTCTCTCCCCTTAGCCGGAGGCTTGTTCGCGGGATTGAGGAGCCGCTACAGGTGAATATCTTTTTTTCCGCCGATCTTCCTGCTCCCTATAATACCGTAGAAAGGTATCTCCGGGATCTTATGGAAGAATATCAGCGCGCCTCCGGACCCGGTTTCTCTGTACGGTACTACAACATGAATCTTCCGGAAAGTAAACAGAAGGCTTCCGATTTCGGGCTAAGGCCGGTTCAGATTCAGGAGATAAAGAGAGACCAATTTCAAAGCCGCAGTGTTCATATGGGCCTGGCAATTCTCTACAGGGATTCGGTGGAGGTACTGGACGAGTTAACCGACACCCTGGGGTTGGAGTATCGTTTCACTACAACCCTTCAAAGGATGATCAGCACTGTGGACCGGCTCCATGGCCTATCCGGTGCTTTGACGCTGACACTTTACGCCTCCCAGGAACTTTCACAATTCAATATTGCCGGCTTCGAGGATCTAGAAAGGTCCATAAAGGAAGCAATCGATTCCCTTAGCAGGGATCTCAAAGAAAGGCTTCAATTCAGAAGAATCAGTCCCGATCCAGCAACCCTGGAAAAACTCCGGTACGACTATGGAATCAGAACCATAAGCTGGCAGGAAACCCTGCTACCCAACGGAAACCGGATACCCTCCGGCACAGGCGCTATAGAACTTATACTCTCCTATGGAGATCGCTTTCGAGCTATCCCCCTGGAGCTTTCAAGGAACCTTTTCGGCGGATATGCCCTGGCAGGACTTGAACTGCTTTCGGAGAGGATTTCCGAAGCAATCCAGGTTCTTTTTTCCGATAATCCAACCTTAGGTTATCTCAGCGGACACGGAGAACTTTCTCTTTTTGACGAGGAAAACGGAGCTGCGGGACTTCTGGCTCTTCTTTCTGGAATCTACACCCTTAAAGAGATCCCCGGGAATGAGAGTGACACTCCTCTGGAAATTCCTGCGGAGATCAGAACCTTGGTAATAAACGGGCCTAAAACAGCTTTTGAGGAGAAAACCCTTTACGCTCTTGATCAGTTTCTTTTAAGGGGAGGGAATCTTGTCCTTTTCCTGGACCCCTTTGAGGTTCCCCAAGCCATGAATACCATGACCATGCAGATGCCCCAATACAGTCCCATAAACACCGGAATTGAGAAATTGCTTGAGGAATATGGGGTAATCCTGGAAAAGGGTTACGTACTGGATGAAAACAGCTATCAGCAGCACCATCCCCAGTACGGCACCCTTAAACTTTACTGGGCCCCGATTCTGGATACCAGCGGTCTTAGCCGGGAAAGTCCTATAACAGAGAACCTGGGGCAGATGATCCTTCTCCAGGCAGGGCCTGTCCGGCTTTCGGAAAGGATTGAGAGCCTTAAGGAGCGAAGCGGAAAGGTTATCGCCCAGTCTTCCAGAGAGGGATGGCTCATCAAGGATAATATACAGCTTAATCCTCTTACAATGCATCCAGCCCCCAAGGAACAGAGGGAGCGGTTTCCCCTGGCAGTTACACTGGAAGGCAATTTCACCAGCGCTTTTCCTGCTCCTCCCCAAGAAGAGGGCTACTCAGATTTATCCGACGGAACCCTCTCCCAGACAGGACATCTTATGGAATCGGTAGCACCAGGGAGGATCGCAGTAGTAGGCACAAGTCTCATCACTACTCCCCAATTACTGGATCCAAATAATCCCAACACCAATGCCACCTTTGTGCACAACCTTATAGACTGGGCCAGCGGAAATACGGATACCATTGCCATGAGAAGCAAGGGACTGGGAAGAAGCACCCTAATTCAAACCTCACCAGAAGTTAGGAGTCTCCTTAAGATTTTTGCCTTGGGGATACTTCCTCTTTTGGTAATTATCGCCGGGATTCTCTCCTGGCGTATCCAGAGAAAAAGGAGAAAAAATATAGAAACCAGATTCAGAGGAGGTAGCAACCATGCCTAAAAAGAAACTGGTTCAGCTTTCAATTATCGGCCTACTTATTGTCTTTATCCTTGCCACCCGGTTAATAGGTACCGGAAAGACCCCGGAGATCCTTAAACCTATTTCTGAGGAAATTCACAGACTGGAGATCCAAGGACCTGGTATATCCGTAAATGCCCGCCTTGAAGATTCAGTATGGGTTCTTGGCGATCGGGGTTACCCCGCCGACCAGGGAACCCTCCTTCGAATGGTGGATACAGTAAAAAGCATTAGAACCGATCATCTGATAAGCCGGAGGGAGGATGAGGAGCGCTACGGGCTTACAGCGGATAAGACCCTAACAGTGAGGGTTTATAGCAGCGGTGAACCACTGCGGACCTTGCATCTCGGCATGGAATCGGAATCCGGCCGGGGGGTTTATTTCTCCGTAGAGGGAGTCCCCGGAATCTTTCTCTCCTTGGAAAACCTGCTGCACCTCTTCTCCAAGAGCGAAGCGGATTTGAGGGATAAGGAGATGCTTTCCCTGACCCTTGCAGAAATAACCTCCCTTACTGTAGAGGGCCCCGGTTTGAGATACACCTTGAACAAGGATTCCGCCCAAGAGGGGGCTACCTGGAGTATCCAGGATCTGGATATTCCTCTGGATCAGAGTAGGGTGGAACAGTATGTCTCCCAGCTTGTCAGGGTTAATGCCATCTCCTTTCCGGAAGACACATCCCTTACCGGCAGGGATCCTTCCTGGAGATTCCATCTGAAAACCCAGGAAAAGTCCTACATGCTGGATCTCTTTGATCCCTCCGGGGATGATAATGCCGCCTATCCAATGTTGGTCTCTGAAAGTCCCTATCCTTTCAATATAAGCAAGTACAAGGCCGAGGATCTAATGAAGGAACCTGTCTGGTTCCTGGGAGATTAAATTAAAAGGAGCCTATCCCCGATTGGGAAGGCTCCTTTTTAAAATTTACCCGTCTAGGAAATGATCATCATTACCCTCAGACTGTAAATACTACCTTTACCTCCTCGCCCCGATAATGGGCATCAAAGGCATCCTTTGCGTCCTCAAGCCTAAAGGTGCGACTTATTATAGGCTCAACTAAAACCTTGCCGGTAGAAACCCAATTGATCGCCCTCTGGAATTGCCTTGGAACCAAAGCAACATCTCCAAAGATGCTCAATCCCTTACGCAGAATCTGCAGAGGACTTATTATAGCCTCGGGATACAGCCCGAAAAGAACAACCCTGCCTCTTGGAGCAGCCAATTCGGTGATCATTTTATACACCTCTGGGGAGCTAGCAGTTTCCACCACTATATCTGCCCCCTGTCCATCGGTTATCCCCATAATCTCTTTGACAGGATCCTGCGTTTCGGAATTTATAACCGCCGCAGCTCCTAGACTCTCCGCCGTCTTAAACCTCTTCTCGTCTCTGTTCATCCCTATCATGATCACCTTTGAGGCTCCAGCTGCCTTGTACGCCTGGAGATGCATAAGTCCAAGGGATCCCGGCCCCAGAATCACCACCGTTTCTCCCACAAAGGGTTTTGAGTGTTCCAGAGACCGAACCACAAGACTGATAGGTTCTAAAAAGGCAGCATCTATAAAAGAGACATTGTCGGGAAGTTTGTGTGCCAGCTCTCCCGGTAGGGCGATATACTCCGCAAAGGTACCATTGCAGGTTATGCCTATATGGTTCCAATCGCTACACATATTCTTGAAGCCTTTAAAACACTGTAAACATTTTCCACAGCCCCAGAGAGCCTCCAGGCCCACCCTGTCTCCCACAGAGACATGATTTACCCCAGATCCAAGCTCCGCCACAACTCCCGCTCCCTCATGTCCTAGAATAAGAGGGATTGGAACGGGTTTCCTTCCTTTGTAGCGATTCTTCAATATCGAAACATCGGTATAACAGATCGCTGTAGCCTTAATCTGAACCAAGACTTCCCCTGGTCCAACCTTCGGAACCGCAACCTCCCGGACTTCCAAGGAATCGGCATCTGAGGTAGCCTTTACTATAGCCTTCATCTTCTTCTCCTGTTTTTTTCTTTTGTTTTTAACCAGTCCTTTACGGGGGCCATGCCAAGGTGTAGATATGTTTTCCTCCCTTATCCGGCCCTTTAAGAAGCAGATCTATCTCTTCCTTGTCTCTCTGGGTCATATACTTGGCATCGGGGAGCACACCGGGAGGGAATTTTTTCAGAATATCATTGTGAAGCTTTACAACATAATTCAAATAATATTCCAGGGCTGAGTAAGCCTTTTCCGCCTTTGCCAAAGAGGGTTTGCCTAGTACACCCTCGGGATACAGGGCAAATTCCACTCCGCCTCCGCCTATATGACTTTGTCCAGGGATAGGATAGTTGTAGATATCTCCGCCTTTGTCTATGTGACCTTCCGGCAGGAAGCCCCACGTCTCCGTATCCACAACATTCTCCATCTGAACAAATTCAGGGAAGAGTGCCAGGCAGATGGAATTCTCCGCTTCGTCGCCGTGCTTAAAGGGGGTTTCAAAGGGGCCGCCGTGAGCCTTATCCTTAAGACCGTCTCCTGTGATCTTCATTACATCAAGAAAGATTATCACCGCCGGCACCTGGTACCTTTTTCCCCACTCCTGGATGGCCGAAGGAACAATGTACTCCTGTCCATGGCTGCTCATGATTATCTGTTTCCGAAAACCGGCATTCCAGTATCCGGAAATTACAGACCTGACATACGCGGCATTTACATCATCAGGAATAGGAACGGTGCCTTTCTGGCCAAGATGGGAAAAGGGATGGGAGGCATACCAGATCGGTTCCGCTACTGTGCATCCTGTCTTCTGGGCAATCATCTCGCAGGTTCTTGTTACAATAAAGGTGTCCTCTCCAAAGGGCTGACCGTCCCCATGATTCTCGGTGGAGCCCATGGGAATCAGGATAAGATCATTTACCTTCAAACGTTCCTCAATATCTTTTTTTGTCATGGTCTGATAATAGATCTTATCAGGCTTTTCCATATGCCCTCCGCCGGGAGGGAATTTCCAGTTACTCACTCTTTCCTCCTCTGGTTTTGTCTAGCCCTTCCTGTGGCTTGGAAGCTGAGGGGCATAGATCCAAACAAACCTCAGTTTTTCCTTTCCTGTGTTAAGAATTTTATGTTTTCCTCCAGGCGGGTTGTACACACAAACCCCTGGTGCTATAGGAATCTCTTCCTCTTCGGTAACAAAGACTCCCTCCCCTTCTAAAAAGAGCATCACCTCTTCTTCGGTATCATGCCTATGTTCAGGAACCATGCTCCCCGGATCCGTTTCATTAATACCTACAGCAAGATTCTTAGATCCTACAGTTTTCTCAGAAACAAGGATCCAGGAGGTTCTTGGTGGATCTCTTCTTTCCCCCTGAACATTTTTAATATCCACCACCTTTACCTTGGCCATAACTTCTCCTTATTATTTAATATATATGCCGCCATTAACATCCAGGGTTACCCCGGTTACCCAATCCGATTCTTCCGAAGCTAAAAACAGGGCAGCTAATGCAATATCCCTGGGAAGCCCGTCCTTGGTTACAGCCCTTCCGGCATTCCACTTAGCAAAAACCTCCGGGCTTGCCTGTTTTGTCAGTTCCGTAAGGATAGGACCTGGAGCTATTGCGTTAGCGTAGATATTCCAGGGCCCAACTTCCCTGGCAAGGGTCTGGGTAAGACCAATAACCCCTGCTTTAGAGGCTGCATAATTAACCCCTACCCCCGGTCTTCCAGTCCTGCCTCCTAGAGAAGCTATGTTTACAATCTTTCCCCTGCCTTGCCTTTTCATATAAGGTACCACGGCTTTGCATACCAAAAATGTGCCCGTAAGATTTACCTTAATAACCGATTCAAAATCGGCTAATTCCATCTCCTCTATGGGAAGGTGTTTTAAAATTCCGGCACAATTGACAAGGATATCCAGGGACCCAAAATGCCCCACAGTCCTATCAATCCCCTGCTTTACCTGCCCAGGATCGGTTACATCCACAGGAATTCCAATTACCCTTCCTCCTCCAGGATCCAGTTTTTTTGCAGCCTCTTCCACTGCTTTGCCATTCAGATCCATTAAGGCTATTAAAGCCCCCTCTTTGAAAAACTCTTCGGCAATGGAAAGCCCAAGGCCTCTTGCGCTTCCTGTTACTATACAAACCTTATTTTCAATTCTTCCCATCTGTGCTTCCTTAAAAAATATTTTCTTCTATCTCTGAATTCCAGACTTCATACATCTCTTCCCGGGTAATATCAAAAACCGTATTATGGGGAGGGAGGGGTTCAAATCTCATGAATTCAGGAACATCGCAATGGGTTTCATCCCTTCCGGATAGACTATTAAACCTTTTCTCTGCTTCCAGACAGGCTATTCCCATCCTTTGAACCTCTGGGTAGGTAAGTTTCCAACCGTAACGGGCATTTAACAGTCTGGGCATAAGCTCTGGATTTTTTACAAAGGCAGGGCGAATAAAAAGACAGACTCCCAGGCTGTCCAAGAGGGCGGCTCTTATCTGGAGTCTGTAGGAGGTCTCCACCTGCTTTTCTCTCCCACGGGGAGGAAGGTTTTTCACTGTTTCAAGGGTATTTCCAGCGGTATGATCTGCCCCCATAGGAGAGGTGACATAAGTAACACCAATCCCTTTAAGCGACCGTGGATCATAGGCTGGTATCGCCTGGCCGTGGATGGCAGGAACCCTGTAGTTATTCAGAACCTGGCCTGTAACCACAGCCCCATTACCAATAACCCTCCCAAAGATATCTCCCCGCCCAATTTGCCGTATTATCTCTTCTGCTCCTTTTGCATCTCCAAAGGAAAGAAGGCCGGATTCCATTGCTACACCTAAGGCTGCCCCTGTCTCTATGGTATCTACACCCACCTGGTTGCATAGATTATTCAATCTAGCAATCTCATCCAGGCTGCCAATCCCGCAGTTTGAACCTAAAAGTGCCAGGGTTTCATATTGAAGAGATCCTACCACAGCCCTACCCTCCGGGTCAGCAAAGACATTGGAACACTGGATCACGCATCCTTTTATACAGGGAAGTCCCCTTTTCCCCTCCCCACCTCTCTGGTCGACAACCTGGGCAAGAAACTCACCAGAAAGGGAATCTGCCTTTTCAAACTGTCCCTGGCTGAAATTTCTAGTGGGAAGGATTCCCAGGGAATTACAGAGAGCCATTACTCCGGCGGTACCGTAATTGTGTCGGTTATCAGTTTTAGGGTCCTCTAGAAGGATCTTTGCCACCTCCTTGCTTGCCAGACTTAGGGCTTCCGGATCATAGGCTTTTTCGGGAACAGCTTCTGCATCATCCACCACCACAGCCTTTATCCCCTTTGATCCCATCACTGCCCCGAGCCCTCCTCGGGCAGCCACCCTCAATTGTGTACCCTCCTGATTAAAGGTAGCTACAACTGCTGCAGCCATACCCAGCTCCCCCGCAGGACCAATACATATAATTCCTATTCCTTTCCCATACTTTTCTCTTAAAATCCTTGAAGTCTCTGAAACCTCCTTATTCAGTAGATTCGGAATTATCTCAAGTCTGCAATCTCCCTGCCGTATTATAAGAACCTTTGGCTCTCTCTTTTCCGGAAGATCCTCCAATATTACGGCTTTATATCCTAGCCTTGCCAGCTTTTTCCCCGCATCTCCACCGACATTGCACTCCTTTACCCCTCCTGTAAGGGGACTTTTGCCTCCTACGGAAAAACGCCCAGCGGTGGTAAGCCTGGTATCCGCAAGAAGCCCGCAGGAAATGATAAATCTGTTTTCACGACCAAGCGCATTTGAGGCGGGGTTCATCTCTGACAACAGGTAATTGGCTATAAAGGATCGTCCACCAAAATACTCGTATTTCCCTGGACATTCCTCCTCCAGGATTGCACCAGTTCGCATATTCACCTTAAGAATCTTTTTCATGACAATCTAATTCTCCTCCTGGATACTAAAGGGAATACCCTTTCTTATAAGCAGCCTATTCAGGGAATCAACTATCGAATTATCCAGCGGAACACCTTTCTTGCGATTCTCCCTCTCCATCTCTGTCTCGATCTCCCCAGGCAGATAAATCCTCGAGACCCCCGGAGCCTTTTCAGATTCCACCAGGTCTGTAAAATGCCTCTCTGCGAGGGATGTAAAAACATGGAGAGGCATGAATCTGGAGATATCGATTGCCATGGTCACAACCCCTACTCCGGTAGGCCCATTAACCTGATGAAAGGAGAGAAGTTCCTTTCCATATTTCGATCCGGATAATAGACCGCAGATAAGGTCAATAAAAAGAGCCATACCAGAACCTTTTGGTCCTCCTATAGGAACCAGGGTGCCTTCCATGGCTGCCTTCGGGTCTGTGGTGGGATTCCCCTCCTTATCCAGAGCCCAGCCCAAGGGGATAGCTTCCCCCAGTTTTAGAGCCCTGCGTATTTTCCCCCGAGCTACCAGGCTGGTAGACATATCCAGGACCACAGGATCCTTCTTTTCCCTGGGAGCTGCCAAGGAGAAAGGGTTTGTTCCAAAGAAGGCCTCTGCTCCTCCCCAGGGAGCAATGGAGGCTGCGCCATTACAGGCACAAAAGCCGATCATCCCTTCCCTGGCGGCCATGAGGGAATAGTATGCTAAAAGGCCGATATGGTTTGTGTTCTTAATAAGGGAGAGACCTAAACCATACTGCTTTGCTTTTTCTATTGTCTTGGTCATTGCGATAAAAGCTGCAGGCTGGCCTAATCCATTGCCTCCGTCGTAATGGAGTATTGCACCATCATCCTTGATGAGGGACAAGCGGGTGGGAACCTTCAGAACCCTAGCATCGATTCTTTCGGCAATCATGGGGAGAAAGACTAAACCATGGGTCCCTATCCCCCTCAAATCGGCATTCACAAGGATTCTTGACACAATCCCCGCTTCCTCTCTTTCCGCCCCCAGGCTTTCAACCAGGGCAGTAGAAATCTCCTCCAATTTTTCCGCTCTTATATTCACCTATTTCTCCACCATTCCAAGGGCTTGGAATACAGGTTCCAGTTTGTTTAGCTCTACACTGGTGACACCGGATTTCAATGCAATTGATTTTTCTCTCTCTTTAGAGGTCCTTTGCAGGGAAGCATTAAGAACCTCTTCCACCTTGGCCTGAGGAATAATTACAAGGCCATCGGCATCCCCCACTACAAGGTCTCCAGGTGATACGGGTACTCCTCCTAAGAGAATCGGATGATTGATAAGCCCAAGGTTTCGTTTTGATGTCCCCCGGATGCAGGTGCCCAGGCAGAATACAGGAAATCCCATTTCCAGTATTTCCTGGCTGTCTCTGATACAGCCCTCTATCACAAGCCCCCCGATTTTTCTTGCCTTTGCCGATGTGGCCATAAGGCCGCCAAAGTATCCAGCCAGAGGATACCCCTGAGTGGATACCACCAGGATATCTCCCTCCTGGGCAATCTGAAGCGCCTTATGCAGCATAAGATTATCCTTAGGAGAGCACTGAACAGTAAAGGCATTTCCTATTAGAACAATTTTTCTATCCAAAGGTTTTATTTCGGGATCCACGGAACCAATCTGACCGGCTGCTTCATACACCGTGGCAGCTCCTAGATTTATAAATGCATCAAGAATAGTCCGTTCTATTCTAGGGAAAGAGGTAAAAACATGGGTCATGATATTATCCTCACTTTATTTAACATTACGTCCATAGTGTAAGTGCAGGCCCTGTTAAGATGCAGCCTTACCATCTGATCCGCCTTGTCCGAATCTCCATCGATAATGGCATCCAGAATATCCAAGTGCTCTGAAATTAGTTCATCGAACCTTCTTCTTGTGAATTGTTTTCCTATTACAGCCCTGACACGGCTGATCTGTTCCGATAATTCCAGATAAAAATCCAATAATTTCTTATTCTCTAGGGAGATTACTATAGAAAGGTGTATATCTTTCCAAAAACGCACCTGGTTTTTTTCCTCAGTTTTATCGAATTCGGAAAGGCAAAGACTCATAAGCTCTTCCCTTTTAGATATGAGCCCCGATTTATCCAAAAGAACCGCCGCCCTCCTTGCCGCGCCGCATTCAACTATCTCCCTTACCTCAAAAACGTCACGAATATCCTTGGAACTTATAGGGGATACTATGGAGACCTTTCCTGGAATATTTTTTACCAATCCTTCACTTTCCAAAAGATGCAGAGCTTCCCTAACAGGGGTCTTGCTTACCCCCAACTCTTTTGAGATCTCCTCAGGATTTAGCGGGATACCGGGAATAAGTTGCCCGGCAACTATACGTTCTCGTAAATATTTGAAGACTATTCCTTTTTTATTCTGTTTCATCCGCAGACATCCAAATATAATATTTATGATATTACAAGAATATATTTTAAGAATATCATTAATTCTCTAATTGTCAAGTTTTATAGAAAGGCCTTTTAAAAAAAAGTAAAAAAAACTTGACAACGAACCTATTCGTGGTATTCTAAAAATATAGAAAATATATTTAGAATATATTTTGTAAGGTTTTCGAGTATATAGTAAAACCGAACAAACATTCTATCATGCGGGTTATTTCTCAGGGATAAAGCGTTGCTTTATTGCAATTTTAAGGAGGTAGAGAAATGAAAAAAATTCTTACTGTTTTGTTCCTTATCCTTCTGGCGGTTTCTTTTATTTACGCCGGGGGACAGAAGGAGCAGCCAAAATCCTTGCCCGGTGTGGACGAAGCAAAGCCGGCAGCAGATGCCATTATTCTTAAACTTGCCCATGCCGATTCTACAGACATCTATACATCACGAAAGCATACTCAATGTGTAACCTTTGCAAGTCTTGTAAACACCAGGAGTGGTGGAAGAATCCATGTTCAGGTTTATGGTGCCGGAGCCTTGGGAGGAGAAAGGGAGTATATAGAAGCCTGTATGGCAGGAACCGTGGAAGCAGGTATAGCTTCCGGTCCCATTGCAAGCTTCTTTCCAACTGCCATGGTAACAGATATCCCGTATCTTTTTCCATCCTCCAACATAGCCTGGCAGGTTATGGATGGCCCCTTCGGAGATAAACTATCGAAGATGTTTCTTGAAAAAACCGGCTTGAGAAACCTGGCCTTTGCAGAGGTCGGTTTCCGGCACTTTACCAATAATACCCGGCCGATAAAAACCCCTGCCGATCTTCGAGGATTAAAGATAAGGGTCATGGAAACCCCGCTTTATGTCAACATGATGAAGGCTGTTGGCGCCATTCCTACCCCAATCGCCTGGCCGGAGGTTTACACATCCCTTCAGACCAAGGTTGTAGACGGGCAGGAAAATCCCATCGGTTCCATTCTTTCTGGGAAACTTCCAGAGGTACAGAAATATGCAACCCTGGATGGCCATGTTTACGGAGTTGACTGGTTCTTCATAAATGAAAAATTCTTCCAAAGCCTGCCCCCCGATCTTCAGTTTATTGTCTATGACTCTGCAAAGATCAGTTCCGCTGTAGGAAGGGGAGTGATCAATGCTCTGGGAGCTGTGGGTTTATCCACTATGAAAGATATGGGAATGGAGATCTATGTTCCCACAGAAAGGGAATTGGCGGAGTTTAAGAAAGCCACCCAGGGGCCTGTGATCGCCTGGCTTGAAACCCAGATTGATCCGAATATAATAAAAGAAGCCCTGGCGGAGGTGGAAAGAATTACGGCTTTGGAAAAACAAAAGCTTAAATAACAGGGAATCTGATTAATTTATCAGTATCTTGGGAAGAAAAGAGTACTTTCACTCTTTTCTTCCTGCTTTTATAATGCAGACCGGGAGATCCAAGGATGAAGATAATTGAAAGGTTTTTCAAACTGGTTGAGGATCTGTTAAGAGTGGTTTCCTTTGTTCTTCTAACCCTTATGGTTTTAAATATTGCAGGGAATGTACTCCTAAGATATGTGTTTAAGATTCCCATTGCCTGGACTGAGGAACTGGCCCGGTACCTTATGATCTGGTTATCCTTTTTTGGAATGAGCCTTGCCCTTAAAAGGGACGAACATGTAAACCTTTCCTTTTTTACAAGCCTTTTCCCTGGAAGGATAGAAAGATTATTAATCTTCCTAAGCAGAGTTATTATCCTAATTTTCCTAGGCTTTGTTTTTTATCATTCCCTTAAAATAATTCCAGTATTAAGTAAACAAAAGTCAAGCGCCCTACAGATACCCATGTATTATCCATACCTCTCTGTAACTGTAGGATCTGCCTTGATGATTCTGCATATATTTTATCTATTTCTATTTGGAAAACCCGGAAATAATAAAATTTGAGAAATATCGGAGGATACCATGTGGGTCGGAATCACAGCATTTATTGCCTCTATGTTAATAGGAGTACCCATTGCCTTTAGTCTCGGTGTAGCCTCCCTGGCATTTCTCCTCTTTCAGGGAAACATACCCCTGACCCTGATTGCCCAAAGACTTTTTACAGGTCTGGATGTTTTTCCCTTTATGGCGGTTCCCTTCTTTATCCTTGCGGGAGAGCTTATGAATTCCGCTGGAATCACAAAGAGGCTTGTTCACTTTGCCGATGTTCTTGTTGGCCATTTCCGCGGAGGACTTGCCCATGTAAATATTGTAACGAGCATGTTTTTCGCAGGAATAACTGGTTCCGCCGTTGCCGATACCTCCGCCATAGGGTCTATGCTTATTCCTACCATGAATGAGCAGGGTTACGATAATGATTTCAGCTGTGCGGTAACAGTCTCCTCCTCGGTCATAGGTCCCATCATTCCTCCCAGCATACCCATGGTTATCTATGCTTTGATAAGTGGCAACTCCGTAGCGGCTCTCTTTCTAGCCGGATTCTTCCCTGGAGTTTTGCTCGGTTTTGGGCTGATGTTTGTCACCTTTATAATTTCCAAAAGAAGGAATTATCCAAAAAACGAGAAGGCAGCAACCATTAAAGAG
>Ga0067045_1030749_pt1 | contig 14213 bp, 14 predicted proteins | sample TerdegcTABiofilm_FD_59184 | JGI IMG/M metagenome (GOLD analysis project Ga0067045, IMG submission 59184) | Combined Assembly of (Gp0054472, Gp0054536) Wastewater bioreactor microbial communities from Singapore -Terephthalate degrading...
AGGACCCATTCCCATGCCGTCCCCTGTCCACTGCCCGCCGTTCCCGGCTATACTTTTCCCGCCTCCGGGCGAAATTTCCTTCACAGGCGGTCCCATGATTCCCAACGGCGCCCTCGTCTTCTACAAAGGCAAACCCGCCCTGGCCCGGAACACCGGGGACAGGCTGGAGCTTACGATCCCCGGAGCTCCGGCCGTCAAGGTCCGTCCCAAGGACGTTGAGCTCCTGCACCCGGGGCCCCTGGCCAAGGTCCCCGACCCCCGGCCGGACGGGGACTTCGAGACGGCCTGGGAGATGAGCGCCGGGGAAACCCTGGACCTGGAAGCCCTCTGCGAGCTCGTCTTCGGGCGGGCGGGTCCCGAGGAGGCCTTGGCCTGCCGCATGGAGGCCCTGGACGGACTCCGATTCCGGGCCGAGGAGGGATCCCCGGGATTCCGGGCGGTTTCCCGGGAAGAGCGGGAAAAGGAGACCGCCCGCAGGGCTCGCAAGGAGTCCGAGTCGGCGGACCGGGAAGCCTTCCTGGTCCGGGCTCGAGCCGGCCGTTTCGAGCCCGGGGACGAGCGCTTCCTGGGGGAGGTCGAGGCCTTCGCCCTGGGAGCCTCGCAAAGAGCCCGGATCCTGGGAGACCTGGGATTGCCGGAAAAACCGGAAGCCGTGCACGCCTGGCTGCTCAAGACGGCTCGGTGGACTGACGCCGTGAACCCCTGGCCTACACGCTTCGGAGCCGCGGCCAAGGCCCCGGATCTCGGGCTCGGGCCCGAGGACGACGGAGGCCGGATCGACTTGACGGGCATGGAGGCCTGGGCCATCGACAACGCCTGGAGCCGGGATCCCGACGACGCGATATCCTTCGACGGCCGGGACGTCTGGGTCCACGTAGCCGACCCCGCCTCGGCGATCCTCCCCGGAAGCCCCGCGGACCGGGAAGCCGCGGACCGGGCCGCCACCCTATATCTTCCCGAGAGCTCTGTCCCCATGCTGCCCGATTCAGCCTTGGATCGCTTCGGCCTGGGCCTTTCCGGGGTAAGCCGGGCCCTCTCCGTCCGGATTTCCCTGGAACCGGAGGGCTCCGTGCGGGAAGCGGAGATCCTGCCCTCCTTTGTCAAGGTTGCCCGGCTTTCCTACGGACAAGCCGACCCAGTATTGGGCTCCGGCCCCTTGGCCGAGCTGGACCGGATCGCCAAGGTTCGGAACGATGCCCGGTCCGCCGCGGGAGCCGTCGACATAGCCATCCCGGAAGTCCGGGTGTGGGTGGACTCCGGGGAACCCCGGATCGACCCGATCCCGGAGTACCGATCCAGCGCCGTGGTCCGGGAGATGATGGTTCTGGCCGGGGAGGCCGCCGCGCGATGGGCCTTCGACCGCTCCCTGCCCTTCCCCTACTACAGCCAGGAAGCTCCCCAGGACGCGGTTTCCCTGCCCTCCGGCCTGGCCGGGGAGTTCGCCAAGCGCAGGCTCATGAAAGCCGGGATGGCGGGCCCCCAGCCCCGGGCCCATCGGGGGCTCGGGGTGCCCTTCTACGCCCAGTTCACCAGCCCCCTTCGGCGCTATTCGGATCTCCTGGCCCATCACCAGGTCCGGGCCGTCCTTGCGGGGCGGAAGCCTATGGCGGAGGACGAAATCTCCGCCCTATTGGGCAGGGCCGCCGCTGCCGCCGCCCTGATCCGCCAAGCCGAGCGGGCCAGCCAACTCCATTGGACCCTGGCCTGGCTGGGAAGACGGCCCGGATGGATCGGAGAGGGCGTCGTCGTGGGAGCCGGCAATCCCGCCACCGTGTACATCCCCTGCCTGGGGTTGGAAACCCGGGTACCCTTGACGGGGACAGAGCTCAACAAGGTGATCTCCCTCCGCCTGACCGGTGTAGACCTTGCCCGCCAGGAAGCCCGGTTCGAGGCGACCGGATAGTGTCACGAAGCTTGTACCGAGGGATACCCGAGACCTAGAAACCTCGTCTGGATGCGCCTCCGGACCGACCGGCAGACGTAGGGCACAAGCAGCACAAGCTTCGTACCACCGTACAGGACGCCGACGGCGGAAAGGGCCGCCCGCGTCCTTGACGGCAGCGGGCGGCGGGAGTATCCTCCCGAACCAATGGAGCAAAAAGACTACCGCCTCGCGGCGATCCTGTACACGGACATAGCGGGATTCTCCCGGATGATGGAGAACGACGAGGCGGGCACCCTCCGGCTCCTTCATTTCCACAACGCCGTGATCACCGAGGCCGCGGAACGCAGGCACGGAACGGTCATCAAGACCATCGGGGACGCCTTCCTGGTGGACTTCCGGAACACCGTCGAAGCCCTACAGACCGCCCTGGAAATCCAGGACAAGTTCTATCAGTACAACCTCGAACACCGGGACCTCCCTCTCCTGGTTCGCATCGGAATCCACCTTGGGGACATCTACTTCTTCGAGAACGACGCCCTAGGGGAAGGGATCAATATAGCCGCCCGCCTCCAGTCCCTGGCCCACCCGGGTGCCATCTGCATGTCCCAGGACGTGTACAACCAGGTCCTAAACAAGATCGACTTTCACGCTGTCAAGCTAGGCAAGGTCTCCCTGAAGAACATCACCAAGGAGATCCACGCCTACGAGATATCCAGCGCCAACGTCGAGTTCGACCCGAACCGGGACAAGCCCCGTCCGGGCTTCCCCCCCGGGGCGTACGCCGGCGAGGAATCCGCGGAGCTCGTCACCCCGGGGCCTTCCGTACCGGATCCGCGGCTCCGATCGTCCCGGGAGGCCCGGACGTCCGGCAAGCCGGGGGCTGGTCCGGCCAAGGCGCCCGGACCGGATCGGGACTACAGCCCCGAGGGATCCGCGAACGTCCTGGCGGAGATCCGAAGGGCCATCCTGGACGACACGAAAACCGAGGGTCGGCGCCTGACCGTGGACGAGGCCTTGAAGCGCTACGGAGACTACGGTGTGGAAGCCCACGAGGTCATCGCCCGCATGGCGGAGCAGGGCCTCCTCATCAAGCGGACCCCTTCCCGGATCGACGCGGCGGGTAGGTTCGACGGGGAATCCCTAGGCCGGGACATCGAGAGGGCGGTCCGGGGCATCGTGGCCCTGGTGGACGACAAGATCGGCGAGTACGAGGAAAGCCGCCGCCGAGACCGCGACAGCGCCCGCGACGGCGGCCGCGACGGCGCCCGCGATAGGCACCGAGAGGACGGCCGGGACCGGTCCGAACGCGGGATGGACCGCATGGAGGCCCGTCTCGAGCGGTTCGCAGAGCGCATGGAACGAGGGGCCGGCCGCTGGAGCGAGAAATCCGCCATCAAGGCGGAGCTCCGCATGCATGCAGAAACCACCGAAACCGGGGAGTGGGACAAGGAGCTCAAGGACTCGGACTACTTTAGGCCCGGGCGGGAGGAGCTTGCGACCAGCTTCGAAGCCTACCGGGAAGGTCTTTCGGAAAAAGTCCGCAGACTGCGGGGAGGGTTCGCGGGAAACCTCGTCTCCTTCCTGGGGGTGAACGCCCTGCTTTGGTTCATCAACCTCCAGGTCCACGCGGGTCCGCCCTTCCTCTGGGCCGCCATAGTGACCGCGGGCTGGGGCACCGGCTTGGTATCCAACCTGGCGGGGCTGTTCCGGGCGAACTCCAAGCTCCGGGAAGCGGACCGCGTCCCGGACCTGGAGGGCGAGGCCCTTTCCACCTACAAAAAGCTCAACATCGTCCGGGATTCCATGGCCAAGCACACCGTGAGCGTCCTGACCGTGCCGGCCCTGCTCTTCACCATATATACGGTCGTGACTCCCATGATCTTCCCGTGGTGGCTCATTCCATCGGGGATCATGGCGATCAGCTGGGTATCCCACGCCATCGCCTACGCCTCCACCCGCCGACGCTTGGAGCGGAAGCTATTCCAGGAGACCGGAGTCGCCGGCTGGCGGGATCTCTTCCGGATCGGCAAGACCCGCAAGGCCGCGGCCAAGGCCTCCGGACCCTACGCGTCCCTGTACGCCGAGGCGGAGGCCGCCAAGGAAGCCATCATCGCCCAGATCAAGGCCGCGGGCAAGGATTCCCCCTTCGACAAGGAGTTCATCCCCTCCCTGGAGGAGTACGTGGGGCAAGTCCGCCTCTTGACCCAGACGGTCAACGAGATCGACTCCATCATCGACGCCATACCCATGAAGGACCTGGCCAAGGACAAGGCGGACCTGAAGGTCAAGATGGATGGGACCCCCAGCCCCTCCTTAAAGACCGAATACGCCCGCTCCGTGGAGGAGATCGAGAAGCAGGAGAAATCCTTCCAGGACCTACAGGACCAGCGGGAGGTCCTGCACCTCCGGCTCAAATCCTCGGTCAATTCCCTCAAGCAGATGCAGCTCGACATGGCCCGGTATAGGGCCAACCCCGACCTGGCCCAGACCGCGTCCCTGGACCAGGTACGCTCCCGCACCGGGGAGCTCTCCAAGTACCTGGAGGACCTCCGGAAGGGCTACGAGGAGGCCCGGGAGGCCGAGGATCCCTGGAAGGATCTGGAGCGCCAGGCGGCGGAACGAGAAGCCCGTGCCAAGGCCCTGCCGAAGGCGGAGACCGCGTCCGGGACGAGCGAGGGTTCGGGCGAGCGGCCGCCCCCGGCGGATCCGGGGGAATGATTCGGGGTCGAAAGCGTATCCGACCGTTTGAAGCCTCCGGCTCTCGTTGACACGGCCCGGGCTTTGCCCCTAGTATCGCACCTGTCCGTAAGGTTTGACCCGGTAGCTCAGCTGGATAGAGCGAGCGCCTCCTAAGCGCTAGGTCGTGGGTTCGACTCCCGTCCGGGTCAAACAGGAACGGCCCGCAGGCATTCCGCCCGCGGGCCTTTTCTTTTCCGACCGGGCTTCAGCCTTTCAGCGGGAAATAGAAGTTCGTCTCCAGCTTGTCCGGGGAGATGTCCTTCGGGGAGTTCAGGTCCTCCTCGTACTGGAAGGACTCCGGGGTGACGCCCTTCGCGGCGACGAAAGCGGTCAAAGCGGTATAGGTTTTCTCGATCGCGGTGTAGGGCCCGCGTGCGGGGCCGCGGCGGTCCGGTACCGGATCGACAGGGCGGGCTGTTCCTTCTTCCGCAGAGTTTCCATTGCGCTCCTCCTCGACCATGAAGATGAGGCTATCCTGCCGAAGTTTTCACAAGCCAGGAAAGCGGAGCAGGCCTTCGATCTTCAGGCCGACTCCGCGTCCTTCCCTTCCGCGTCGGGCACCTCGGCGGCCGCCCGAGCCGCGCCCTCCGGGGTCGGCAGCAGGGCCACCCAGAGACTCCCGAAGGCCGCCGCCGCCACGACCAGGATTTTGACCCAAGCCGGGGGGATAGCCAGGGCGCCTAGGCTCGCGAAGGTCATCATCGCGGCGATGGAGACGACCTTGCCCCGGGCGCGGATCTTCCCTTCCTCCACAAAGAGCTTGACCCCCGGGCCGAAGCGCCTGTGGGAGACGATCTTCTCGTACATGCGCCGGTTGGTGCGCAGGAAGGCCAGGCCCGCAAGGATCCAGAAGATCGTGGTGGGGAGGCCGGGCAGGAATATCCCGACCCAGCCGAGGCCGAAGGCCAGGAAGCCGACGGCCATGATCAGTATCCTTCGGGCTTCTTTCAACGAGGTCTCCCCGACGAAGTCGTGACTCCGCATGCCCGGCGGCCGGCGGGCCGGGGCGCGGACGGTTTTTGACCGCACCCGGAACCTCATTCTACCTCGGCACATTGGAAAGGGGAATGCCCGAAATCGGGGCGGCGCCGGGCCGGCTTGTCCGATCCCGGCGCCTGCATTTAGCGTCCGGGCGCCTGCTTCTTGTTGATCGCCGCCAGGACGCTCTCCTTGGAGATTTTCTTGGTGCAGAAGAACCAATCGTGGCAGGTTACTCCCGACTCCTTGCCGTCCATGCGGTCCTTGGCCACCCCGCAGGAACCGGCGGGGGGCACGATGACGTCGTCCCCGGGGCGCCAGTCCGCGGGACAGGCCACGGAGAAGGCGTCCGCGGTCTTGAGGGCCTGGACGACCCGGATGAGCTCGTCGAAGTTGCGACCGATGGACAGGGGATAGTAAATGACCGCCCGGATCACGCCCTTGGGGTCGATGAAGAAGACCGCCCGCACGGCCTTGGTGGCGGCCTCCCCGGGCTGGATCATGCCGTACTTCTTGGCCACTTCCATGGTGATGTCCTCGATCAGGGGGAATTTCACCTCCACGTCCTTCATGCCCTTGTACTGGATCTTCTCCTTGATGGTCCTAAGCCAGGCGATGTGGCTGTATAGGCCGTCCACCGAGAGTCCTACGAGCTTGCAGTTGAGCTCGGCGAACTTCTGCTCCAGGGTGGCGAAGGTCATGAACTCCGAGGTGCAGACGGGGGTGAAGTCCGCGGGGTGGCTGAACAGGATCACCCAGCTTCCTTCGTATTGCTTCGGGAAGTCGATCTCCCCCTGGGTAGTGACGGCCTTGAAGGCCGGGGCCTTGTCCCCGATGCGGGGCATGGGCTGGATCGCGGTCTGGTCGCTGGTTTCCATAGGTACTCCTTGTCGATAGGCACGTCGTGCCGAGGATGATTGTTCGGAGACTTCCGCCGCGTACGGGTTCGGGCGGACTCCGAGTATTCATCTGCAGAATCCATGCCAATACGGAATTCGGTACGTCACCCCGGTTCAAGAGGGCTTCGGCCGGGTTTCAAGCGGGCGCTCTTGCCTTCCACCGGGAAAACAGCGATACTTCCACCGATATGTCGGTGAACACCGAAAATTCGATACACGACGGTGCCGGGATCGCCCGGTTCGGGACAGCCCAGGAACCCTGGCTGGCCCCGGAAGGGACCATGGACATAGTCCTGGAGTCCCTGCGCCAGCTGATCGACTACGAGCTGGCGGTCATCCTGAGCTTCGAGGGAAAGGACACCCTCCGGGTCCGGACCATGAAGGGGCCCCTGGCAACCCGCCGCCTGGCGGACTTCTCCATCTCCCTCCTGGAACGCCGTGACCTGGCCCTCCTCCTGGCCGCCGGGGAGCCCCGCCTCCTGGATACGGAGCCGGGCTTCGTGGACACCTACGCGGAGATCCTGGACCTGCCGGAGGGTCATTCCTGCCTGGCCGCCCCCCTGACCGTGGAAGGGACCGCCATAGGCCTTTTGACCCTCGACCATCGAACCTGCGGCGTCTTTTCCGAACAGATCCTCCGGTTCATCGGGGTGATCTCCCGGCTCATCGCCGTGGCCTTGGCCCAGTCGGAGGCGTCCCGGAACCTCCGGGATCGGAACCGCCTGCTCCTGGAGGAGCGCAACCGACTCCTGACTCGGGACGCCGAGGCCTTCCGGGATCTGGCGGGGACCTCCCCGGTCTGGGTTGAGGCCCTGGACGCGGTCAAGCTGGTGGCGGCTACGGAGTCCCCGGTCCTCCTTTTGGGGGAGACGGGAACGGGCAAGGAGGAGGCAGCCCGGGCCATCCACAAGCTCTCCGCCCGGTCCGCGGGCCCCTTCGTTGCGGTGAACTGCTCGGCCCTCCCGGCCTCCCTGGCGGAGAGCGAGCTCTTCGGCCACGAGAAGGGTTCCTTCACCGGTGCCCAGGCCCTGCGGAAGGGACGCTTCGAGCTCGCCCATGGGGGCACCCTCTTCCTGGACGAGATCGGGGACCTCCCCCTGGAGATCCAGCCCAAGCTCCTCCGGGCTCTCCAGGAGGGCCGCTTCGAACGGGTCGGGGGCGAGTCCTCGGTGTCCGTGGACGTACGGATCGTAGCGGCCACCCACGTGGACCTGGGGGCAGCCGTGGAGGCGGGGACCTTCCGGGAGGACCTGTTCTACCGGGTCGCCGTCTTCCCCGTCCGCATGCCTCCCCTCCGGGAGCGGGGACAGGACTCGATCCTGATCGCCGAGCTCTTCGCCGCGAGGCTCCGGACCCGTCCGGGCTGGCAGGACCTTGCCTTCAGCGCCGACGCCCTGGATCTGATCGCCCGGAGGGACTGGCCGGGGAACGTCCGGGAACTCCGAAACGCCGTGGAGCGGGCGGCCATCCTGGCCAGGGGCGGGATCATCGGCGCCCAGGAGCTCTGCGCCGGGGACTGGGCCCAGGGCCGATCCCCGGAGACGGGGAATCGGACGGCCCCGGCGGCCTGCTCGGCCCCGGCCTGGAACCTCGGCGTCTCCGGGCCGCCCCCGACGCTCCGGGAGGCGGAGCGGGAACACATCCGTGCGGCCCTGGCCCGGGCCCGGGGCAGGATCTACGGCCCCGACGGGGCGGCCGCGGCCCTGGGTCTGCCCCCCAGCACCCTCCAGAGCCGCATGAAGAAGCTCGGGTTGGATCCGAAGGAATACCGCTAGGCGGCGTACCGCCGCCGGGCACGGAACCGCCGCCCTTTCGGGGTGTCGGCCGGGATACGGGGAGGTGAGCATGGCCGGGAAGGTTCTCGTCTACGGCCTCGGGGTGATCGGGAGCGTCTACGCGGTCCGTCCGGCCAAGGCGGGCTTCGAGGTTTCGGTCCTGGCCCGGGTAAAACGCCTGGCGGCCCTCCGGTCCGGGGGCCTACGGATCCGCAACGTGTTCCTGGACCTGGAGGAATCCGCCCCCGTGCGGGCCCTGTAATCTCTCGACCCCTCGGTGCGGTACGACCTGGTCCTGGTCACCGTCCGCTCCGGGCAGATCCTTTCCACCCTGGAGGATGTCGCCCGGCTGCCCGCGCCTCGGGCCGTGGCGGTGATCGGCAACAACCTGGACGACCTGACGGAACAGGCGGCCCGGGCCGGGGAGGATCGACTGGTCCTGGGCTTCGGGGCCTTCGGAGGGTACCGGGACGGGCCCGTCATCGCCTACCTGGACGGGCGGACCCGGGAGAAGCCCGGGGCGGAACGGATCGGGGAAACCACCCTCGGGGCCTATTCCCCCTCCGGGGCCGGCGCCCTCGAGGCGGTCCGATCCGCCTTCGCGGAGGCGGGGCTGGCGGCGCGGGAGTGCCGGGACATGCGGACCTGGTTCCTGTACCACGCGGCCCTGGTCTTCCCCCTGGCGGGCGCCCTGTACGCCGCCGGGGGCGGCCAGGAACGGGTTCGCCGCACCCGGGACGCCCAGATCCTGGGGATTCGGGCCTGCCGGGAGCTCTTATCGGCCCTGGGCCGCATGGGATTCCGGATCACTCCCGCCCGGCTGCGGACCTTCGTCCTACTTCCGGAGCCCCTCCTCGTCGGGAAGCCCCGAAGCGCTCTCGCGGGCGAGGGGGCCCGGGCGGCGATGTTCGGGCACGCCCTTGCCCCGGGGGGCCGCGCGGAAATCGCCTCCCGCGCCCGGATCCTGGACACGATCGTCCGATCCCCGGGACTGCCGACGCCCGCCTGGGACCGGCTCTTCCCCTGCTTCCCCGAGACCGATACGGCACCCCTCCTGCCCGACGGTTCTCGAACCCTGAGGCTCCGGATCTGGTGATCCCGGGCGCCCGGCCGCGGATCGAGGAACGGCGGCAAGGCTCAAGAATCGAGCATTTGACAGTAATACCGTTCAGGTTTATCCTGAAATGACGACAGGGGGTCGATATGGAAGGCAAGGCCAAAATCGGGATCATCATCTGCGACCGGTACCGCAGCTGCGCGGGGGGCAAGTGCTTCCGCTCATTGAGGAACCGGGAAGGGGCCTTCTCCCGGTACAAGGACCAGGAGGCCGAACTGGTCGGATACACCAGCTGCGGGGGCTGTCCCGGCGGCAACATTGAGTACGCCGGGGAGGAGATGGTCAAGAACGGAGCCACGGTCATCCACTTGGCCACCGGCCTGGTCGTGGGCTACCCCCCCTGCCCAAGCATCGATTACTTCACCCGATTACTCCGGGAGAGATACAAGGTCGAGGTCGTCGTAGGAACCCACCCGATCCCCACAAAGTACCTGGACATGCACACCAAGCTGGGTACTTGGAACGCCCCGGAGTGGAAACCCCGGATCCAGCCCACCCTCTCGGACCCCGCGATCCGGGACGCCTACAACTGAGGTTCCGATAGGCGACGACAGTCCACCCCCCGGGACACCCGCCAGAAAGCCAGAGCTAACCCAGGTATCCGCCTCAGGATAGGGCTTGACGTGTTATAAGCATATGCTTATTTTAACCCCAGGGATATTTGAGCATTTGCTCTTTTCATCGCGCCGTAGGCGCGGATACTCAACCGATCGCGAGGAGGCGAATATGCCTGGAATGGATGGAACGGGACCTGTCGGAGCCGGCCCGATGACCGGCAGGGGCCTCGGGGCCTGTACCGGCCGCGGGGCTGGATGGGGATACGGCTTGGGCAGGGGCAGAGGATTCGGCCGCGGATTCGGACCGGGCCGGGGGCCGGGCTTCGGACCGGGAAACGGATTCGGCGGGGGCTTGGGCCGCAGGATGGGATGGTTCTCCGTCGGGTACGGACAGGCCGGCGAGGGGGCCGCGACGAACATCAAGAACGTGCTGATGGAACGGCGCGACATCCTCCGGGCGGAACTCGAGAGGACCGAGGATCTCCTGGCCGGCGCGCAGGGTGACTCGCCCCGGTCCGAAGAGAACCCGGCGACGTGATGGATCGCCCGGTCACCATCGCGGTGGCCAGCGGCAAGGGCGGCACCGGGAAAACCACCGTGGCCGCCCACTTGGCGGAAGCCCTGTCCAAGCGCGGACAGACGGTCCTGGTCGACCTGGACGCGGAAGCCCCGGACGCCCTGGGATACTTCCCGGAAGCCCGGCTGGCCGAGGATCCCCGGGCGGTGACCGTGGCGGTTCCCCGGTCGGACGCCGGGCGCTGTACGGGGTGCGGGCTGTGCGCCCGGGCCTGCCGTTTCGGCGCCATCGTGGTCCGAGGAAACGCCCCATGACGACCATCGCCGTAGCCAGCGGCAAGGGAGGCGCCGGGAAGACCTCCATAGCCGCCGCCCTGGCCGCCTACCTGGGATCGGACTGCGTCTTCGCGGACTGCGACGTGGACGCCGCGAACGGGACCATCGCCCTGGGGGCCCGGATCGGTCCGGGGGAACCCTACTTCGCCGGCCCCGGCTACCGGATCGCCCCGGAGGCCTGCACGGGCTGCGGGCTCTGCGCCCGGGCCTGCCGCTTCAGCGCGATACGGCCCTCCGGGGACGGAAGGACCTTCCGGATCGTCCCCGAACTCTGCGAACGTTGCGGGGCCTGCGTCGACCTCTGTCCCCGGGGAGCCGTCGAGACCTTCGAAAAGCGGGCGGGAAGCCTCTTCGTCTCCGGAACCCGTCTGGGGATCCCCCTGGTCCACGCGGACCTGGAGCCCGGTGAGGACACCAGCGGCAAGCTCGTGCGCCGGGTCCGGGAGCGCGCGGAGGCGATCGCGGGGGAAGACACCCTCATCGTCGTGGACAGCCCCCCGGGCATCGGATGCCCGGTCATCGCCTCCCTGACCGGGGCGTACCTGGTGGTGGCGGTGGTCGAGGCGGGAGCCTCGGGCATCCGGGACGCCCGGCGGCTCATGGAGCTGGCCGCCTCCATGGACAGGCGCCAGATAGCCCTGCTGAACAAGACCGGCCTGGACCCGGAGGCCGACCGCCTCGCCCGGGACCTGCCGGGATCCCTGGGGATACCCCTGGCCGGCGAGATCCCCTTCGACCCGGCCCTGCGATCCGCGGAGGAGCGAGGCGGAACCTGGCTGGATATCGAGTCCGAGGCGGCGGCGCCGCTTCGGGAGGCCCTGGAAGAGGTGCGGGCTGCCCTGGAGGCGGCGGATTCCGGTCATCCCGCTTCGGTGGAACACAAGGAGGAACGAGCATCATGAAAACAGCCATCCCGACGGACGACGACAGGACCGTGGGCAAGGTATTCGGAAGGGCGAAGAGTTTCGCTATCCACGACTCCGAGGACGGAAGCCTCACGGTCGTCCCCAACGAAGGCGCCGGGGCCGAGCACGGGGCGGGCATCGGGCGGCCACCTTCCTGGCGGAGTCGGGGATCCGGGCGGTGGCGGCCCCCGAGGTGGGACCCAAGGCGGCGGCGGCCCTGGCCGCCGCGGGAATCAAAATCCGGACCGTGCCCGCGGGAACGGACTTGAGTACCGCGGCGGGCCTATCCTGAAGGGGATTCCGGAAATCCGCGGACTCGCCGCCGCGGGTCGAGGGACTCCAACAACAGGCTGAATCCCAGGTAGAATGCGGATCCATATCATGGCGCGGACGGACACGCCGCGCCGACCCCGGAGAATGACCATGACGGACAAGAAAAGCGCGGCCTTTCGATCCATCCTGAACCCCCGCCCTCCGGTGCTGGTATCCTGCCGGGGAAGGGACGGTCGGAACAACGCCCTGGCCGTGGTGTACGCCTGCAACTGCAGTTTCGACCCGCCCATGGTCATGGTGGGGATCGTGCCTTCCCGGTTCTCCTACGGCATCATCAAGGAGACCGGGGTCTTCGTGGCCAACCTCGTACCGGAATCCCTGCGGGAAGCCTGGCAGTACCTCGGAAGCCGGTCCGGCCGGGACGGGGACAAGCTGGCCGCCCTGGGACTGCGCCTGGGTGAGGGTGTCAAGGTGAGGGCCCCGGTCCTCCTGGACTGCCCGGTCTCCATCGAGTGCACCGTGACGGACTCGATCCGGACGGGATCCCACGAGATGTTCATCGGAAAGGTCGAGTACGTCCACGCGGACGCGCACCTTGTGGATGGGGACGGCAGGATCGACTGGTCCGCCGTGGACTTTTTACGGGTCTAAAGGCTCCGGGACTCGTAGTCCTCGACGGCCGCGTGGAGGGCCCGGATTCCCAGCAGGGAGCAGTGCCGCTTGTTCGCAGGCAGGCCCCTCAAGGCGTTCACGACGTCATCGTCCGTGAGGGCCTTGGCTTCCGCCAGGGTCTTTCCCCGGGCAAGCTCGGTGGCCATGCTGCTGGTGGAGATGGCCCCGGGGCATCCGTAGGACTTGAAGGCGATCCGGGCGATCCGCCCCTCCCGGACTGAGATCCAGAGCTTCATCTCGTCCCCGCAGGCGGGATCCCCGATCCGGGCGAAGCCGTCGGTCTCCTCCGGGGAGAGCTCCCCACGTTGCGCGGATGGGTGAAATGATCGATCACTTCGTCGGTGTAGAACAGGACCGGTCCTGAATAGGACGTTCCCCGCTTTTCAACCGCCTCGCCGCCTTTATATGAGGAATCCATTCCCGGGCCCTCCCCTGCCCCGGCGAGATATTAGCATTTGCCACTTTCCTCTTCAATAGGAGCCGAAGGACGAACGCTTCCGGTGACAGCATGCACGCGAAAGCCGAACGGCCGATCCGGAGGAGGCGGGCTTCCATCGCCCGCCCTCCGGACTCGGAGAGGACGTCCGTCACTTCTGGATGCGTTCCTTGAGGTCCGTCATCGTGAACCCGTACGCGTCCTTCAGGTCCCGAAGCGGCGTGTCCCGGGGCGTGTCGGCTGGGAGGCCGAGCTTGGCGAGGACCGCGGAGGCCGGAGCCGACAGGGCTTTCGCGACCTCGTTCACAGTCATCGTGCCTTCCAGGGCGAACCCCGCGGGTACCGAGAGGGTCCCGGTACCGCCGCCCGCCGGCGCGGCGGAAGCCGGGTTCGCCGGAGGCACCGACGCCGTCGGGACCGGCGCGGCCGCCGACTCGCCTCCTTCTCCGGAATAGGGAACACCCAGGATGCGGGCCACCGCGAACCGGACCGTGTCCGCCTCGAACCCCTCGATTCCCGCCAGCTTGCCCGTGTCCTTGATCATCGAGTCCGGCGGCACCTTGGACGAGTCCACGCCGGCTTCGCGGTAGAGCCTTTCCAGTTCGATCCCGAAGGCCTCGGCCACCATGGTCCAGGTGGAGGAACCCTTGATGTCCTCCACCTTCAGGGCGCCGGCCGCGGCCTGCTCGCCCAGGGACTTCGCGGTGAAGCGGAGCATTCCGGCCGCCTGCCCAACGACAGCGGCACCCAGATAGATAGCCAGGCCGAGCGCCGCGACTACGCCGAGCTTGACGGCCTTGCCTCCCAAGGTCGTCTTCAAGGTTTCCTTCTTCGTGGGACAGGCCGTCACGCATTCCATGCAGGAGATGCACTCCGCGGAGTCCACCGTGGCCGCCGTGGAGACCTCGACGTTCATGGGACAGACCCGGTCGCACTTCGAGCAGGAGATGCAGGTCGGCTTGTCCCGCTTGATCCGGAAGAAGGGGACCCGGCCCAGGATCGCGTTTACCGCCCCCAGGGGACAGAGGTACTTGCAGAAGGCCCGCTCGTACAGCATCGAGAGAAGCAGGACGGCGACCAGGATGACCAAGCCCACCGCGAACTCCGCCCAGACCTCGGAGAATC
>Ga0067045_1030753_pt1 | contig 14210 bp, 14 predicted proteins | sample TerdegcTABiofilm_FD_59184 | JGI IMG/M metagenome (GOLD analysis project Ga0067045, IMG submission 59184) | Combined Assembly of (Gp0054472, Gp0054536) Wastewater bioreactor microbial communities from Singapore -Terephthalate degrading...
TGATAATATCATATTCCTGACTGCTTTCATAGGCATTGCGTTTAAATTGCTGAAATTGCTCTTCATCCATCTCATAAAATTTAAGAATTGCTTCAGACAAAGCCTCTGCGTCGCCAGGAGGGATTAGAAATCCATTATAATTATTTTTACAAATTTCCGGTATGCCAGAAATGTTAGTAGCAATAATTGGCACACCATAACTCAATGCCTCCATTAAAACAACCGGTAACCCTTCTGATATCGACGGCAAAAGCAGAACATCAATCTTCTTGAAAAAATAGTCTTTCTCTGCACCATAGATCATACCAAGTAACGTAACAGAAACACCTAAGTTATTTTTTTCAATAAAATTTTTTATCTCATTTTCCATCGGGCCTGTACCACCTAAATATAGTTGTAGAGAAACCCTTGCCTCCGTTAATAACTTAATAACTTGCAATAAGAATAGAATATTCTTTTCATGATAGAACATTCCCAGAAAACCTAATATTAAAATATGGGATTCTTTAGTTTTCCGGTTAAGCACTTCACCAGGAACAAAGGTCCCTAGTTTTGAAATCCATAGTTTATGGTTATTGTTATTTTGATAGTGTTTAAGTATATAATGAAATGAATATTTGGATATTGCAAAAGCAGTATGTGTTTCCTGCATCAACTTCAAAAACCATCGGTTTTTATAATAGATATCATGGGCATGAAAAGTAAAATGAAACACAACATTTTTAAGATTTTTTTTAAAAAGCAATGCTATAATACTTGCCTGTGTAGCAAATTGGGCATGAATTGAATCACCTTCTTTTATAACTCCTTCATTGAGCATTACAAACCAGTAAATTGCTTTTATTCCATAAACAAAATTCTTAATTCCCCAAAAACAATTTAGATTGCAGAAACTAAATAAAATGGCATGAATAAGCCGTTTCGCATTAGGAAAAACACTAAACGGTCGAATTAAAATATCAATTCCCCGTTTTCTTAAAGTTGCAAGATCTTGCTCATAAAATGGTGAAGGCTCTCGTAGAATAACCAGTCGAAACCTAACAAATTGCGAAAAAGCCAATAATTCATTTATCATCCATGGGCTCAAGTTTTTTATCAGATACACTCTATTCATTTTCTTGATTAACTCCTTTTAAAAAACCAGTGTATCTGAATTAATTTTAAATATTCTAATATATCCGGTCCTTTCCATTGTTCTTGCTTATGAATAATATCCTGTATTCCTGTTTTATCAAATATTTCGTTATCTTCTTTAATTATTTTGATTAACTCATTTCTAATAAAATTTCTATCCTCCATTGGATCAAAGGGATATTGTTTTCGGGATTCCAATTATTTTAAAATAGCAGCCGCAAAAAGTCCTGGGAGGCCAAAACTTTTACGTACCATCCACGGATAATATCCTTTGGCATTTTTAATAAAATTGAGTATAGGGCAATACTTTTTAATTAAAAGAAACAGCAGGATATTCTTCATCCAGAATGAACATGGTCCACATGAATTTTATTTGCTTTTATTAACTGATTGAGGAATTGAATTGAATATAAATCGAATTTCTTGTCTTTGAATCGGTGAACAGACAAGTAAATTAGCTGACCTCCAACTGATTTGATTTTCTCATGCCACTCTCTGGGCTCCGGAAAAGAAACAAAAGTTTTACCGTGGTTTCGAGAATTCTCTTTTGCTATTGCAATTAATGTATTTCCAAAATTGCCCGGGTAATCAAGCAGATAATCAGTTAACTGGAGAATATTCATTTTCGCCGTATAGTTTGATTAATTGATTTATATAATTTTCATAAGAATAATTATTTTGAGCATATAAATATGCTTCTTCAATTTTGTCTTTATTTAAATTGCATATATTTCTTTTAATCTTTTGAGCTAAATCATTAATATTCTGCTTTTCAAATAATTCAAAATATTTCTCATTCCAAGATAATTCTTTCATAACCTCAATATCAGATGCCAGAACAGGAACCTTGCTCATTAAGGCTTCTATAACAACAATACCAAACGTATCCATCAAAGTCGACATCACAAATAAATCGAAAAGAGTTAAATAACCCGCGGCATTTTCTATTGCGCCCAAAAAAAACACTCGTTGATTCAAATCTTCTTTAGCCAATTCAGCTTTGCAGCGCTCGCTATATTCTGATTCTTTTCCAATAAAGACCACCTTCAATTCCGGAATTTCATCTTTGATTAAATTGAAAGCTCTAACAATGGTCATTTGATCCTTCCACCAGACAAAGTTACCAATCATACCAACAACAAAATCATTTTTACTGTAACGAATACGCTGCTTAATTTTTGCCATCAATTCATCAGAAACTGGTACGGGGGGTATAACGGCATTATAAAGCACTTTTAATTTTTGAGCAGGATAACCTCTTTGGATTAAAATAGAGCGTGCACTATTGCTCACTGTTAATGAATATCTGGTAAATCGAACTAGTATACGCTCCAGGTATTCAGCCCATCGCGAGTCTTCATCGTGGTAACCATGAATCGTATGAATTAATGTTATTTTTGGATGTATTATTTTTAATATCACTGCATAGAATAATTCGAACATTTGATGTGTATGCACAATGCGAATTCTGTTTTCCCTAATAATTCGGTTTAACCGGTGTTTTACCAGTAAATCCACTTTTTTTTTTCGAAAAACTTTATAAAAGCGGTTAGTATCTGAATTCAATCGGGAAATCAAACTCCCGTCTCGTAAAAAAGCATAATGGAAATGAATCTTATTTTGAGGATAATTAAACAGGTTAAGCAATAGAGATTCAGTACCACCGGGATCAAATGATGAACGGATATATAATACTTTAATCATAAATTTTAATTGAATATGCAGGTGAGAATTTTTTCTACTGCTTTTCGAGGAGTGTAATTTTCATCCACAAATTGCTTTAATTCTTTCTTTATTTTCTCTCTTTTTTCATCATGCTCAATATAATATTTGGCGATTTTTTCTGCTTCACTAAAATCTTTAATCATTGGCATTTCTATCTCTTTGAAGACACTTGCTAAATCTTTGGTATACTCTGGAATGGGTAAGATTTCCTGGCCAATACAATCGAACACCCGTAAATGAATCCCATGAATGATCCCGGGATTCGCATCAATAGGGTATACTTTACTACAGCTTACAATGGTATTCACTTCATCAAAGGAAAGGTGATGATTCAGGTCTATTACCTTCCTTAATAATTCAGGGAACTCCTTTTCATACTTTCGCCAGCCATGGCCAAATATCTTGATATTTAAATTTCTAAATTGATTATAAAACCATAGCCTTTTGTATGTCCAAGAAGGAATGATTGTTGAATATAAACGCCCAATCATAACTATATCGCTGCCAAATTTTTCTTGTTCTTCCGGTGTAGGATTTTTGGGATAACAGACTTTGGGATCATAACCAAGATACACTTCTGTTGCGTTTTGTTGTCCTGCCTTTTTTAAGGACTCTGTAATAAAAGAGTCACATGAAAAAACATAATCTGCTTCCAAATACATACCAAGATCCATTAAATCACGATAATGTAAATAGTAAGGATTATCCCCTAGAATAAAAGCCAATTTTGAAAACTGTTTTATTTTTTTTGCTGTATTATAATCCAAATATTGATCGTTATAAACCAGCACTAAATCCGGCTTCATCTGATAGACATTTTCAAGATAAATTCGATTAATTTTATTCCGGTAGTATTCATGAATTTTTATTTTTTTTTTAATTTTATAAGGTAGTCCAATTGTTTTGGTGATCATGCGATTTTGAAAATGTGTAAAAAATGAAAGATAGTTTAGATTTTTTACACTATGCCCCATTTGTATTAATGAATAATAGATAGTATTTAATAGAGTATAATTTTCTGGCACAATCAACAAAATACGCATAATGCCCCAAAAAGATAATTTAACAATTTTGTAAATTTATAAATTTTTATAATCTTACCGCATCAAAAGAAACAAAACTTGCAAAAACAAAAATAAAACACAGGAAAAAACCTCCAACATAACTTAATTGGTAATTAAAAAAATGTTGAGCACCAGCATTAATTATAAACATTCCAATAATAAATATTATAAATAATATGGGAATGTTTTTATAAGGATTTTTAGGAGATAGCTTATTATTCAATTGATTCATTTTAAAGATAAAATTTAGCAGTAACAATAACCATAAAGAATAGCCAATAATACCAGTATGCATAAGAAGATTTTCATTTCCCACGTGCCCATCGTCATATTCTCTGGCTACGGAACCATACCCCCAGCCAACTATAGGACTTTCATAAAATTTTGACATCACCCTGGGTCTTCTAACATCCAAACGCATTAATGTGCCACCAGCCGTTACATCTCCCTTTAATAATAACTGAACGGTTTCGTAGCGTTGCAAGGCCAGAACCACCTGCTGACCCACTACCGGAACAAACTGAATAATTAATAAAATCAGAATAAAAGGTATACTCAATTTACGCACGATGGTGGATTTATTCCTGGAAATGAAGACAAAATAACTGACACTAATAAAAAGTGCTGAAATCATCCAGATCCGTGTTGCGGTGATAAAAATACTAAAAACTGACAAAACGGCAATGGTCAGCAAAAAATTGGTTTTATAAATTTTTTTCTTTAAAATCAAAAAATACAAAGAACCAAATAAAGATAAATAGGGAATAAAAATTCCATCTGTTGGCCGTACTACCCCTTCCAGTTCTTCCACAGTTCCGGCAATATTATACCCTCCCATTAATTTTGCTAACGGCATACCAAAAATAATCTGGAAGATTTGTGTTGCCAGTACAAAAAAAACAAATGAAAAAATTAAATGAAAAAATTGATAATAATGCTCTTCTTCCCTTAACAACCGTGGTAAAATAAAAATCAGAAGCCATGGTAATAAGGTCCGGGTTATGGCTGTCCATCTGTATATACCAAACAATAAAACTAATAGAACAAAATAAATAGCTAATAATTTAATGTTTTCATTAATAACTAATTTATAGGCAGCTTTTTTTTGCAAAGACTTTATGAAAGCCAAAATTATAAACACCATCCAGAAATATAGCGTGCCGACAGGACTGCTGGGCACTAATGAAAAGGTGTGTGGTAAATCTCCGGTATAACGTGAAAACAATTCCCCCGGAAAATTTTGGATAATAAACACAAACGCCAGCCAGAAATAATCCCTTTTGGAACGCCAGAAGGCAATAAGAAGGCTAATTTGAAAAACAGTTCCGACGATAGCGGGTAATTTATATATGATGACTACAGAAACAGTAAAAAGCAAATAAAGCTGAATAATTTCCGTTCGTGATTTATTAGATAACGTTTTGTTTATCAACCGCATTTTTTACCATCTTAAAATAAAAAAAAGTCAATACAAAAATTGTAACAATCATTCCCAGTGCTAAAGAATACACAGCTCCAACTATACCAAACGTTTTAATAAAAACCGGAGCAGAAACTGTAATAACTAAACCATCTACGATGAGACCTGTTAAATAATATTTTTCAACTCCGCTGTAAATTAAAATATTGCCCAACAACATGGTTACTGGAAGCAAGGGGATTAAAGTAAGCGATATCGCTTTAAAAACCACAACAGACTCCCCGAAACTTTTTCCCAATATCAGCAGAATGAAAGGTTCCCCAAAAAAATAAAGTAAAATTCCAATTATGGTGGATGCGGAAAATGTAATTGAAAAAATTAACAGATGATATCGTTTCTGGGTTTTAATAGGCTTTTGATTTAACTGCACCAGATAAGGAGCCAGGGCGTAGAAAAAAGTAACATAAAATAAGACCAAAATACTGTAAATTTTAAATCCACCGGCATAAATGCCTAACGCATAAGCTCCCAGCATGATGGGAAGAAGTAGCTGTGGAATTGTACCTAAAAAACCTTCCAGATTTTGTGAAATGCCCAACACCCAGGTTTTTTTAAATGTGTGCCACAACTCTTTTATTTTAAAATTAATTTTAAATTTTGAATGATGCTTGATATACTTTTTTACTTGTATAAGATCAGCAATTAAGGGCGACAGTGAAGCAAGAAAAACCAATACGGCATAATCGCTCGGTTTTTTTATTAAAAAAACTACCCCTGCAACATAAAATAGCTGCCCAACAATTTTTGCAATGGTAGGGAATGCCAGGTCTTTTTGCGAAACATAAAAAAATTCCAGATCAAAAGCTTGGACAAAAACCATAAGATAGCTTAAGAGAATAGCGATAAATAATAATAGATTTTTATGAAAAATAATATAAGAAATACCTAAACTAATACTGACAGCAATAACAACCATGGTAAAGTGCAACGAGAGAATTTCCATGGCATAATCATTATCTTTTCTGCCAGAAGCAATCTCCCGTATAGCATAGCTTCTTAAGCCTAATAAACCTAAAGGCAATGCCGTATAATTAACCACAATCATAACTAAATTATAATTGCCATACGCTTCCGGTCCCAATGCCCGGGTGATAATGGGCAGGGTAATAAGACCTAAAAGTTTGCTGAAAAGATTAGCAAAACTACGAGTAGAAAAATTTATAAATAAACTTTTGAACTTTATTATTTTTCTTAATTTAGCAAGTATATCCAAATCTAAAATTAGTTGCCTTCCCAAAAAATTTTTTCTTTAGTGCCTCTTGCAAGATTACCCACTATAACTGAATTTTTTAAATCAAATTTTTTATTAACTAAACTACTTGCCCCAACAATACACCCATCTCCAATTTCAGCCCCTTTTAAAATCAAAGTTCTACATCCAATCCAAACGTGATTCCCGATGATGATGGATTTATCTTCATTCATTCTTTTCATCTGTTCATCATAAATCGGGTGGGCATCCGTATCCATGACCAAAATATCCCATGAAAGCAGACAATCATCTCCAAAGCGTTTTTCTTTGAAACAAGCAATTTCGGATCTGGCAGTAATTAAGAAATTTTGCCCAAAGGTAAGTTTGGCATTCTTTCCAACAGCGATCTTTGTTCCGGCGCCAAAACCGGCTTTACCTTTAAAAATAACTGTCCCTTCAACATTCCATAAAGAATATTCATTCGTATCATTAATCGAAACATGAGCAAAACCAATGGAAATAATTCCTTTTTTTATGTGAGACGTTTCTATTAAAACTTTCCCTTTTAGTGACTTTAGGCGCACTTTATGCGTCAACCAAACTGGTAATTTTATAGCTGTTCTAAAATCAAAGTAATGAAAATTAAACAGGAGTGTTTTTGGTAGACCGAATAAAAATAGTCTAAGCTTTTTGATATTCATTTATGGTTAAGCTCATAATTATATAGTCCCAATACTTCCAATGCATAAAATTTAAATTGTTGTAGTTGAACAGATTTTATAAAAAAAATTCATCACAGCATATATTTAATAATAATAAGTCTTATCAATTTTTTCATTTTTTATCTCTTATATAACCCATTACGATTACATCAAAATAAATCCCGTCAAAATAGAATTGTTGTTTGAGGATCCCCTCTTCAATAAACCCTAAGTTTTTATACAGTTCTATAGCTCTTTTATTATCTGCAATAACTTCTAATTGAATTTTATGAAGATTAAGTTTTTTAATTGCGTATTCTATAATATGCTTTGTTGCTTCTTTACCTAAACCTTTTCCTTGCATATCTGGCAATAAAGAAATACCAAAATAACAGTTTCTATTAACCCAATCTATATTTCTTAAAGAAGCATAACCGGCAAAATTATGAGTTTTTTTTTCTTCAATTGCAAAATAAACAGCTCTGTTTGATGTATCCTTATTAATATTTTCGAGCCATTCAATATCTTGTTCTTGAGAGATGAGGAAAGGGTGAAACATTGCCTGTTTTTTGATTTCAAAATTATTATGAATTTCTAATAATTTTGGAATATCTTCTCTTTTTATTGCTCTGAGAATTACTCTTTTACCTATTATCATTGGTCACCTATAAAAATTTTTTGTTTAATTTTTTCTTCATAAAATACAGCTCTTTCTATCACCTCACTTCTCGAAGACCCTTGAACAATTACAAATCCCGGTCGTTTTTTACTCTCTGTAATTGGCTCAATCACATCACCTGGTTTAACGGCCACATGTGCAAAAACAACCGCTTCTTCTTGAAGAATATCTTGCCAATTGTGAATATGCTCTACCCTTTTACCTACTGGTAATTCAAAATATTTGATATAACTATATTGTTGCACTTTTGGCTCTAAATCCGGTTCTTCTCCCAATGAAACTTTTATGATTGCTTCATCCATATTTACACCAGTAGAGGTTAAAGTCAAATAAGATGAAATAAAGTCTCCTCCACCCCGGGCGCCAATTTCAACAACTTTTGGCCCATCTTTTGTTAATTTAACCTCCGTATGGGCAGCCGAATTATCAATGCCAATAGCTTGAATAGCGGCCTTAACCACTGCTGCAATGCTTTGTTTTTGCTCGGTCGTTAATTCCGCCGGTTGAAGATGGCCCATTTCAACCGTATGAGGAAATGGTGTAATGAATTTTTCAGTATATTGCACAATGGTTGTTTCTCCCCTATAGGTTATCGTTTCTACACTGTATTCAGGTCCATCCAAAAATTCTTCGATGATTAGTTCTTTGTTTCTGGAAAAAGATCGAGTAGTTTCTATATGGGATTCAATTTCATCAAAATGATCTATTTTATAAACTCCCTGGCTGGACGTGCCATCTTTTGGTTTTAGTATCAAAGGATATTGAAATTCTTTTAAATCATCTTCTTTGATTGTATCCACGGCAGTAAACAACTTGCCTCTCGCACAAGGCACGCTATTTTCCAGAAATGCCTGTTTCATTAACCATTTATCCAAACTACGTTCAACTACTTCAGGAGAATGAAAATGTAATCCTAATTCTGCCGCCAAACGAGCCATTAAACGTAAGGGTTTTTCCATTTGTGTTGTTACTAAACCAGCTACATTGTGTTTTAATGCTATTTCCTTTGTTGTATTGTAATCATTTCCTGGTACAACATAAAAATAATCGGCAATGTCTCTCCCTGGAGCATCTGGGTATGGATCTAATACAACCGATATTAAACCTAAATCTTTGGCTGCTTTAATTAGGGTATATTGGTTTAGACCAGCCCCAAATATTAAAATAGCTCGTTTTTTTTTCATCACTATTCGTATATATCAAAGTTTTAATGAATGAAAACGGAAACCGGGCACTGAAGACAGAGAACCCGTATCGGTCTATCATTTCTCACCTCACGCCTTCTATCCATCCGGTCTTCGCCCTTGTATCCTTCGCCTGCTTTTCCAAAGTACCGTAATTGAAAGACGGGAAAACGTCGACCATAATTACTGTTCATATTTTGCCAGCACAATTTGGTGTGTTTGAAATTTTAGGGGAATTATATGCCTCATCCTTCGTTTTATCCATTTCTTCATAGGAATTTTAATTTTGCTAACAGAATTCTCGTCATTTACAATATTCTCTAGCACACCATTATATTGTGAAAGAACAACGGATTTGGTTTTGTCTTTCTGCCACCTCCACATTGTTTTTTGAGAAACCCTCATTGGTGGAAAGGCGGTGATTTGGTCCCTCTGTATCAGGAATCGTTTTAAAAAAGCGAAGAGATTGAACTTTTGACGATCATCGATCCAAGAATCCTTTATTTTTAACCCATTGGAAATAAACAGTTTTGATAAATTTTGGTAATTGAAATAGTTCTGATGATTCGGCGCACAAAAATGATCGCCGGATAATCCCATTAAAATTGTAGCCATGCGGTCGTTATGCGGTGTCGTCAACAGCAGGTAACCTCCAGGTTTCATAAGTTTTTTGATTTGCCGTAGGTATGCCCCTGGATGGGAAACATGTTCGATATTTTCAGTAGTAATCACTACATCGAATTTTTCTCCGTAATCAATGTCGTAAATATCGGCATTTTCAATTTCTATTCCCCTGAATCGTCTGGCAAATTCAATGTTTTCTTTATTCAGATCATATCCCTTAACATGATTATAACCAAGTTCATCTTTGAGATAGTGCAGTATGGCGCCGCTGCCGCAACCGAGATCAACAATACTGATGTCCTTCGGTAAATTGTTCTTTACGAATATTTCGATTGTTTTGTTAAAATGATACTCGTTTAATGAAATGGAGTAATATTTGGAATAGTTTTCGGCAATGTAGTGTTCAGTTTGCATGGCAGCATTATAATAGCCTGAATTATACCACTGGAATGCGCCTTTGTCGGTTAGTCGTGGATTAGAAAAAACAAATTCACACTCTCTGCACTTGTAGTAGCTGATACCCCATTGTCTGAATAGTTTTTTCAAGCGTTTTGAATCACATAATGGGCAAGAATCAACGTAAAAGAAATATTCATTAATTGGCTTTCCTTCGTGAAACAGTAAATCTTTTACAGTCTCACTCATCCAGTAATATTTTTTATTATTGTTCATAATATTAATTCTTCGTTAAATAATTTTATATCATTCTGTTTAATAGCTACGTAAAGAAAAAACAAAGAGAATAGTATCGGGTTAGCGCTTTCCAGGAACGGATTATGCTTATTTCGTTTTCAGCCTTATGTTTCACATCTAATTGCAAAATAGCAAAGTAAATATTTTTTATTCTCTTCGTCTCTCTGATTCAAAGTGTTATCTTAAAGATTTGACATAACCTTTTGTACCGCTTCAACCACTTTTTTCATTTCTTCTTCTGTCAAAGACGGATAAATGGGCAATCGTAATAACCCTGCGAAAAATTTCATGGAATTAGGCAATTGTTCATCTGTGCCCAAGTGTTTGTAAAATTGATTGCGATGCAAAGGCGTATAATGGACATTAGCATACACACCTTCAGCACGCAGAGCATCCATAATCCAGTATTTATCTTCCGGCGGAACGAGAATGTAGAAAATATGCCAGTTGGTTATTGCTCCTTCGGTAATTTTTGGCAGTTTAATGTTTGGTAATTCCTTTAACTGCTCCATATAAAATTCAGCAATTTCAGCCCTCCGGGCATTCATCCAATCGATCTTTTTTAACTGCGTCAGTCCTAGCGCTCCTAGAATATTGGACTGCACATAAGAGTTGCCAATGGTTACATATTCATAATAGCCGCGATCTTTATTATCCACTAAAAAGGATTGCTTATTAGTGCCTTTCTCACGCATAAAGATAACTTTTTCTGCGATCTCATCATCATCAGTTACCAGTGCGCCTCCTTCACCAGTGGTTAAATTTTTGGTGCCATGAAAACTAAAAGTAGAAACATGGGCCAGTGTGCCGGTCTTCCTGCCTTTGTATTCAGCGCCTATGGATTGGGCGGTGTCATGCACCACATACAGGTTGTGCTTTCGGGCGATTTCCATCAGGGGATCCATATCGGCCGGATTCCCGGCATAATCTACCGGCGCAATGGCAACGGTTTTATCGGTAATGAGTTGCTCTATTTTGGTAACATCAATGTTACCATTATCGGCATAGACATCGGCTAGGCGAATATTCAGGTTATTGAGTAAGGCTCCTAAAGCCGTAGAGGTATAGGTAAAATTAGGGACAATAACCTCGCTCTTGGGTGGAAAATTTTTCGCCCGGAATGCTAGATCAAGTGCTGTGGTGCAGGAATTGGTAAAAAAGACATATTTCACGCCTAGGTATTCGGCTAGTCTTTTCTCAAACTCCCTGCAGGCGGGTCCGTTGCCGCTGACAAAGGTGGATCGTGTGGTTTCAGAGACTGCCCGGATGTCTTCCTCATCGATGTAGGGCTTGTGGATAAGGATGGTTTCCTTGCTGACGGGTTTTCCGCCGTTGATGGCGAGGGTTGTTCGGGTGGTATCGATCATGTTGAGATTCCTTTATTAAGTCTAGTGACAAAAGAAGTTAGAATAGGAGACAGCTTACCGAGGACCGGTCTTCCGTCTTCTATCTCAGGTTTTTCATTACACATTTGCATAAGGTGTCTTAAACTTGATTGCTTTCAAAGCTTTCACCAATTCATCAATGCCTTCTTCTACTGTAATTGTTGTATCGAAACCAATCCTATTAATTTTCTCATAGCTTACTATATAGTTACGCTTATCTAGGTCCTCTCCGATATCAGCATAATGAATATATGCCTTAGTTTTATTTTTGATCATTTCACATATATCCTTTTTACTTAAATTCATCTTCTCAGAACCTACATTATAAATATTATTTTTCATTTTATCGTAGTTTTCAATTGCAAAAAGGAATGCTCTTCCCATATCATGTACATGAATGAAAGTTCGCATAAAGTGACTTTCATAGATTACCAAATAACCCTGTGTAATAGCCTTATAGGTAAAATCATTAATCAGCAGATCCAGACGCATACGTGGTGAAACTCCAAAGGCGGTCGCAAATCTGTAGCCGATAGTTGTTCTCTCTTCCATGAGCATCTTTTCGGCCAGTGTTTTTGTTTGACCATAAAGACTTAAAGGATTCAGAGGGCTATCTTCTGTGCAAATTTTTTCAAGTGCACCATAATTCGAACCTGTGGAAGCGTAAATAATTATCTGATTTTTTGAAGTTAATTTTATTAGATTGCGTGTTCCATCCACATTTACTGTTTTTGCCAATTCTGGTTCCTTACGGCAAGCAGGAAAACCAACAATAGCAGCAAGATGAATGATAATATCGGCAGATTTTACAGCATCCCATAATTTGCTTTCATCACGTATGTCGCCTTCAATAAAAGTAAAACTTTTATTCCTGAAAAATGGTAATATGTAATCTCCACCAAACATAAGGTTATCAAATATAGCCACCTCATAACCTTTTTCCAATAATTGAGGTACGAGTGTAGTTCCAACATATCCTGCACCACCGGTAACCAAAATTTTCATTTTTTTCTCCTTTATTTTTTATCTGCCAAATACTTCCCATTTATCTTTACCAATCAGATAAGGATCAATTCTTATATCGTCATTTTTTGCTTCTTCAAATTCAAGATTACTTAAAGAAAACAATATTGTATTATCTTCTAGACCAACCCAACCGTTTGCAAAATGAGGCGGGACAACTAGTAATGCATGATGCCTCGAACTCATCACATACGATTTTAAAGCTTCAGGATGTTCACTATAAAATTTCTTAATTTCATCTTTGTTGTTTTGTTCTGCGATATCAAGAGGTAACTGCAACAGATTAAACTTTGCTGCACCATGTGCAATAATAAACATTTTTATTTCTTTACGATGATAATGCAATCCCCGAATTATTCCTCTGCCATAATTTTCTACATAATATGCTCTTCGTATTATATTTCCGTCAATATTATCAGTAAATGGTAATAATATACCCCGATCATCATTTATACTTTGTATCGGTAAATAATACGGTTCTAGAATTTCTTCACCAATTTTCATAACATTTGCCTCCTTAAATAGTTACTGATTATAATTTTAGTTATTCATCCGTCGTAACACATACATCAAATCCATAAAATTAGTTATTAGTAATTTATCAATAACCATATCCACAAATTGTATGACAGTAACATTATTCTTTTGCTTTATTATAAAACTCTTCATCCTTTGTAGATTGATAATGTTGTCGATATACCTGCCATCATTGCATGATCAGAGGCATTTTTGGCATTTTCTCAATATAATTATATATCTAATAATTAATTCAATATTGAACCTATTGTACTCAGGCTTCTGCAGGTACTTCGGTCAGGTTACGTTTGTCAAATAGATCTTTGATTTTGGTTTCCTGGGAGAAGATTAGTGGTTCGCTAATTGGTAGTGGCTCCTGGTTTTGAAAGCGGCTCTTAAAGAAGGCGAATAACCGATTTCTCAAATTATCATTAATTAGGTTGAGATCATAAAGCCGATAAATGATGGTTTGGTAGCTGACCTTGAAGTGGCGTTTCAGCACCAGAACAATGATAGCTAGGTCGGTACCACTGGTTTCTTTAAGTAGCCGATACATGCGCTTGAATTCTGCTTCCGGCACCTGGAGGGCACCGGCAAAGGCGTCACTCTCTTTCTCGAAATCTTCTTTGCTTCTACCGGAGCCGCTGTAGTCAGGATTAGTGGTAAAATACTCTTTATGCAAAATGATATGTCCGATTTCGTGAATGATCGAAAAGCGCTGGCGTTCGATCGGGATCCCCTCATGGGTATTGACCATAATACCAGGTTGGCTTTGCTTGCCACGGCGACCAGAAATCGCAAATAGTTTTT
>Ga0067045_1004625_pt1 | contig 14208 bp, 9 predicted proteins | sample TerdegcTABiofilm_FD_59184 | JGI IMG/M metagenome (GOLD analysis project Ga0067045, IMG submission 59184) | Combined Assembly of (Gp0054472, Gp0054536) Wastewater bioreactor microbial communities from Singapore -Terephthalate degrading...
GCGAGGAGCAAAAAAGATTGTGGAACGTTGCTCCCCATATGACATCCACGCCCGCGATTTTATTGAATGTGGGAACCGCCCAGTATTTTCTTGGTGACTGGCAATCGGCCGAGACAAATTTGCAAAAAGCCGGCGGAGATGACAATTCAAAGGGCGAGGCATTATTGTGGTTAAGTATTTTAAGAGGTAAGCAAGGTAAAGATGCTGAAGCGAAAGAACTCTCCGAGCAGGCCTTTACTCTTGTTCCGCAGTACAAAGAACAGTATCAAAGTTTAAACCAATTGCCTTTACTTAAATAAATATGGAACAATATACCTTGAGGATCCGTGGAGGTTGTAAGATGGCTTATCCGGAACCAAATGTTGCAAAAGAGAAGATTATTCGCCGAGAGGCGCAGGTTGCGGTTGTCGGGCTGGGCTATGTGGGGTTGCCCCTGGCGGTGGAAAAGGCCAAGGTGGGTTTTCAGGTAATAGGTATTGATCAGAATCAGCGCCGGGTGGATATGATAAATGAAGGTCAAAACTATATCGGCGACGTAAAAGACAATGAATTGAAGGAACTTGTTTCATCAGGCAAGATCAAAGCTTATGCCGGGTTTGACGTATTAACTGAAGCAGATGTGGTTGTAATATGCGTTCCCACTCCCCTTACCAAGAATATGGAACCTGACATATCTTACATAATTAACGTTACCCGGCAAACCGCGCAATATTTGCGACGGGGACAGCTTATCACTCTGGAAAGCACCACTTATCCCGGCACCACCCAGGAAGTGATGCTTCCCATACTGGAACAATCCGGCTTGAAAGTGGGCCAAGACTTTTTTCTGTCGTTTTCACCGGAACGGGTTGACCCTGGGAATAAGCGTTTTACCACCAAAAACACTTCGAAAGTGGTCGGAGGGGTAACGCCGGCGTGCCTGGATGTTGCCTTAGCTTTTTACTCGCAAACTATTTTAAACGTAGTCCCGGTTTCTTCACCGGCAGTGGCGGAAATGACCAAGGTATTTGAAAATACTTATAGAGCCGTCAATATCGCCCTGGTTAATGAATTGACGCTTCTTTGCGACAGAATGGGCCTGGACATCTGGGAAGTGCTCAATGCCGCCGGCACCAAGCCCTTCGGTATTCAAATATTCTATCCGGGACCAGGAGTGGGCGGCCACTGCATTCCGATAGATCCTCATTACCTGACCTGGAAAGCAAGAGAGTACGACTTCCACACCAGGTTTATTGAACTTGCCGCCGAGATCAATATGAGCATGCCTTATTTTGTGCTTGATAAAGTGACGAAGGCACTGAATAGTTTCGGTAAAAGTTTGAAGGGTTCAAAAATACTCATTCTTGGTGTTGCCTACAAAAAAGACATTGATGACGCGAGAGAGTCGCCCGCGGCTAAGGTATTGTCTCTCCTGCTCAGGGAAGGAGCCAGGGTTACTTACCACGACAGCTACATACCTGAGTTCAAGGTCGGCACGCCGGACAACGTCGCGCTAAAATCCGTACCGCTGACAAAGGAGTTGGTTGAATCCTCCGACTGTATCGCGATCCTCACCGACCATAGTAACGTTGATTATGAAGAAGTGGTTGAGAGTGCTAAAATAGTTGTCGACGCTAGAAACGCTACGAAAGATGTTAAATCATACAGGGATAAAATAATTAAACTGTAGGAGACGTTTTTAAATGAAGGTAAGATTCGGCATAATAGGCTGCGGGCATATCGCTCCAAAGCACGCGGATGCCATTATGAATTCTCCCCTTATGGAGCTGAAGGCTGTCTGTGACATCAACCCGTCGGCAGCTAGGGATTTTGGCGAAAAATACGGGGTAAAGTGGTACACGGATGTAAAAGATTTGTTAGACAGTCCTGATATAGATGTCGTTAATATCTGCACACCCAGCGGCCTGCGGGTGGAGATAGGCCTGCAGGCGGTTGAGGCCGGGAAACACCTGGTGGTGGAGAAGCCGATGGCCCTGGCCCTGAAAGAGGCCGACATACTTATAAGAGCTTGCCGCGATAGGGAAGTAAAACTTTCGGTAATGCACCAAAACCGTTACATCCCCGCGGTAAGAAAGATGATGAAAGCATTACGCTCCGGACGATTCGGCAAACTGACCCATGGGAGCGCGGTGGTCAGGTGGAACCGCAACGACGAATACTACGCCAAGGCCCCCTGGCGGGGCACTAAGTCTATGGACGGCGGCTGCATGTTGAACCAGGCCATACATAATATTGACTTGCTGCAGTTCGCGCTGGGTGACGCGCAAGTGGTTTTCGGATTTACGGCAACCCAGCTGCGGAAAATAGAAACAGAAGACAATGTGGTGGCAGTGATCAAATTTGCCAACGGATCTTTGGGCACTATTGAAGCCTCAACCACCATTTACCCCGGCAACCTTGAGGAAAACCTGTCTGTCTTTGGCAGCGAGGGCACCGCGGTGCTGGGCGGCGTGGCTATGGGCAAATTGCGCGCCTGGCGCTTGGCGGGAGATGATGAAGCCGCGGTATTGGCAGAGCAGGATAATGAACCGGAGCAGCCGCGCTACGCATGTCATCAAGCTGTACTGGAAGACATGGCCATGGCGATTATTGATAACCGTAAGCCGGCAATAGACGGGTTGGAAGGAAGGAAAGCTCTTGCTATAATTGAAGCAATCTACAGATCAAATGATACCGGAATGCCGGTTTACCTGGGGGAGGAAAAGTGACAAATAATATAATTGCTCCTACCGCAAAATTAGGTGATAATTGCCAGGTGGGGTTTTTTACCGTAATCGGCGGCGACGCTGTTATTGGTGAAGGTACAATTATCGGCAATAATGTAACCGTATGCCCGGGCACTGTCATAGGCAAAGACGTATATATCGGCAACAACTGCGTTATCGGCAAGCAGCCCAAACTTTCCAAGACCAGCACGATTAAAAACAGGGAGCCCCTGCCGCCGCTGCAAGTCGGAGACGGTTGCACGGTGGGGGAAAATTCAGTTCTCTATGCCGGAACTTCCATAGGCAACAATTCATTTATCGGAGATCTGGCCAGCGTCAGGGAAAGATGTGAAATCGGCAGCTTCGTGGTGATCGGCAGGGGAGTTGCCGTGGAAAACGACACGTCGATCGGTGATTATACAAAGATACAGACCGGCGCTTACATAACGGCTTATATGACCATAGAAGATCATGTATTCATTGCTCCGATGGTTACGGCAACTAACGATAACTTCATGGGCCGAACCGAGAAGAGATTCAAATACGTCAAGGGCGCCCACATAAAAAGATGTTCGAGAGTGGGCGGCAACGCTGTTTTGCTGCCCGGCGTGACCCTTGAAGAAGAATCATTTGTCGCCGCCGGTTCCATTGTCACCAAGGATGTTCCCGCCGCAACTCTTGTTATGGGCGTTCCCGCCAAGGCGGCGAGAAAAGTGCCGGGCGAAGAGCTACTATCACCGAAATAGTGCAAGGAGGCAAACAATGCAGGTTCCCCAGTTTAGCTTGGCCGACCAAACCGCGCAAATAAAAAAAGAATTAGATGAAACTATCAATCAGGTTGTCACGAAAGGTTCCTTCATCCTCGGGGATAACGTCCGTAAACTCGAGGAAGAAGCAGCCGCGTACCTGGGTGTCAAATACGGTGTGGGCGTGGGAAACGGCAGCGACGCTCTCTATCTGGCGCTGCTGGCGTGCGACGTAGGCCCGGGGGACGAGGTAATCACGACGCCGTTCACATTTTTCGCCACTGCCGGGTCAATAGTAAGAGCAGGCGCGGTTCCTGTTTTTGTCGATATCGACCCGCAGACTTTTAATATAGACGCTAATTTGATTGAAGGCAAGATTAGTGAAAAAACCAGGGCCATAATGCCGGTGCACCTTTACGGGCAGTCGGCGGATATGGATCCCCTGATGAAAGTCGCCCGTAAATACAATCTTAGAGTGGTTGAAGATACGGCCCAAGCCATGGGTTCGGAGTATAACGGGCAAAAAACCTGCTCCTTCGGCGATGCCGGGTGCCTTAGTTTCTTCCCGACAAAAAATCTTGGCGGTTTTGGTGACGGGGGAATGGCAGTAACCAGTGATCCCGATGTTGCTGAAAAGCTAAGAATGTTAAGAGTGCACGGCAGCAGGAAAAAGTATTACCACGAAGTCGTGGGCACCAACAGCCGCCTCGATGAACTGCAGGCAGCAGTGCTTGTCGTAAAGATGAAATACCTCGACAAGTGGATAGCCGCCAGGAACAATTTAGCCGGGAAATATTCCGATTTGATGAAGCAAAACGGTTTGAATGGGATTGTCAAAGAACCGGTTGCACTCAGTAGCGGGTATCATACTTATAACCAGTATACCGTCAGAGTTCCTTTAAGGGACGAACTTCAAACATATCTGAAAGATTGCGGGATCGGAACGGCGATTTATTATCCCCTGCCGCTCCACTTGCAGCCTTCGTTTGCTAACCTCGGCTATAAACAGGGCGATCTCCCCGAATCGGAGAGAGCATGCGACGAGGTAATATCTTTACCGGTATTCCCAGAACTTAAAGATAAACAGTTGGAATATGTGGTAAAATCAATAAGGCAGTTTTATAAAGAAAAAGGTTTGGCATAATGAAGATAGTAACAGTAGTAGGCGCCCGCCCGCAGTTTATCAAGGCTGCCGCCGTTTCACGGGCAATCAGGAAATATAATTCAAATGGACAGGCTAACCGAATAGAAGAAATCATTGTCCATACCGGCCAGCACTATGACTATAACATGAGCGAGGTTTTTTTCGAGGAGTTAGATATACCGAGTCCGGATTATAACCTCGAAGTTGGTTCCGGACCCCACGGCCAGCAGACCGGCCGAATGCTGGAGGCTATTGAAAAGGTTCTTGATGGAGAAAGGCCGGACTGGGTGCTGGTATACGGTGACACCAACTCAACCCTGGCCGGTGCCCTCGCGGCGGCAAAAATGCACATACCAGTAGCCCATGTGGAAGCCGGGCTGAGGAGTTTTAACCGCAAGATGCCTGAGGAAATCAATCGTGTGCTGACAGATCACGTTTCAAGGTTGCTGTTTTGTCCGACGAAAACAAGTGCGGAGAATCTTAAGAAAGAAGGTATAATAGAAGGTATACACTGGGTTGGGGATGTAATGTTTGACTGCATACTTCACTACCGGTCTATAACTGAGGATACTAAAACTACTTTATCTATGATAGGGATTGAAAAAAAAGCTTTTGCACTGGCCACTGTACATCGTGCAGAAAACACTGATTCTTCCTCATCTCTTAGGGAAATATTTGAAGCTTTTAGACAAATTTCAGAACAGATACCTGTAGTTGTAGCTTTGCACCCGAGAACACGAAAATACTTAGATGATTATAATATAGAGCCAGTCCAGAAAGTTATAATTCTGGACCCTCTTTCATATTTGCATATGATTGAATTGGAATGCGCTGCCTATGTAATTTTGACAGACAGCGGTGGTGTACAAAAAGAAGCTTTTTTTGCAGGTACTCCTTGTATTACCATGCGGGAAGAAACTGAATGGGTTGAAACAGTAGAATGTGGTGCTAATGTTCTATGTGGCTCGTCCAAGATCAGGATATTAGATGCATATGAAACCATAAAAAAAAATAAGCACAAAATTGACTGTGAGATAGATATATATGGTAATGGAGAGGCAGCGAGAAAAATAGTTAATATATTAGTTAGTGGAAATTAATGAAAATCATATACGAACTATATATCAATTAAATGAATCAAGATTCATAGATTGATGGGGATGAAACCCTATAGTACCTTATTTGCTATATATATATCTGTATGTTCGATTAATAAACATAATGTAATATTTGATACTTGAGTAACATGAATTAACTAAATAATTAATTCTGTTTTCCTGGGGAATTAATTTTTTATAGTTGGGTTACTCACTATAATTAAATGATTAATAGAATTTTGAATACCGTACTAAAAATGGATTCTGAAGTGAAAATTATTTAAGGTAATAAGTATCTTTATAGTATATTTGAAATTTTCCAAATATATATAAATACATTCTTAGTGAATTCAATAAAGGTATTTAAGTGAAAATGATTAAAATCGAGAAAAAGAAAAAGTTATTTTTTATTATTTTTATAAGTACCGTGTTTGTTTTTCTGTTTCATAAAGGTATTTCAACGTGTGATTTATATTTTGAAGAGTTAGGAAATGATGGTTATTCACATCTAGTTATTGATGAAAGCTTTCGGAATATAATTGCATCCGAACAACAATTCTCCTTTGTGAGTTTAGCTAAATACAAAAATAATAAATATTTTTTATGCGACTATGTTAATATCTATTTGCTAAACTATAACGATGAAAAGAGTTGTCAACTTGTTAGGGTAACTAAGCCTGAAGGAGTCTATTGGAAACCTACAGGGCTCTTTTTTGATGAAGAGAGTAATATTTTATACGTTGCAAACTATAAAGGAAGAAATGTTCTGTTGTTAAAGTATTCGGAAGATGATAACCGATTTATTCTAATAAAGAATATAGTACATGAATCTATTGTTGGTCCGGAAAACTTGTTTGTTAATGATGAAGGAGAACTTTTATTGGCTGATTATGATGGAAATGCTATTCTTAAATTTAATAAAGATGGAGATTTTATATGGAGAGTGTATATTGGTCAGGCCCACGGGATTGTTGAAATTAATGGATATGTATATTGTACTTCGTTAGCCAATAGAGAGGTAATTAAAATTGATTCACAAACAGGCAATATTCTTAACAAAAAAGGTAATATGGGTACTGGATTGGGTGAATACCTGTGGCCTGTATTCATTACGAAAACTTTTGATAATAATATTGCTGTATTAGATGCTCATACCGGGAAAATTACTGTATTAGATATGAATTTAAATTTATTAAACTCATTTGGTGGTAATGGTCCTGGTGTTGATTTGCTTAATTACCCTTACTTTTTATCGATTACTGATGATTGTTATATGTTAATTGACTCAAATAATGAGCGTATTCTAAAACTAGATAAGAAATGGAAAGTGGAGACTCAGATAAGTTTTGGACAAATTATTAATGGTGGTATCAATAAAGAAATTATCAGAGGCACAAAGAATAACGGTTATAGTTATCCCAATTTATATGCCAATGATGTATTAAGTATATTAAATTTAAATTGGTTTTTAAAAAATTTTTATGTAAATGGTGGATTTAATTCCATTGATTACAATTCTGCCAACGGAGAAACAAAATATGAACTCGAGATTGATCACCCTAAGTTACCTTCATTTTGTGATGGATCACAGTTTTATATGGTATGGACAAATATAATTAATGCAGAAAATAAAAAATTATTACTTATTGGTTCTCCTCAGGTATCAGATGTAATTATTGTAGACACGGATACTGGCGCATGGGATATTGCCGATATTCCCATTGGTTCATGGAATATTAATGGTCAGATTGTTGATCGTTCAGGTAAGTTTATTAATGTAAAAAAACTTGTTTGGAATTCATTAAATAAATTTCAAAAATTGGATTTTCTTCTCGAAAATGATATAGATAGAATAGAAGCGTTTCGGACAGTTTTTTATCCTGATCTTTCCAATTCAGAAATGAAAGATTTATTTGAAAAATTGTTTTCTGTTTCAAAAGAATCTATTAATTTTTATAATGCGTACATAGCTAATGATCTTAATGAAGCTAAAACTAAATACCTTGTTAAAATATTGAATGAACACTATATCTACATGAGGGAATTGCTCGCTTTTAGATATTTAATTGGCAATACAGAAAATAATTTAAATATTTATGATTCAATTATTAATTTAACATCTAATAATAAATATTACCCTGGTCATGAGTTGGAAAAAGCTTTGAATGGTGAAGATTATGTTGCTGCAGTTGATAATCAAGATGGATATGGATTTACTATTAATTTAAAAGAAGATGTAGTTGTATCTGCATTATCTCTTCATTGGGTAAATGAAGATAATTATCCCAATGAATTTTATGTTACACTCTTGGATTGTAATAATAAAAAGATAAAAACTATAGAAATTAAAGGAAGTGGTAATGTATATGATTTAATTTTAACCCATTACAATGAACCTATTTTTAAAATTGATATAAAAATTAAAAGTTTTGTCGGACAGCAACGCCTTTTATTAAATGGTATTCATGTTTTTGGAGTTGATAGTATTAATTAAAAGCTAAATTATTTAGTTGAATTTATTTTATGGGGAAAAATTAATACTAGACTAATTGTATGTTACGTTATTAATAATAAATATTTAGCATAATTATTTCTAGTAAAATATGTTTTCTATTATAAAAATTAAGATGCATTAAAAAGTAATTATTTCTTTATCAGGAGATAATATGGGAATATTTTCATCTTTTAATTTTATTATTAAACATAGATTATTACTATATAGGACGACTATTAGTGATATTAAAAGTAAATTTGCGGGTTCTGTGTTTGGATTATTTTGGCATTTTTTATATCCTTTACTGTTATTAAGTGCTTATGCCATGGTTTATATATATGTATTCAAGGTGCGTCTTCAGTTATTTGATTCCAATGAATATGTATTATTAATATTTTGCGGGTTGATTCCTTTTCTCGGTTTTGCCGAGGCATTAGGGCTTGGGGTGGGGTCTGTTGTAGCCAATTCTAGCTTAGTTAAAAATACCTTATACCCTATCGACCTAGTCCCTGTGAAAGCTGTATTTACAGCTCAAACCACGCAGGCTGCCGGTTTGTTTTTATTGTTGCTGATGTTGGGTTTTTATGGGAAATTGACCATATGGAGCTTTTTGATAATCCCTGTTTGGCTGTGTCAGATCCTTATGACAATAGGAATGGTTTGGTTATTGTCAAGTATTAACGTGTTTGTGAGAGATTTGCAGAGTATTATTTCAGTGATAATTATGTTCCTGATGATGATTACACCCATTGCCTATACACCTGACATGGTACCGGAAAATGTGCGGCTGGTGTTTAGTTTCAACCCATTATATTACATTGTTATCGGCTTTCAAAATAGTCTGATTCTTGGGAAATACCCAGGAGACGATGTCTTAATGACGTTGGTTATTATTAGCTTTGGATCATTTATTTTCGGCTATTGGTTCTTCTCAAAGATGAAAAAACTGTTCGCCGAGAATATATAAAAATTGAGTTCCGTTTAAGAAGGGAGCTCTATATATCATGAATGCCTTAGAAATAAAGCATGTGTCAAAAATGTACAAGCTATATAACAGTAATTTCAGCAAGTTCATAGATGCCTTTGGACTTGACAGTATTTTTTTTTGGAAAAAGAATAAATACCAGGAATTCTGGGCACTAAGAGATATTGAACTTACTGTAAAAAAAGGTATGAGACTTGGTATTATCGGTAAAAATGGTGCGGGGAAAAGCACCTTGTTGAAGATAATCGCCGGTAATTTAAAGCCGACATCTGGCTCTATTAAAATAAATGGAAAGATTCAGGCCCTAATGGAATTAGGAACAGGATTTCATCCGGAATTTACGGGAAGGGAAAATATTAGAGTCGCCTTATCTTACCTTGCGTGTTCCTTGCGCGAAATTAAAGAAAAAGAACAGGAAATCATTCATTTTGCCGAAATTGATGATTTTATTGACCAGCCACTGAAAACCTATTCAGCCGGGATGTACGCTCGCCTGGCTTTTTCTACCGCTACTGCCATTGAACCAGAGATTCTAATTATTGATGAGGTTCTTGGTGCAGGGGACGCCTATTTTGCTGGGAAATGCATAGAAAGAATGAAGAAACTGACTGAAGACAACAATTCCACCGTGTTATTTGTCAGTCATGATTTGGGGAGTGTCCAAAGGTTTTGTGAGCATGTTATCTGGATTGATAAAGGGAAAATTAGAGAATCCGGTGACCCTCTATCAGTCATAAAAAAATATGCTACGGTAGTTAGAAAGGAAGAAAGTATACGCCTTATAGCCAGAGATATGAAGGTTTTGAAGAATCAGGCAGCTTCCATTAACTCTCTGGATGATTTATATACCAATATACTCTTTCACTTTGTTCCCCAGGATAGGAAGAAGATCAAAGGGAAAAAAGTAAATATATACCAAATTGGATTATGTCAGAATGACTCGTTAATTTCACAAATAGAAGTCGGGGGTCCGATGGATAATTCCCCGGAACAGATGAGTTATATCATTGATACTAGAGGGTTTATGGACTGGAGCAATCCCCAAAAAGACCGACTAGGTTATTACAGAGAAATACTGGGTTTAAACAGCAAGTTTGGCCATGCTCCTTTTCAATTTGCTGTCCCCAAGGCTAATATTGGAAATAGGCAACCTCTCACAATAAAAGTCTTGTCTGCTGTAGACTACGAAGGAATTATTCTTGAACTGTTTGATGGGAGTAAATACTATCGTCTTGGAGAATTATCCATCGGAGAGGGTAATGTTTCAGAGTTTCAAATTCCTAATGAAATTATTAATAAATCAACAGATGATGCGATAGATGTCAAAAAAGAGGAAGAAAACAAGTTTTTATTCAATGATAAGGAATTGTTTCCACAAAATATTGAGGTTGATGAATTTAGTGAATACGGCAGCAAAGAGGCTTGGATAGAAGCAGTTGTTCTGTATAATCATGAAGGGGAAGATACTCGGGTTTTTGAGATTTTCAAGCCAATGAAAGTATCGTTTTATTATAAAAGTACCATTGAATTGATTAATCCTGTTTTCGTTTTTTGTATCTATCTCCTTGATGGTAGGTGTGCCAGTCAGTGGGTGGCTGATTCATCGAAATTCGGAACCAGCCGTTTGCCTAAAAAAGGAGTATTCCATTTCTACATTGATCAATTAAGCTTGGGAAAAGGTCAGTATATTGCTAGTGCAGCTATATTTAAACAACTGTCATTGCATGGTAACGAAACCGAAAGCTATCACGTATTGGACCATTGCATACATTTTGAGGTTACCCAAATTGAAGACGGAATCGACAGAGGGATAGCAATTCAAAATTTTAGAACGGGGATTACCAGATGACTAATAAAAACTTCTATAATCGTACGGAAGTTTGGGGAAAAGAGCCAGAGGAATACCAAATTCAGGTACAAAGGGATATACTGGACATTTTGAATATCCTCTCTGATGACATTAAGTCAATACTGGATGTGGGTTGTGGCGATGGATTTATAACAAACTGGCTTCCTTCTGGGATAAATGTTGTGGGAATTGATATCAGCGCCGAGGCACTGAAGTATGTCAATAAACCCAAGATAAACGGTTCTGTAACTCAAATTCCCTTTCAGGACAAATCTTACGATCTGGTGATGGCCAATGACCTTATTGAGCATTTGAATGAGTTAGATTATTCTGCTGCTTTAGTAGAAATAAAGCGGGTTGCCAGGCGGTTTGTTTTGATTACTGTTCCGTTCAAGGAAAATTTAGAAGCTGGTAATTATAAGTGCGAATCATGTGGTAATAAATACCATATCAACGGCCATTTTCGATCTTTTAACATTGATACTGCTCAAAAGATGTTGGGTGATGATTGGATACCGATTTTACATGTGTTATCTGGGGCCGAACAAACTTATGAATTACCAGAGATCATTAGTTATAAACGACAAATAGGAATTTGCGATGATTCCTCAAACACATTATGCCCCTATTGTCTATTTCAGAACTCCATTAAGCAAAAAAATTGGGAATCTCCGTTAACCAAGAGAATGGAAGCCTTTCTTAATGCCATACTTCTTAAAAGTGGGGATAATTGGTTTAATCGATCCGAGTTAATTACTGTTTTTGAGAAAAAAAGCTACAACGTAATTGAAGAAATAAAATATTCAATTGATGACAGTATTGTTGACAAAAATTTAAAAGCATGTAAAGTAGAATCCTTCTGCGTAAATTCCAACAAGATAAATCTGCGTTATCCAAGTCTTTATTATAAAGATTTTCTACCCCGAAAGAATCCTCGACCTTATTTTTGTGCAAAATTAAGTAAAGAAAAATACAACCAAATTAATTTTAAACCAGACGATTTAATTAAGTTTGGTTTTTATGATACTGAAAAACAAAATATTACTTTTAATGGGGAAGCCTTTATTCAAACCAATTTTTCCATATATGTATATACTGACGAAGAGAATTATAAACTAGTTCAGGAAGAAAGCCGAATCGGAAATTTTAATATAACAGTGGATAAACGCAACATGGCCTTAAGCGAGTTTGGTTTTTTAGTTGCCATTCAAGGAAATCAACCTTTCGTTCTTTCAAGCATAACTTACGGGGAACAGGGGATTTCAGAAGAAATTATAGATTTGACTACAAATAGTAATGCTCGTTTTTTACAAACCCAGTGGAATAATGTTCGTATCCTTTTGTCTCTTCCTTATTACAAAAAATATGCGCCTGGTGTTGTACTGTTTAAAAAAATGTTAGCTAGAGAAACGAATTTATCTCTAGTTAAGTTATTGTATAATTTACAATTCGAGCTTAGAAATCTTGGAGAACATAATAAGGAAGTTGTCAATCAACTTAACGAAAAGACAAATGTTATAATTAACAATCAACTTCTTTTTTTTGAACAAAAAATCAATCAACTAGCTGAAGAATCAAAAAATGCAATTAATAATAACCTGCTAACCATGGGACACAAGATCGATAAAGCAGAACGAAAGATCTCTAACTTAGGGAATGAGCTTAAATTATCATTCAACATTTATCGTAAGTTGATGATGGAAGAAAGCGAGTTAAAGAATAAAGTTTTAGTCTTAGAACAACAACTGATTAGATCAAATCGGGAATTTGATTCATGCATTAAAATATTGCATCAACAATTAGATGAGTCAAAAGCATTAATTGATAAAATCTCGCTTGAGGTTGAAATATTAAAAAACCGAAAAAGCCATTTAAGTTTAATAAAAAATGTTATCAACTCTTTCAAGAACCGGTGTCGTGCTCTGAAAAGTTATCAACCTGTCCGATATGAAGAGGAAAATTTATTTACGCCTGAGGTCTGTCACCAAGATTATCTGGGCTCCTTAAATAAAGACGATCATAGAAATTATCTGATGGTATGTCATGACCAAGATATTGACCGGAGGATCATCCAGGAAGCCAAAATATTGGAAAAGTTAGGGTGGAAGGGCCTAATTATTGCCCTGGCTTTCGATGGAAATGATAAACTAGATGAGGATTCTAGTATCCCTGTTCACAGAATCGGGCTGAACAAAATCATTCCTGACTGCAAAGCCTATAGAAATTTCAATAAACGCCAATATTGGTTGTTAAACTATATCTATAATGTTGGGCATATTTTATTGAGTGAAACCGTTTTAACGAGATTGGTCAATCTTCTGTTTAGGGTTTTATCAAAAATGAACAATCTAATTTACCACTTTGACCTTATCCTTACTTATAGGAATAAAACTATCTACCATCCCCTGCCTTTCACTCGGGCATTCAATGCAGCTGCAAATCTGTATCATTCTTCTATTATATTTGCCCATGACTTGACGGCTTTAAGGGCGTGCGTGGAAGCATCCAAGGTCTGGGGTGCCAGGTTGGTCTATGATTGTCATGAGTTGTACCCTGAGCAAAAAGTGTTCTCTTCCGTACAGTATAAGATGTTACGAAAAGAAGAAAAGGACCTTATTAATAACACAGATTTAGTCATTATCGCCAGCCACGGTTCGGGAGAAGTCTTGAAAGAACGTTACCCTGAAGTGAAAGGAAGGGTTAAAGTCGTCCTCAACGCGACTAACACTAATAATCTTATAGATCCATTAAACCCTCCTAATAAGATCAGAGAAAAAATTGGAATCCCCGAAGACCATAAGATAATTTTGTATCAAGGGGGAATCACCTATAACCGAAACCTGGATATCTTCCTGAAAGGATTTATAGAGGCAAAGTTACCCAATGTGCATATGGTCTTTATGGGCCCGGCTATTAACGACTACATATTACGATTGAAGATAATTGCTGGCGAGCTATTGGACAAGACTATCCATTTTACCGAACCGGTATCCCAAAAGGTTTTATTAGAATATACTACGTCTGCCGATATCGGGGTCATTCCTTATCCTCCCAGTGATTTAAATAGCCTCTCGGCATTCGCCGAGGCAGATGGCACAAGGCTTTGCTTGAACCATCGTTATTGAATTCCTCCTACTTACCATAGAGGAATTTTTTTTAAATCCGCATCCAATTGGGAATTCGGATCT
>Ga0067045_1030754_pt1 | contig 14207 bp, 4 predicted proteins | sample TerdegcTABiofilm_FD_59184 | JGI IMG/M metagenome (GOLD analysis project Ga0067045, IMG submission 59184) | Combined Assembly of (Gp0054472, Gp0054536) Wastewater bioreactor microbial communities from Singapore -Terephthalate degrading...
GGCGGCTGCGGCCGCCGTGCGCGCCAGGGCGCTGCAGGGTATGGTCGAATTGGCCGTTTACCTGGGCGACTTTGGCGCCGCGCGCTCGTCCAGCGAACGAGCCCTGGCGCTATATCGCCAGTTGGGCGACAAGCCCGGCATCGCCTATGCGCTCCTGATATTAGGTGGTCAGGTGGCCCAAGCCCAAGAGGCGTGGACAGCGGCGCGCCCGCCCCTCGAGGAATGTCTGTCGCTGTATCGTGACCTGGGCGACCGGGCAGGTATCGCCGCGGCCACAATAGAGCTGGGATACCTGACCTACTGGGAGGGCAAGCGCGCCGAAGGGTGCGCGCTCATCGAGGCAGGGCTGATCGTGCAGCGGGAACTGGGCCTGGTGACGTATGCCTCCCGCGCGGCGTTCTTGCTGGGGCATATCGCCCGCCAGGAGGGCCAGTACGCCCTGGCGCGTTCGCATTACGCCGAGAGTATGGCCGGCTTTGGAGAAGTCCCCTATGGCTTGTTCTACGAGTTGGCGGCGTTTGGCTGTCTGGCCGCCGCCGAGGGGCAGTTCGAGCGGGCGGCGCGGCTGTACGGCGCGACCGAGCGCGTGGGTGAGATGGCCGGAATTGCCATGGTGCCGCACGAGCGCACCTGGCACGATCCTGCCGTGGCGGCGGTGCGCGCCGGGTTGGACGAGGAAACCTTCGCCGCGGCCTGGGCCGCCGGCCGCGCCATGACGCCGGAGGAGGCTGTCGCCTACGCGCTGGAGGGAACCGAGACCTGCCAGGTCTGAAAGCCCCCCGTTTTCCGCGAGAAAACGGGGGGCTTTTGTTTCCGCGCAACGCTCAAGCAACGCCGGGGAAACGGCGGTTGTGATATGCTGGTGTGAGACTTCGGAAGTCTGGAGAAACCTATGTCAAAACCAGCCGCCGCTTCGTCTTGCTCCCAACTGTTCACCGTACGGTTGTGGTACGAGGACCTGGGCGATGGCCGCAGCGAGTGGCGCGGCCAGGTGCAGCACGCGCTCAGCCGTGAAACGCGCTACTTTCGCGATTGGCCGACGTTGATCGCATTCCTGGCAGAACAGTTGGAAAAGCACACTGCCCTGGCAGAAAAAGGAGACGAGGGCTGAGATGGTGACTGGCACAGCGAGGTCCGGCACATCCAGAGCGACCGGCGCTGGACGTTTGCCGGCCTGGACAAGACGCTCGAGTTCCTGCGGCGGCGCGTGGGCGCGCCGGAGGCATTGAGTTTGGACGAGGAAGGAGAAAACCCATGAACCTGAAATATAGTCACTACTCGATAGCAGATGTCAAAGCAGTCAAACGGCTGTCCGCTGCCGCAGTCGCGGTGACGCCAGCCATGGAGTCCAATATCCTCCAGACTTTCGCAGCGGCCGAGGAGGCTCTCGCCAGACTGGAGTATGGCCAGGCCCTTGACCTCTACGAGCAGGTGGGAAATCTGATTCTCACCTATTTCGGCCACAAACCGCCGCTCACGGTTCCCGGCCAGCCCACACCCCATGTATACGGCCTCTTCGATCCCATGCTCAAGGCCGCGTGCGTTTCTATGGCCAACATAGCCAGGCAACTGCCCAAACCGGGTGGCGAACAGCCAGGCGATCTATCGCCCGCCGAAAGGCGGGGACTGCGGGCCATCCCTCCCACTTCTAGCAGCAGCGCAAAGAAGATTGCAGCGTATTCGTACGGTTGGCTTTCTGGCGGGCAAGTGCAGGAGATCGCCTGGAAACCTGGTGGCCGGCCCAGTCTGATCGGCTTGAAGGGCGTGTACGAGGCGCGGCTCATCACTGACCGGCTGTCGGACCTGGTCTTTGCTCCTCAGTGCGATGCAGACTTTGTCCTGGGCATTCCTCATCTTTACTACTATGTGCTGCCCATGCGCAAGGCCGAATGCTGTCTCGGGCTGGGGCTACATGCCGCCGCCGAGCAGCACTATCTGACCGCGGCAGACTATCCTTACTTGAACCCCGAGATAGAAGCGCCCAATCTGTGGCTGCGCCTGGCGCGTCTCTATCGGGACTGGGGACCAGAGTACTGGATCCGTATCGTCACGGCGGCCGGGACTGAGCCGGAGGGCAGCCCGCTCTACACCCGGCCGGCCCTGACACCCGGGACGGAGAAGGCGCGCCACGTCCTTCAGCATCTCTCGGAACTCATCTCCGGCAAGGCCACCATCGCGCAACTGGGACTGGATCTCGATTTCGTTACCGTAATCTTGGAGGTCTACACCTGGCTGCTGGTTCTCGATTGGACAGGCGACCCCGGCGTGCCTATGTGGACGTTTGAACACCTGCAGAACGTGGCGCGGTACATGGCGCAGCAGGCGATCCAGGCCGAGCAGATGGCGTTTACCTTCTATGACCATGCCGACGCCGACCTGCTCCAGGCGAACGATCTGAAAAGGGCCGTTGACGCCGCCAAGAGCCAGGTGCCAGAATCTGTGGCCGACGCCGAGGCCGCCAGTCACTACCTCGACTCTCTCCTTGGTCCCTGCCTGGCTTCTGGCAACTTGCTCCTCTCCTCCGGGCCTCTGGCAGTCCAATGTCTGCCTGCCGCGATCCCTCTGAACTCTTACTTGTTCGCCGTCGCCGAGGAGGTGATTGCACTGGGCAAGTTCACCCAGGAGATGGTGCCGACCTGCGTGGGCGCCGGGGATTTCATGAAGGTGTGGTACTCGTGGATAGACCTCCAAACCGGCCAACCGAAGGAGGATTGGCAGCTCGTGCGCATCAGCGGCGTCGTTGATCCCAACACGGTCACCGTGAACGACTGGAATCCCGTGCCGGGGAGAAATTACTTGCGCTGGGAGATCCATCGGCCATCCGCCAAGCAGGCCTGGGTGGACGCCGTCCACGAACTGTACCTCTGGTATTGGGCCGTCGTTGCCAATGAAGATTGGAGAAAGTGGTGGCTCTTTGAGTCGCTTCCCGACGAAATGAAAGCATCTCTCATGGCGTGGGGCATGAAGCCCCCGGAGCCCCCTATCCCCGTGCTCAGCCAGGAGGAGCAGGCCAAAGCCAGGGTGGAGACTGCCTGGCTGAACATGGCGGCGGCTGAATCGCAAATCTGGTCGGCGGAGAAGAGAGCGCGTGCGACACAGGCAGGAGTAGCGGCAGCGAACGCTCAGGCGGAGCGCGCCCAGGGGGCTTACGATGACTTTGCCGGCGCAGACCATGTCTACAACGCCGACGTCTGGCGCAGCCTGGCCGGCGAAGCAGCCGCTATTGCCCGCAGCTACCTGCGAAGGGCCCTTAACGTGGCGCGCCAGATGGAGCGCGCCTGGAACTTTGAGTACGACGACCAGAGCCAGTTCTTCGGCACCGACTATCTCATCTCCTTCACTCCTGAAAAGCCGGTTGAAGGGGGCGTTGTCAAGCCATTGCTCGTTGGCGAGCGCCTGCTGCTCTATATTGACCACTTTACGGTCGCTCAACTCCAGGTGGCCCGCAAGCAGGTCCCGATCAAGCACACGATCTCTCTGGCCCAATCCTTCCCCTTCCAGTTCGAGTTCGGCCTGCGCCGCACCGGCCGCATGCAGTTCGACACCTCGCTTGATCTCTTCGACAGCGCCTACCCTGGCACCTATCGCCAGCGCCTGGAGGGCGTCGAAGTCGAGTTCGTCGGCCTGCTCCCGCGCGGGGGCGTAAGGGCCTCCCTCACACACGGTGGCCTGTGCTTCTATCGCACGGCCGACGACCAGGTCGCCTTCCGGCTCCAGCCGCGCGAGACGCTGGTCTTGTCCGAATTCCGCGCGAGCCAGGATTCGCTCCTATTGCCTGCGGACCCGCGCCAGATGAAAGTCTTTCAGGGAGCGGGCGTTTCCGGGAGTTGGGTACTGGAGGTTCCCGCCGAGTTGAACGAACTCGATTTCCGTACTCTGGTGGACGTGCGTATGACGTTCTATTACCGCGCCTTTTACAGCGAGTCCCTGGCGCGGATGGTGCGGACGCGCCTGGAAGGCAAGGATTCTCATCAACGCAGTACGAGTGTGTCCCTGCGCTGGCTCTTCCCCGAGGCCTTTTTCCAGTTTCTGGACAGTGGCGAGACCCAGTTCGAGCTCACCGACCAGGACTTTGCGGCGAACCAACTCGACCCGCAACTCGCCCGTGTCAGCCTGCTCGTCTCCACTCGACCCGGTGCCGTCCTGGGCAACCTCGAGTTCGGCCTGGCTGTCCCCGGTCACCCGGATGCGATCTTTGCCAGGCCAAATGCGCAAGGCATCATCACGCCGGCCGATGCGTCGGCCTGGCAGGACCTGGGAAAAGGACCGGCTCTGGGCGCCTATCGCCTGTGTGCGGGCCAGCCTCATGGCCCTCTCGCCGATGCTATCGCCGACCTGGTCCTCATTCTCGACTACCGGTTCACGCCGCGACTGCTCGGAGTGTGAGGCCCGGCGTCCCCAACTGGAGGAAGAGCCATGAGCACACAGGACATTGGTTTTGACGCTCAGACCCCGTCACTGCCACAGGGCGGCGGCGCGGTGAGTGGGCTGGGGGCGACCTACGAGCCGGAACTGTGCACCGGCAGCGGCTCCTACGTCATCCCGCTCGACGTGCCCAATGGGCCTAATAGCATCGGCCCACGCCTGACGCTGCGCTACGACACCGGCAGCGGCAATGGCCCATTTGGCCTGGGCTTTAGTCTGCCGCTGCCCCGCATCCTGCTCGACACTGCCCACGGTTACCCGCGCTACGACGGCGGCGACCCGCTCCTGCTGGAAGGTGCCGGGCCGATACTGGACCTGGGCGCCGACCCGGTCAGCGGGCAGCACCGCTACCGCCTGGAGGTTGACGCCGCTGTCTGGCAGGTAGAGGCAAGCGGCGCCGGCTTTCGACTCACCGACCGCGACGGGCGCTGGTACTTTTTGGGCACGAGCCCCGCAGCGCGCCTCTCGGGCCGTCCGCCGGGCATGCCCGGAGGCGCGGAATGCGTCTTTGCCTGGCATCTGGAGCGCATAGAGGATCCACTTGGCTACACGGCTACCTTCACCTGGGCGCGCGACGAGGATGGCCGGCAGCTCTATCTCGAGCGGGTGGCCTACGGCCCTTATGAGGTGCGCCTGCACTACTCGATGGACCGGCCCGACCCGGTGCGCTCTGGTCGGGCCGGCTTTCTCGTCACCACCTCGCGCCTCTGCCAGTCCATTGAGCTCTGCCTGCCGGGCGAAGCCCACCCCGTTCTGCGCCGTTGGGAGCTCGCCTACAAACCCGATCCACCGCCGGCCAACAATGTCTCACTGCTCACCGACGTAGCACTCATTGGCATCGCCGCCGATGGCGCCGAACTCCCAGGACCTGCGCTACATTTGAGCTACTCATCCCCAGCGCCGCGAACACTCCGGCATCTGGAAGGACTCCCTCAGGCAGGTGCGCCCGGCCCCTTCCGTCGCGACGACAACCGCGCCGAGTTGGTGGATTGGACCGGTGACGGTCTTCCCGACCTGCTCGAGATCGGCCCAGGTGGCGAGGCCCGCCTGTGGCCCAATCTGGGTGATTGCCAGTGGGGCGCGCCGCACCGCCTGGGCAACCTGCCCGGCCTGGAGCAGGGTGCCGTTTTTTCGTTTGTCGACCTGAATGGCGATGGTTGCGCCGATCTGTACCGACCCGACCGCCGGCTGGACGGCTATCTGCCGAGAACGCCAGGCGGCGGCTTTGAACGCCCCGTGCTGTGGCCCCAAGCCCCGGACGTTTCGCCCGGCGACCGCCACGCCCGCCTGGTTGACCTGGATGGCGATGGCATCCCTGACCTGATGGCCGATTCCAGAGACGCCCTGCTCCTCTATTACCGCCAGTCGCCTGTGACGGCGTCCGGCCAGACCGGCCCGGATGGAAGGGATGGTTGGCAGGCGGCGCCGCGCGTCGTCCCGCGCGGCCAAGCCCCTGTCCCGGATCTCTCTGACCCGCACGTTATGCTGGCCGACATGACCGGCGACGGTAACTCTGATCTGGTGCGCGCCGACGGTGGCGGCGTTACCTACTGGCCGTATCTGGGCCTCGGCCGCTGGGCGCCTCCGGTAATCATGGCTGGCGCTCCCCACCTGCCCCGCGACACGGACCCACAGCGCCTCTTCCTGAGTGACATTGACGGCGATGGCTGTGCTGACCTGCTCTACCTGGGCCTGGATTATGTGCGCTACTGGATTAACCAATCCGGCGTTCGTTTCGGCCAGATGCACGAGATCCGCTTTCTGCCGCCCATTGACCCGGCTGAGACGCGCCTGGCCGACATGACCGGCGTTGGCGCGCCCGGCCTGCTCTGGAATGCGCCCCGCGGGCCGGGTCGCGCTCCGACCTATTACTTCCTCGACCTAAACGGCGGTGTCAAGCCGTACCTGCTTTCTTCTGTTGCCGATGGTGTAGGTACCGAGACGCGCATCACCTATACGACTTCGGCGCGCGAGGCGGCCCGTGATCGCCGCAGCGGCCGGCCCTGGTCTACCTTCCTCCCCATCGTCGTATCGGTTGTAGCGGAGGTGACCATCCGCGACCAGGCGACCGGCGTTACCTCCTGCACCCGCTATCGCTACCACGATGGCCGTTACGATGGTGTGCTGCGCGAGTTCGCCGGCTTTGGTTGCGTAGAACAGGATCAACTCGGAGACGCGACCATTCCTACACTGCGCACAGTCACCTGGTTCTATACTGGCGTTGACCCCGACCATCCATCCGAGCGCATGCCGATGGGCGAGCGGCGTAGGAGGCGTTCTGTGCGCGGCCACCTGCGCCGCCGCGAGCGCTACGGTCTGGACGGCTCCCCTGACGAGGGCCGGCCCTATGATCGCCAAGAGGATGAATGGATAGCCGACTCGCAGGATACGGCGGGTGGACGGGTTTACCTGCCTCGCCTGCGCCGGAGCATACAGACGACGTTGGAGCGTCAACCGCAGCCTGCGGCGCAGGTCGTCGTCGAGAACCTGGCGTGGGATGCCAATGGAAACCTGACTGACTCAGTGCGCACCGAGCGCACCCTGGTCGGTCCATACCTGCCGCCGGGCAGCGTCGAGGAGCACCAACGGATCATTCACGCCGACTATGTTGCCGACCCGAACCGGCGCTTTATCAGCCGCCCCAGCCGCATCACCGAGAAGGACGGCAACGGTCAGGCCATCTCCGATACTGTGCTGGAGTACGACGGCCTGCCGGAGGGAGTGGGCCAGCAGGGGCTGGTGACCCGCCGCCTGGCGCTGGCTCTCACCGACGAAGTGGTCACCGCTGTCTATGGCGCCGACCCGCCTGACCTGGCAGCGCTTGGCTATTTCCGCCGCCCAGGCGAGAACGGCTGGTGGATCCAGCAGGCGGCCTATCAGCGATTGGAGATCGGAGGCGAACTACTGGGGCGCATCACCAATCCGTTGGGCGCGGTCACCGAGTTCGCCTACGAACCCCACGGCATGTTCGCAACCCGCGTCACCGACCCGGCTGGCAACACCCTGCATGCTCAATACGACCTGCGTGCTTGCCGCCTGGCTCGCCTGGTTGAGGCCAATGGCGTCGAACACCAGGCCGTCTACGATGCCCTCGCCCGCCTCACGCGCCTCGTCTATGCCGGCGACACACCTGAACTGCCCACCGCCACCTACGAGTACCTCATCAGCGACACACCGGTCGAGCGTGTCACGCGTAACCGGGCAGTGAGCGGCGGGTCGGCCACTGTGGATAGCCGCGAGCGGTTTGACAGCAGCGGCCATCTACTCGAGCGCCGCGTCTCTGGCGATGACGGCGAGGTGATCGTCGAGTGCCACGCTTACAACGCGCGCGGCCAGCGCGTCGCCACCTTCGTAGAGCGCATCCCGGACTTGTCTACCTTCGCCCCGCCCGCACCCGACCTGGCTCACCTCTCCATCTGCTATGATGCGCTGGGCCGGCCCGTCCGTCAGGAGCGGCCCGATGGCGGCGTGTATACCTGGCGCTATGCACCGCTGTTGGTCGAACTGGCGGATGAAGAGGACAATACGCCTGGCTCACCGCACTTTGCTACACCCGTCCGCCGCTGGCAGGACGCCTCCGGCCGCCTGCGCGCTGTCCAGGAGAACGTGGGAGGCGCTTGGTTCACCAGTCTTACCGAGTATGATTCGGATGGCCGTATCTTGCGTCACACCGACGCCGCTGGCCACACGGTGCGCTTCTGGTATGACCTGCTTGGTCGCCCACTCTGCGCCGAGCGTCCCGAATCCACCACAGTCGCTGTCTTTGATGCAGCCGGCAACCCCGTCGAGGGGCGCGCAGCCGATGGCAGCCGCGTGTTGCGCACCTACGACCCCTGCCTGCGGCCCATCGCTATTCGGTACAATGATCCGAATGCTATACCGGTGGTTCGCTTCACCTACCATGACAACGGTGTAGCGCCGCCGCCCGAGGCTGGGGCGCACTCCGCAGGTGGACGGTGTGTGCGCATTGACGACGAGAGCGGCGCTACGATACTGGACTATGACTTACGCGGCCGGGTCGCGCTCAAGCGTGCCCTACCCCTCGGCACCAGCCAGGCTTACGACCTGCGTCTGGAATACCGGCCCGATGGTCAACTTGCCCGTGTTGTCTATCCCGATGGGCAGATAGCCGAGTATATTTATGATCGGCGTGGTCAACTCGCCTCTATCCCCGGCGTGATTGAGGCCGTTGAATATGACCTTGCGGGGCGGAAGCAGCGCATGCGCTACGCCAACGGCATTGAGCAGTGCTGGGATTATGATTCGGTGACGCGGCGACTGACCTCGATGGCCATAAACGATCCCGGCGGCCAGCCGTTGTGGTCTACCGCTTACACCTGGGACCTCGTCGGTAACCTGGTTTGTGTAGATAGTCCTGATCCCTGCCTCGCGGCACAGTATACCTACGACGACCTCTATCGTTTGGTGAATGCATCGACCGGGGCCGGCGAGTGTTGGGGCTACACCTATGACGCGGCGGGCAATCTGACATTCAAGTCGGACGTGGGCGCCTACCAATACGGGGGGGACGGCGCTCCGGCTAACTGCCTGACCAATGCTGGGAGTTGGCGCTTGAGTTATGACGCGCGCGGCCAAATGCGCGATACCCCGTGGGGTCGCATGGACTGGGACTCCGTTGGCCGGCTGGTACGTATCCACGCGCCGGGTGGGGGCCAGACCGAGTTTCGCTATGATTATGCCGGGCGACGGGCTGCTGTGCAAAATAGCAGCGGGACTCCCGGCAGTCAGCGTCTTACCCCTGACCCACTCTATGCCGTCGAGGATGGCCGGCTCGTGCTCCACATCAGCGACGGCCGCTGCATCGTGGCCCGCCGGTTCGGCCAGGACACGTGCTTTCTCCACGTGGACCACCTGGGCAGCACCGTCCTGGTCAGCGAGGCGAGTGGGGCCGTGTCGCGCCGGGTACGCTACGACCCGTGGGGCCAGGTGCTCGCCAAGACGGGCAGCGATCCACTGACAGTGGGTTACATCGGCGCCGATCTCGACTCCGGTTCTGGCCTCCTCTATCTGACGAGCCGCTACTATCATCCCGCACTGGGCCGCTTTATCAGCCCCGACTCATTGGTTGGCGAGGCCGGGCGATTGAGCAACTGGAACTTGTACGCCTACTGCAACAACAACCCGCTCATCTATGCGGACCCCAGCGGCCATGGATGGCTGGAATGGCTTCTGGGGGGCATTGCGATTGTTGCGTCCGTTTTCGTCCCTGGGACGACTGCGGTGGTGGTAGGTGCCGTTTCGGGCGCGACGGCAGGGGGCATCGCTGCCTATGAACGCGGCGGTGACGTGTGGAACATTCTCGGCGGAATGCTCTTCGGGGCGGCAGTGGGTGGGCTCTGCGCTTACGCGAATATACAGCTTGGCGACGTTTTCAAGATAGGGCAATCCATGGGCGCCGGCCAAAAGTTTTTCATGAGCGTTGGTAATGGGGCGTTATCAATGGGCATCAGGGGCACAGGCACCGGTATCGTGACCGGCTTTGCCGGCGGCATGGGCAAAGGCGGCGACATTTTCGAGCACATGATGACCGGCATGGCCCTGGGCATGATGACGGGCGCCATCCTGGGCGCCGCGTCGCTCGAGCCGCCTCAGAGCAAGAATCTGCGGGACGTTAGTCTCGGGCAATTTAAGGAATTTGCCCCGCCCGAATCGTTCCGGGATCCAGCGGAGGACATACGCTGGTTCGGCGCGCTGACCAAGCTCGCGAATCCTGTCGGTACCTTGATGACGAAAACGATCAATGCGCTGTCCGAGTGGGGTGTGTCACAGGTCGCGTCGCAAGTCGTCACCTCGGTTGGGCAAATGGTAGCCACCGACATGGTTATCACCGCCTACAACACCGACGCAGGGCGCAGCCTGATTGACAAGTACCTGCCCGACCTGTATCTGGTGACGGTCGGGATCCCAGGGCTATCCTACGCGCTGGCCGATGCCCTTTTCACGCCGCCCACGTCGGGCAGGTCCTAGTGGACTGTGGCGCAAGTTTTGCACGCAATGGGAGAGAGCCCTGCTGTTATTCAACGGCCCGCCAGTGGATGTTGTACTTTAACGAATTGTTCCAACAATAGATTCCTTGTGACCGTCCAGGCGCTGACTGAAAGCCACCCTTTTGGGCCTGCGGCCAATGGTCGGCCTTCGCCGACCTGAGTGTCGGCACAGGCCGACACCTGGCGCGAAGCGTCTATAGGAGCGATTTCAATCACTCCAAAGATTCGTTGACAACATGCCCAATGTAAAAAGTGCCAATCTACTGTATAGCATCGCAGGAGGAAAAATGTCTGTCAAGAGAGTGTTCCAGATGATGTTGGTTGCCAGCGCGGTGCTGGCAGTGGGCGTGGGTACCGGGCCTGCGGAGATTGCCCGCGCGCTGCCGGTGGTGCAGCAGCCGGGGCCGGCGGGGGCGACCATCCCCTACTCCGGCCGTCTGACCGACGACGCGGGGCAACCGATGGCCGACGGGGCCTACGACTTTGCCTTTGCGCTGTACGACGCGCCTGAAGGCGGAACCGCGCTCTGGTCCGAGACGCAGACCGGCGTGGCGGTGCACGGAGGCGCGTTCACGGCTGCGCTGGGGAGCGTCAGCCCGCTGCCAGATGGCGCGAAAGAGGGTAGGCTGTGGCTGGAGGTGGGGGTGCGCGGACCGGGGAAGGCGGAGTTCACGCTGCTGAGCCCGCGCCAGGTGTTGGCGGCCCCATCGGCCGGCCCCACCGGCGGCCCCATTGGCAGCCGCTTGGTCATTCACAATGACAGCGGCATAACCGAGCGGCAGCCGGCTGTGGCCTACAACAGCCAGCAGCAGGAGTACCTGGTGGTGTGGGAAAAAGATTACACCAATGGTCTCAAGGACATCTGCGGGCAGCGCGTGTCCAAGAACGGAGCACTGGCCGGGCTGTACGCCATCATCGCGCCAACGGGCTACGACCTCCGAGACCCGGATGTGGCCTACAACAGCCAGACCAATGAGTACCTGGTGGTCTATGCGTGGGGGGAGAACGGCGGCATCTACGGCATGCGCGTCTCCGGCGCGACCGGCCAGCCCGTAGGTTCCGAGATCACCATCGCCACGGGAGCGTCCTACTCGTTTTCCAACCCCGTCGTGGCCTCAGCCGCTGAGTCAGGGGGCTACCTGGTGGTCTTTGAACGCTGGAAAACCGGTTCATACTATGGCATCCGGTCCGTGCGCGTCTACAACGACGGCTCAGTGGCCGGCACCGCCCTGGACATTGACCCACTCAGCAACGTCGCCCAGCCCAGATACCCCGACGTGGCCTATAACAGCGCCCGCAGCGAGATGCTGGTGGTCTGGCAGCGGTTGGTGGGCAGCGATTACGACCTCAGCGGCCAGCGGGTGCACATGGAGGCCGGCGGCGGCTACCACGTGGAGGGTTCCATGTTCTCGGTCGTCGCCACCAGCGCGCAGGAAACGTACGCCGCCGTCGCCGCGATCCCCCAGCCGGCCGGGACCGGGCAATACCTGGTGGTCTGGGAAAGCAGTGAAGACAATGGGAATATCCGCTACAAGACGGTGACCGGCGACGGAACGCCGGGCACTGCCCAATCGTTGGCGGCCACCTCCTGGAGCGAGTACAGCCCGGCCGTGGCCGGCGGCGAGAGCAACCGGCAATTCCTGGTCGTGTGGTTCTGGGTGCCGTCGCCAACGCCGCCGGGCTGGATGCAGGTCCAGGGCCGGCCCCTCGCCCTCGACGGCACGATCCTGGATGCGACCAAGACTATCGGCGGGTTGCAGGTGTATGACCCGGCTATCGCCGCCGGGCCGGGCGGCGACTTCCTGGTGGCCTTTGACGATAACGAGGTGTTCGGCACCTCCAACCGGGGCATCTACGGCTGGTTATGGGGCAACCGGGTCTACCTGCCGTTGGTCTTGAAGAATCACTGAGACGGTAGGCGCAGCCCGCTCTACGTCTGATTTTATCGTCGCACCTGGCGACCTGCCGGGTTTCGGAAACCTGTCAGGTCCGCCCCACGCGAGAAGGAGGCATACATGAACACGAAAGTAGCACGTCAACTCACAGGCATCGGTGGGATCCTGTTGCTGGTGGCGTTGCTGGTCAACCCGACCGGTGCAGCCCAGGTCTCACCCCCGGAGACCATCACCCTGGTGCTCAAAGCACCCGCCTATCAGCTCGAGCCGGCTGCGGATGGCTGCACGCTCATCCGCGCTGAGGGTTACGGCGTGACCGGGCAGCCAGGTCAACCGCTGCTGCCGCACCAGATAGTGGACGTGGCCCTGCCGCCGGACGTGGCCTGGAACAGCCTGACCCTGGATGTGCGCGACGTGCAGACGGCGGCCATCCCTGGCACGTACCAGTTGTGCCCCGCCATACCGTACCTGTCCTGCACAGGAGACCCTACCCCATCCCCCTCTCCTGACCAGGGAGAGAAAAACGCACCTTTTCCCTCTCAGGGAGCCCGCCTGCTTCAGCAAGAGGACTGGGGTGAGAGTACGCCCCCGCCCATCGCCCGCATCGCCGCCACTGGCCAGATGCGCAAATGGCGCGTGGCTCGGGTGGACTTTTCCCCGTTCCAGTACGACGCGACCACCGGGCAGCTCCGCGTGGTGGAGCAGGCCACGGTGGAGTTGCGCTACACCCGCACCGGCGAGCAGGCCAACGCCGACCAGTTGGCCGACACCGTGCTGGACGACGTAGCCGCTGCACAGTTCGTCAACTACGCGGCAGCCCAGGCCTGGTATCCCCCGGCGTACCGGGCCAGCAACGTCCTCTACGACTATGCGATCGTCACCACCAACGCCATCTGGTCTGGCAGCACCAAGCTGAATGCCTTCATCGCCCACAAACACGCGCAGGGGCACCACTTATGGATAGTGACGGAAACGGACTACGGCACTGGCGCCGGCCGGGCGGAGAAGGTGCGCCAGTGGCTCAAGAACAACTACGCCGCCTATGGTATCAAATATGTGCTGCTCATCGGCGACCCCACGCCGGATGGCGCCGGCGCCACCGCCGTGCCCATGAAGATGTGCTGGCCGCGCAACGACCAGCCCAACGACAAGGAAGCCCCCACGGACTATTTCTTCGCGGACCTGACCGGCGATTGGGATGTAGACGGCGACAGCTTCTACGGAGAATACATCGGCGACTATCTGGATCAGGATGGTCACTCCATACCCGGCGGTGTGGACCTGCTCCCGGAGGTCTATGTGGGGCGCATCCCGTTCTATGGCAACTACACCGACCTGGACGCCATTCTCCAGAAGACCATCAACTACGAGACCGCCACCGACATCAGTTGGCGCAAGAGCATCCTGCTCCCCATGAGCTTCATTGATGCTGGTTACGACACCGCACCGCTGGCCGAGCAGATGTGGAGTGATTTCCTGAGCAGCGCCGGCTACAGCCGCTGGCGAGTGTACCAGCAGGGCCACGGTCTCTGCCCATCGCTGGATTCTACTTACCCCAGCGACCAGGAACTATTTGCCGGCACCGGGGTCCGCGACCGTTGGGCGGCCAACGACTATGGCATCGTCTGCTGGTGGGCCCATGGCAATCAGACCGTAGCCGGCGTGGGTTATGGTGATAGTAGCATGTGCGGGGAAGGCTTCTTCATGGAGAGCAGTTGGACCGCTCCGTTGGACGACGACCACCCGGCATTCACTTACCAAAGCTCCTGCGCCACAGGTTGGCCGGAGAACACGAACAACCTCCAGTACGCCATCCTGAAACACGGCGGGATCGCCACGGTGGCCGCCTCCCGGAGTTCCTTCAACGGCCCCCCCCCCC
>Ga0067045_1030755_pt1 | contig 14205 bp, 9 predicted proteins | sample TerdegcTABiofilm_FD_59184 | JGI IMG/M metagenome (GOLD analysis project Ga0067045, IMG submission 59184) | Combined Assembly of (Gp0054472, Gp0054536) Wastewater bioreactor microbial communities from Singapore -Terephthalate degrading...
GCCGGCCACCCGCGGCCGGCGCCCCAGCCCCGCCAGCCAGGTCGCGGCCTTTGCCCGGACCGCGGTGCCGACGGATATTCTCCCGCGACCACGTCCGCACGCACGTCGAACGAGGCAGCCCCCGTGTTTCGCATCACCGACGACCTGCGCATCGCCGCCTTGAAGCCGCTGGTTCCCCCGGCCATCCTCATGGAGGAACTCCCCATCGGCGAGCTGTCCTCGTTTACCGTGGCCAATGCTCGGCAGCAGATCGAAGCTATCCTGCGCGGCGAGGACGACCGCCTGGTGGTCGTCGTGGGACCCTGTTCGATTCACGACCCCGTCGCCGCCCTGGACTACGCCGGGCGGCTCAAGCAGAAGGCCGACCAGCTCAGCGCGACGCTGTGCATCGTCATGCGGGTGTACTTCGAGAAGCCGCGCACCACCGTGGGCTGGAAGGGCCTGATCAACGATCCCGACCTGGACGGAAGCTTCGCGATCAACAGGGGGCTGCGGCTGGCACGCAAGCTCCTGCTGGATCTGGGCGAGCTCGGCCTGCCCGCAGGGACGGAGTTCCTGGATACGATCACTCCCCAATTCATCGCCGACCTCATCTCGTGGGGCGCGATCGGCGCCCGCACCACGGAGAGCCAAGTGCATCGCGAGCTGGCCTCGGGTCTGTCCATGCCCGTGGGCTTCAAGAACGGCACCGATGGCAATGTGCAGATCGCCATCGACGCGGTGCGGGCGGCGCGGCACCCGCACCATTTCCTGTCGGTCACCAAGCAAGGCATCTCGGCCATCGTCGCCACGCGCGGGAATGACTCCTGCCACGTCATCCTCCGCGGCGGCGCCACCCGCAGCAACTATGACGCGAGGTCGGTCGAGAAGACGGCAGCGGCTCTGCGCGAGGCGGGCCTGGCCGAGCGGCTGATGATCGATTGCAGCCACGGCAACAGCCGCAAGAACCCGGCGCTCCAGCTCGAAGTCGGCCGGCAGGTGGCTGCCCAAGTGGCGCAGGGGCAGCAGGCTATCTTTGGAGTGATGGTCGAAAGCCACCTCGTCGAAGGCAGCCAGCCGTGTCGGCCGGGGCGCCAGCTCACTTACGGCCAGAGCATCACCGACGCCTGCATCTCCTGGGACGACACCGTCCCCTTGCTCGACGAGCTGGCCACCGCGGTCGAGAAACGGCGCCAGAGCCGGCGCACCACCGCTTGACGGTCCGGGGCACCGCGGCGGCGCTGGCTCGAAGGCGCTGCGGACGCGGGGCGCTCGGCGTCAGTCGCAACAAGCTGCCGCTGGAGGATGCCATGACCACCAAGCCCATGCGCGGCACCTGGTGCGAGTTCCAGCACCACAACCGCGCCGAGGGCGTGCACTGGAATCCCGCCTGTGCCCGCTTCACCGCCGCCCATTGGGAGGCCAAGCTCGCCGAGATGGCCGCCCTCGGCCTGGAGTACCTCGTCCTCATGGCCGTGGCCCTGGACTACAAGGCGTTCTATCCGACCCGCCTGCTGCCGCCGTGGGAACTGGCCACCCCCGATCCCCTCGAGGCCCTGCTCGCTGCGGCCGACGCCCAGCACCTGCGGGTATTCATCGGAGACGGCTTCTGGGGCGCCTGGGACAGCCCCGCGATCCTGGCGGATCCCGAGGCCAGACGCCGCCGTCTGGCAGCGCTGGAGGAGCTCGCCGCGCGCTACAGCCATCACCCCAGTTTCTTCGGTTGGTACTGGCCCAACGAGGCAGAGATCCGCGGCCACTTCCAGCCCCAATTCATCCAGTACGTCCGCGAGTGCAACCAGGAAGCGCGCCGACTGCTGCCCCACGCCCCCACGCTCATCGCTCCCTACGGCACCAACATGGTCCAGGCGGACGACCAGTTCGTTCGGCAGCTCGAGGAGCTCGACGTGGATATCGTGGCGTACCAGGACGAAGTCGGCGTGCGCAAGTCGGCCGTCCCCCAGACCGCCGCGTACTTCGAGACCTTGCGGCGAGCCCACGACCGCGTGCCGCGCAGCGCCCTGTGGGCCGATGTCGAGATCTTCGCGTTCGCCGGCGAGGTCTACCGGAGCCCCCTGGTCCCCGCCGCCTTCAACCGCGTCCAGGCCCAGCTCGAAGCCGTGTCGCCCTTTGTCGACACCGTCCTGGTCTACCAGTACCAGGGCATGATGAACAAGCCCGGCTCCGCCGCCTTCTGCGGCCACGAGGACTCGGTGCGCCTGTACACCGACTACGCGAACTGGTGCGCCGCCACGGGCGCATGCGGCGCCTCGGCGGGTTGAGCCACGCTCAGGCTACTCGTCCAGCGGCTCGTAGCGCAGCTCGCGGATGCCGTGCCAGAACAGCTCCACCGCGGCGCGGATGCCGCTCGCATCGTGGACCCGGTGGAGCGGGTGCCACCAGCGCGGCAGCAGGCGCTGGTACCGGGGCTCGCCAAAGCGCTGATCGAGGAGGAGAACGACTCCTCGATCCGTCTCCGAGCGGATGACCCGCCCGGCGGCCTGCAGGACGCGGTTCATCCCCGGGTAGGTATAGGCATACTCGAAGCCCAAAGCGCCCCGCGCATCGAAGTACTCGCGGATCAGGTCTCGCTCGACGCACAGTTGTGGCAGGCCCACGCCCACCACGATGGCCCCGATGAGGCGCTCGCCGATCAGGTCGATGCCCTCGCCGAACAGCCCGCCCATGACCACCAAGCCGACGACTGTCCGGCAGCCATCTGCCGAGAACCGGTCCAGGAAGGCCTCGCGCTCGGGGTCGCTCAACCCCGGCTTCTGGAGTATCAGCTCCATGCCGGCGCTGGCTGCCGCCAGGTGTGCCGCCACCGCCTCGAGGTACCGGTAGGAAGGGAAGAACACCATGTAGTTGCCGCTGCGCACGCGCACCACGGCTTCGATCGCCGCCGCCACCGCGCCGTAGCTGGCGCCGCGATCGCGGAAGGTGGTGGCCACGTGTTCGCCCACCAGGACCCGCAGATTCGCGGCCGGAAAGGGCGAGTCCAGACTCAGCACCGCGTCGTCCTCGCGCCCTCCCAACAGCTCGCGGAAATAGGTCAGCGGCGTCAGCGTAGCCGAGAAAAAGACCGCCGCGTGTCCCCGTCGCAGAGCCTCGCGCATGGCGCGCGCCGGATCCAAGCAGAACAGCCGGAGGCGCACCTGGCGGCCGCGAGGTTCCGCGTAGCAGGCGTAGTCGGCCTGGAGATCGTCCGCCACGCGGAGGAAGGCGGATGCCTCGAAGTACAGGTCGATCAGCGCCTCCCACTCGGGCCCGTCCAGATGGGTGGCCAGCGCCTGCTCGGCCAGCACTAGGAAATCCTCCAGCAGCGGCCGCAGCGTCGGCGGCGGCGCCTCGAGCACCACCACGGTGGGCTCTCCGGTCATCGGCAAGCTCGCCCGGAGTTCGCGGACGATCAACTCCAGATGCGCGCCGAGCTGCGCGCACCGACCGGCGAGTTGGTGCGCGCACGCCGCCATGGTGCCCGAGTTCAGCTCCGCGGAGAACATCTCGCGGGCCCGGTCGACCAGATCATGGGCTTCGTCCACCAGCAGCACGTACCGCCCGCCGCCATCCGCGAAGAAGCGGCGCAGGTACACGCGGGGATCGAACACATAGTTGTAGTCGCAGATGATCAGGTCGACCCACGGGCTCAGTTCGAGCTGCAGCTCGAACGGACACACGCGGAAGGTGCGCGCCAGATCCTCGATGACCAGACGAGTGAGAGCCGGCCGCGCAAACGCAGCCTCCAGAGCCGCGTCGATGCGGTCGTAGTAGCCCTGCGCGTAGGCGCACTCGGCCGGATCGCAGACCCCGCGCCGCAGCCCCTGGACGCAGATGCGTTCGCGGGCGGTGAGAGTGAGGCTCCGCAGGCGCAAGCCGGCTGCCCGCAGATCGTCCGCAGCCTTTTCGGCGACGGTTCGCACCACCGTCTTGGGGGTCAGGTAGAAGACCTTGTCGCTCCGTCCGCTGCCGAGCGAACGGATGGCTGGATACAGCGCGCTGATGGTCTTGCCGATCCCCGTAGGCGCCTCGACGAACAACCGGCCATCCTGCTGCAGCGCAGCCGCCACCGCCTCCATCAGCCGGGCTTGCCCGGGACGAAGCTGCGGGAACGGGAACCGCAGCGAGGCGATCGAGGCGTCGCGCACCGCGCACCACTCGCTGTACGCGCGCGCCCAGCGCAGGTACGCCTCCAGCAGGCGGTCGACGAAGGCCTCCAGTTCCGCCAGGGTGCAGCGCGTCTGCAGCTCGTGAGTGGCAAACGGCTCCAGACAGACGTAGGTGAGGCGGACATCCGCCGCGGCCCGTCCCGCCTGCGCGGCCACGATCAGCGCATACACCTTGGCCTGGGCCCAATGCACCGGCTCGCCCTGGTAAGCCGGGTCCAGACGATTCTCGGTAGTCTTGATCTCTTCGACGAGCAGACTGTCCGCGGTGACGACCAGGCCGTCGATGCGGCCGCCGATCTCCAGCAGGAGGCCGTCGCGCACGAACACGTGCGACACCGGCACTTCGGCCTGGTACCCCGGAGGCCGACTGCGTTGCAGCCGCTGATGCGCGTGCACGCCGGCCAGCAGCCGCTGCGGAGTGACGAATCCCCCGCGGACCAGGTCGCCGGTGCGCAGCGCGATGGCGGCCAGCTCGCCGACCGAGATCTTGAGGCAGCGCCAAGCCATGGACGATCAGACCCGTGTGCGCACGCGCAGACTTCGGGTGCGCCGAGAACGCGCCCCCGGCCGAACGCCGCATCCTTCGGGGATGGAGCCGGCCGCCGCCGGGAGCCGGCGGCCAGAGTGCCCGGCGACCGCCAGCACCACCCATGCAGCGCGCTCGACAGAGGCAGCCCTGGCCGCTAGCTTAGGCACCGTCGCCTGCCCACGCGGCGGCCGGGATGCGCCTGAGAGCGGTGCTGCCCGGACGCTCGGGCGGCCGCAGCCGACGCTGTGCCACTACCAGGGCAGGGGCCACCCCTTCTCCAGGAGCTCGAGCAGATGCAGGCAGACGCACAGACGCCCGTTCGGCTGGGAGTCATCGGTGGATCGGGCATGTACCAGATGCAGGGCGCCCGAGCCGTCGCCGAACACCTCCTCGAGACGCCGTTCGGTGCACCTTCGGATGTCATCGTCGAGGCTTCTGTCGGCGGCCGCACGGTGTTCTTCCTGCCGCGCCATGGCCGGGGCCACAGACTGCTGCCTTCGGAGGTCAACGCACGGGCGAACATCCATGCTCTCAAGCAGCTCGGCGTCACCCACGTGCTGGCCATCAGCGCCGTGGGCATCATGCAGCCCCACATCCGCCCCGGGCACATGGTGGTGCCCGATCAGATCTTCGACCGCACCTGCGGGGTGCGGCCCAGCACCTTCTTCGGCAACGGCATCGCGGGCCACGTGGCGTTCGCCGACCCATTCTGCACCGGACTCAGCGCGGCCGTGGTGCGCGCTGCCACCGACTGCGGCGCCACGGTCCACGCTGGCGGCACGTACGTCTGCATGGAAGGACCGCAGTTCTCGACCCGGGTGGAATCGCACTTCTACCGCAGAGAGGTCCACGCCACCGTGATCGGCATGACCGCCCTGCCCGAGGCCAAGCTGGCCCGGGAAGCGGAGATGTGCTATGCCATGCTGGCCATGGCCACCGACTACGACTGCTGGCACGAGACCGAAGAGAGCGTGCAGATCGGCACCGTCCTGGAAGTGATGCGCCAGAATTCGGCGCTGGCGAACGCCACGGTGCAGGCCCTCGCTCGATCGCTGCCAAAGACCACCGACTGCACCTGCCATCACGCCGCCGCCAACGCGATCATCACCGCCCCGGAGGCCATCAGTGCCGAGGTCCGCGCGCGGCTGCGCGTCCTGTACGGCCGGTATCTCGATCGGGACTGAGCCGGCCGGGTCGCCGCGCATGCGCGGGCGGCCGCAGGCGGCCGACGCCGCCTGTGACTCGCATGGATTCGGGCCGGGCGGGCGGCAATGAAGCGCCGGCCGCCCCTGGTGTCAACGCCTCCAGGCCGCAGGCATCGCGCTGGCTGGGGGCTGCGCCCCGGCCTACATTGCCTGGCCGGCGTGCGGCTGGCGGCGCGCCGGAGGACGACACGAAGCACGATCGCTAGCGCGGGAGCACCAGCCGGTGTTCGACCTGATCCTGGAGCAGGGCACGGTGTTCGACGGCACGGGCGCGCCGGGCGTGATGCAGGACGTGGGCATCTGCGGCGAGCGCATTGCCGCCGTGGGCGATCTTGGTGGCGCTGCAGCAGCCACCCGCATCGACGTTCGTGGTCGTGCGGTGTCTCCAGGCTTCATCGACATCCATACGCACCACAACGACGAGATGGACGGGGGAATCGAGCACATCCCCGACGCGCCGAACTACCTGCGGCAGGGGGTGACCCTTTGTGTCGCCGGCAACTGCGGTGGCACGACGTTCCCGATCGGGCCGCATCTCGACCGAGTGGCGCAACTGGAGATCCGCACCAACTGCGCCGTCTTGGTCGGCTGCAACGCCGCGCGCAGTCGGATCCTGGGCGAGGAAAGGCCCGCCACTCCCCAGGAACTCGCGCGGATGTGTTCCCTGGTGCGCGAAGGATTCGAGGATGGCGCCGTCGGGCTGTCGTCGGGCGTGGCGTACACGCCGTTCCTGACCACGGCTGAGTTGATCGCCATGGCCACCGTGGCGGCGCGGTACGGCAGCTTCTATGCCAGCCACATCCGCAACGAAGGCGAACACCTGCTCGAGTCCATCGACGAGCTCATCGAGGTATGCCGGCGCAGCGGCGCCGCCGGCGAGATCTCGCACATCAAGTGCTACGGGAGGACCAACTGGGGCCACAGCGGCCGCGCCCTAAAGCGCATCGAGGCAGCACGCCAGGAGGGTCTGGACGTGACCGCCGACCAGTACCCGTACACGGGCTGCTTCACCGGTCTGGCAGGCACCCTGTTCGGGCAGACGACGCAGATCCGGGCGCAACGGCGCGGCGGCCTCCAGGCGCTGCTGACAGACCCCGAGCTGCGGCCGCTGGCGGAGGCCAGTTTCCGGCAACGGTACGCCGCGCTGGACGACGGCTCGAGCATCATCCTGGCCCCGCTGGAGCCGCATCCGGAGTTCGAGGGCAAGACGCTGGCAGAGTATCTCGCCGGCCAGCCTGACGACCCCTTCACCGCGACCGTGAAGCTGTGCGCGTCGGGCCAGATCTCGGCGATCTATCTGGCCATGTGCGAAGAGGACGTGGTCACGTTCATGCGCGACGACAATGTCATGGTCGGCTCGGACGGCCATCTGCGCGTCTTCGGCAGGGGCTGCTCTCACCCGCGGTCCTTCGGGACGTTTCCGCGCGTCCTCGCCCGCTACGTGCGCGAGCGAGCCATTCTCGGCTTGCCCGCAGCGATCCACAAGATGACGGGCATGCCCGCCCGCCGCTTGGGATTGCAGCACCGCGGGCGCATCGCGGCCGGCCTGGTGGCTGACATCACGGTGTTCGATCCGGCCCGGATCCAGGACCACGCCACCTTCCAGAACGGCAATGCCTTCGCCACCGGCATCGACCTCGTCCTGCTCGGCGGGCGAGTGGCTCTGCGCGATGACGAGCCTGCGGCGCAGGGGTACGGCCGCGTCCTGCGCCGCGGCGAAGGCTAGCCCTGACCGACCGGTCGACCGCATCCCGGCGATGGCGGCGATCTTCTGGTTCGACCCGAGCTGCGAGGAGCAGGTCGCCCTGGGGCGCACCGGATTCACTCCGGCACGCCAGCCTCGCCAGTTGGCCGCAGACCTGGACGCGCTGCCGCTGTTCCTGGGCCGAGCCGGCGACGTGGTGCTGGTGCGGACCGCCCCCCGCTCGGACTACCTGGACGAACTGCGCCAAGCGGGCTTCTGTCTGCCCCAGGCGGTGCCCGTGCCGCGACATCGCCTCGATGCGCCGACGCTGGCCGCCGTGGCAGCCGCACTGCAAGCCCCACCCGGACGGCCGGACGCGCCCGCTGTCCCTCCAGAAAGCGCTGCGCGGCCGGCGCCGATTCGGCTGTGTCCGTGGGGCTGGAGTCCGGACACAGCCGCTTTCTTGGCGCCTCTGGCTGCCCTGGGCGCCGTGGAGCCGGCGCCGCTCTGGGATCCTGCCAGGTCTGAGCTGTACTCCAAGGCCTTCGCTGTCGGCCTGCTGGACCAGTTCCTGCAGTCCCACGAGTCCGAGTACCTGTGTTCCAGGAGACTGGTGGGCACGGTATGCCCGGACCGAGACACGGTCAGCGCAGCCCTCCAGGAGGCGGTGGTGGCTGGCGGCACTGGCCGGGCGGTGGTGAAGGCCCTGTACGGCCAGGCTGGCCGCCGTCAGATCGTGGCGACAGGGCCAGCGCTGGAAGCGCGGCAGACAGCGTGGGTCGAGCATGTCCTGAGTCGCCAAAAAGCCGTGGTCGTCGAGCCCTGGCTGGACAATGCCATGGATCTGTCGCTGCACCTGGACGTGGCGCCCACCGGCCGGACGACGATCTGCGGGCTGGCAGGCTTCTTGACCGACGCCCGCGGCCATTTCCGCGCGGCCGTGGTGCGCCCCACGCCAGAGCGACTCCGGCCGAGACTTCTGCCGCCCCCCTCTGTTTTGGATTCCATCCTGGGCGCCCTGGCCCACGCGGTCGGTAGCCGCCTCAGCGACCTGGGGTACCGCGGGCCGGTCGGCATCGATATGCTGCTGTACCGGGCCGGTTCCAGGCACCTGCTCAAGCCGATCGTGGAGATCAATCCGCGGTTCACCATGGGCCGCCTGGCCCTGCACCTGGCCCGCCAGGTCGCGCCCCGGGCAGCGGCTCTGTGGGCCCTGCTCGCGGTGACCGAGGCAGCAGCCGGCGGGGGCGGGAATCCACGGCGGCTGGCGGCGCACTTGGCTGGCCAGGGACGGCTCTGCCGGGGCGCGCACGGGATCCGCCAGGGCGTGCTGTGCACGAATGATCCGCAGCGCGCCAGTCGCTTCTTGTCAGTGCTGGTAGTGGACCGCGACCTGGCAGCCTGCGCGGCCCGTTTGGGCGGTGTGCCAGGCTGGACGGACCCCTCCGCGCCGGCCTGAAGCAATCGCGGGCCGGCGGTCGCGCCGCTGGCCCCCCGGGTGGCAGCCCCTCCACTGGCCGCGGTCCGGCAGCAGCGCGAGCGTTGCCGATGCGGGCCTCGGCAGACTCGCCAGCGGCTCGGCCCGCTCCTCCGGTTGTGAGCCAGCAGCCTGCTGCCTATCTTGCCGCGGCGTCGCGCCCGCACGGTGTCCCCCGCAGCCGGGGACCATCGCCAGCCGCCACTTCCGCGTTCGCGCCCGAGGCAGCCATGCCGCGTCCGAAGATCGCCGCCATCGTCACCGAGTACCGTCCACGATCGCACGCGGACGTGATCGTCACCAAGTTCCTCAAGAGCTTTCCCACGGACGAGGGCCTGCTGGCCCCGCGCGTGGACATCGCGTCGCTCTACATCCACCAGATCGGGGCGCAGGATATTGGCCGCAAGTTGGCCGCCGCCCACGGGGTCCCGGTGTATCCCAGCATCGTCAAGGCGCTGACCCTGGGGGGCACCGAGCTGGCCGTGGACGGAGTGTTGGCCATCGGCGAACACGGCGATTACGCGTGGAACGAGAAAGAACAGCACCTCTACCCGCGCCGCTATTTCATGGAGCAGAGCTGCGGGGTGATGGCAGCCAGCGGCCGGTCCGTGCCGCTGTTCAACGACAAGCATCTGGGACCCGTGTGGCAGGATGCGCGCTGGATGTACGACCGCGCCCGCGCCCTGGGCGTGCCCTTCATGGCCGGCTCGTCGGTGCCGGTTGGCTGGCGCCGGCCGTGGCTCGAGCACCCGCTCGGCACGCCGCTGGAGCGCGCGGTGGCCGTGGGTTTCTCGGGTCTGGACATCTACGGCGCGCACACCTTGGAGGCACTGCAGTGCATGGTGGAACGCCGGGCCGGCGGCGAGACCGGCGTGGCCGCCGTCACCTGCCTGGAGGCAGCCGCAGCCTGGGAGGCCATGGCCGCAGAAGAGTGGATCTACGAGCTGACCACGGCCGCCTGCGCCCAGATCGAGGCCAAACCCTCCGGCCCTATGGAGCAGCACTGCCCCCACCCCGTCCTCTTCCGCATCGAGTACCGTGACGGACTGCAGGCTGCAGCGGTGATGCTGAACGGGTACATCCAGGATCTGGCGTACGCGGCCACCAGCGCAGGCGAGGTCACCGCCTGCGAGTTCTTCCTGCAGGGGCACGGAGCTCAGGACGGGCCCTACGCCCACTTCAGCTACCTGGGCCTCAATGTCGAGGAGATGTTCGTCACCGGCGTTCCGTCGTACCCCGTGGAACGCACACTCCTGACGACCGGGGTCCTGGACGCCGCACTCACGTCGCGCTACCTGGGGCACATCCGCCTGGAGACCCCGTGGCTGGCGGTGCGCTACACTCCCGCGGCGCGCATCCCGTACCGCCCCACCGGCCCGCGCCCCAGCGGCGCGTGCCTGGCTCCGTGGCCGCCGCGCGCCTGAGGCGCGAGGCCCGCCGGGTGCCGCGGGCCTCGGCCGCACGTCACGAGCAGCCCCTCCGCACTGGCGAGCGGCCTCAGCCCTGCCGCTCCGCCAGGCGGCGCTGCATCTGCTCGACGAACGCGTTGCTGGCGAAGGCCCCGCGCACGGCAGCGAAGTCGAGCGCGCGCTGCTCGCGGGCCCCGTCCTGACCGTAGCCCGTGGACGCGATATCGTCGAATTCCTTCTCCGCGTCCGCCAGAACCTTCTTGATGGCGGTCGCTTCGGCCTTGGCGCAGGCCTGCTTCATCTCGTCCAACTCAGCCGGCGTCAAGTCGTCGACCGACCGGCCGTGGCGCGCCTCGTACGTGCGCCGAACCCAGGCCCACTCGTCGTCCGCGTATGCCTGCCAGGCGCGCGCGAACGCCGTCTCGATGTCCGCCACGGTAGCCAGCGTACCGGCCTCCACCGCGTCCTCGATCTGCGCCATCCGGTCGTACGGGAGCAACAGGCCAGACAGATCCGCCCACGCGGGCGAGTACACCGCGCCCGGGGGTTCGGCCAGAGCCTGGCGCACAGATTCGGGGCTCCTGCTGGCAGCCGCAGCCGCCCGCTCGGTGATCTTGCTGGACAGGTACAGGTCGACGGCGGTGCGATAGGCCTTGGCGCCCGTGCGGAGGAGGAGGCGCTTGATGAGCACGCCCTTGTAGCGCACCTGCTCGACCTCCCGCGTCGCGGTGTCCAGCAGTTGCTGCATGATGTTTTCGGCCTTGATCATCTTGCCGACCAGGTACGGGCTGTACACCTCGAAGCGGATCAAGTCCCGCTTGGTGCTCCCCTTGCGGCGATCGCGCGCTGGCCATTTCTCCGCGTCGCGGACCGTACCCACGGTGTGCATGTTCATCGCCGGGGTCAGATAGGTATCGCCCTTTTCGTCGGTGATATAGGAGAACGGCAGGTCGCGCGTGTCGAAGTTGTTCAAGTGCTTGCCGATGACCACCGAGAAGGGCCCCAGGACGCTCGGCCACAGCATGTAGGAGAACGACCCCGTCTTGCTGCCGCGTTGGACGATGCCCTGGTGCACGGGGCCCAGCTTGTACATGTGGTTGCTCTGGTTGGTCCCGGAGCCGGCATTGTAGAAGGAATACATCCCGGCGATCAGCAGCGTGCTCTTGTGGTGCGTCACCGTGTACGGACCCGCGAAGACCGAGCAGGCTTCGCCGTGAAAGCCTTCGCAGTTGGCGAAGAAAAGCGAATTCTCGGCAGAAAACTGCTTGCCGATCTTCACGCCCTGGCCCACGAACGTGGCAGCCAGCACCGCGCCACTGTCGACGCTGGATCCCTCGGCAACGATGAAGTCCTCGGCCACCACGCCGCTGCCCACCCGGGTCGGCGCTTCGCGCTCGCTGAGGATCGTGCCGTTGCGCAGCGACGCGGCCCCCTCGACGCGGGCATACGGTCCGATGTTCACGTCCTCGATGCGCCCGGCATGGGCCACCAACGCGCCGGCGCCGACGCGCCCCCGAGCGGAGCGCACCTGCGCCACGTACGCGTCCACTAGCTGATTCAGCTTCTCCATCAACCGCGGCCGGTACCGATGCATGGCCCAGATGTACGCGAGCTGGCTGGACAGCTCGTTGAAGATGCGGATCTCGCGGCCCCCGCCCTCGTTGACAGCAGCCACCTCGACGCCGTTGCCGAACGTGGCCCCCGGCCGGACGACCATCGAACCGATGTCGACGATGGCTGCGCCCGCGTCCACGTCGTAGTTGGCCAAGCAGCCCCCGATCCGCGCGATGCGCACATCATCGCCGAGAGTGCAGTCGGCGATGGTGGCGTCGACGATCTCCGCCGGCAGTTCGACTCCGGCATCGATGCGCACGCGGCCTCGCAGCGCCCCGATGCGCACGTCGCCGGCAAAGCTGGTGGTGCGGACGCGGGCCGGATCGAAGCCGTCGGCGACCTGGACCGTAGACCAGTCGGCGGCGCGGCAACCGGCGGCCTCCATGGTCCGGATCTCCTCGGCAGAGAGGGAACGATACTTGTTCATGCTGGCCTCCTCGGATGGCGTGCACGGCTCCCATGAGCCGCGGTGCAGCAGTCGCGGGAATTCCCGGCGACAGGCATGTGGGTCGGTCTGGAACGGGTCGAAACAGCTGAGGCGGGTTTGAGAAGTAGTTGGTGCTTCGCCTTCCTGTCAACCCCGGCAGGCCTCGGCGCCACCGCTGCGACGGAGGCCCGCCCCCGGCCTGCCGGCGGCCAACGCCGGAGCCTGAACTGCTTTGCGCTTTTGGCGTGATGGCCTAGATTTCTTGGCCTCGTCAACCGTCGCCCCCTGCAGGCACGGCATCGCCGACGCAGGCGCTATGGCCTGCCCGGACACACTCCAGATAGGGAGAGATTCCTCATGGCAGGGAATATCCGCGTAGTTGTCCGCGACGATGCGGCCGGCGTGGCCAAGGAGGCCGCCACGCGCATCGCCCAAGTGATCAAAGCGAAGCCCAACGCGGTCATCGGTCTGGCCACCGGCTCCACCCCCGAACAGACCTACGCCGAACTGGCCAAGATGCACCGGAACGAGGGCCTGAGCTTCGCCGAGGTGACCTCCTTCAACCTCGACGAGTACTGGGGCCTGGACGGCGACCACGAGCAGAGCTACCGCTATTTCATGAACGATCGCCTGTTCAGCCGAGTGGACATCCGGCTGTGGAACACGCACGTGCTGAACGGCAAGGCGCTCAATCCGTATCTGGAGTGCAGCGCCTTCGAGCAGAAAATCCTCTCGGTAGGCGGAGTCGATATCTGGCTGCTGGGCATCGGCGTCAACGGTCACATCGCCTTCAACGAGCCCGGCAGCAGCGTCGACAGCCGCACTCGGCTGGTGAACCTCAGCCCGGAGACCATCGCCGCCAACAGCGACGGCCGTTTCTTCCGCGATCCCGCCGAGGTGCCCCGGTGCGCCCTGTCAGCGGGCATCGGGACGATTCGCGAAGCGCGCAAGATCGTCCTGCTCGCCACCGGTCCCAAGAAGGCGGATGCCATCGCCGCGGCAGTCAACGGCGACTTCACCACCGAGTGTCCGGCCAGCCTGCTGCAGGATCACCCCGATTGCACCTTCATCGTGGACAAGGCGGCTGCTGCCAAGCTGGGCTGAGGCCCCGCGGGGCGCGGCCGGTCTGCATGGCCGGGGCATCGAAGCCCGTGTAGACCGCGATCGCCAGGCCAGGTGACGGCCGACCTGTCGAGAGGAGAGCTGACAATGGAGCGCCAGGAGATCAAGGATCGCGTCATCAAGGTGGTAGCCCGGGTTCTCAAGACCGACCCTTCCCAGGTACGCGAGGAACACGCCTTCGTTGCCGATCTGGGTGCGGAGTCTGTCCAATCCATCGAACTCATGGCCGGCTTCGAGGAGGAGTTCGACATCGAGATGGACGAAGACGAAGCCCTCGCCGTGCAGACCGTGGGCGACGCCATCGATTTCATCGCCAAGTACCTCGACTGACACTCGTTCGCCGTGCGCCCGCGCTGCGAGTGCCGCAGCGGACGCGCCCTGGAGTCGCGGCGCGTCGAGTGCTAGGCGTACGCGCGCGGCAAGGCGCGGGCGCGGCATAGGGAGCACTCGGTATGTCGCTCATCGAGCAGTTCATCGAGCGCGCCCGGCGCTCGCAGCGGCGGATCGTGCTGCCGGAGGGCGAGGACGCGCAGATCGTGGCGGCTGCCTGCCGCCTGGCCCAGGAACGCATCGCCGAGCCGATCGTGCTCGGC
>Ga0067045_1030756_pt1 | contig 14203 bp, 9 predicted proteins | sample TerdegcTABiofilm_FD_59184 | JGI IMG/M metagenome (GOLD analysis project Ga0067045, IMG submission 59184) | Combined Assembly of (Gp0054472, Gp0054536) Wastewater bioreactor microbial communities from Singapore -Terephthalate degrading...
AAAGCCAGAGTCTCCGGCGAGAACACCAGCAGGCGATGGTCCGCGGCGACTGCGACCAGTCGCCCCGTGGCGGCCACCGCGCCGAGGCGCACGCCGCTGGCAAACCGATGCTGCCACACGATGCTGCCTGCGGGACTCCATACCACGAAGTGCAGCGGCACGTCGCGGGTGGCCAGACCGTTGCCCGCGCCGCTGGTGACGAAGTACAAGTAGCGCGCGTCCGCGGTCAGTCCGCCGATGGCCTGCTCGGGCACCGGGTCGTACCAGCTCGAGACCTCGAGCGTGCCCACGTCCACCCGCGACAGGCCGCCCCCGTACACGCCGTACCGAGCCATCCAGCCCGTCCACACGTTGCCATCGGGGCCTACCACGCTCTTGGCAGCCGGGCGGATGAGCACCGGCCCGACCGGGGTGAGCGTGCGGGGATTGCGATTGTCGATCTGGTTCCACGGCAGACGCGGATCGTACACCACGTGATCGCCGCCCGAGTAGGAAGCCAGAAAGAGGCGTGAGCCGACCGGCGCGATGCCGTAGACCTCGCCGCTGCTGAACGTGACCATGGGCGAGTTCCAGCTCTGGCCGGTGTCCGGGTCGAAGCGGAAGATCGTCTGCCCGAGCCCTGAGGATCCCCAGATACGCCCGTCGGCGTCCGCTGCGATGGTGAGGATTTCGGTCGCCGGAGCGCGGGCGGGTAGGGGCTGCAGCAATGGCTGGGCTTGGCTGCCATCGTCGACGTAGTATGCCTGGCCGTGCACGAACAGATGTCTGCCATCTGCCAGCGGCACTCCCAGTTGCCCACCGGGGACGCGGCCCGCAGCCGGCGGGGTCAGTCGGTCGCGCAGATCGCCAGGCAACTGCTGCAGGGTGCGGCTGTCGTAGTAGACTAGCTGCTCGCCGCGCCGCAGGCAGACGAAGCCGTCGCCGACCTGGTGCACGGAGTCTCCCGGCTCGCCGAAACGTGCGGCCCTGCCGGTGGCCAGGTCCCACACGGACAGGTGCGGCTCTGCGCATCCGCACGCGATGAGGATGCGGCCGGGGATGCTGTAGACGGTGCGGCTGTAGAAGTTGTCCGGGTTGTCGGAGACCCGCCCGAGGTTGCGCAGTTGGCGGGTACCTGGGTCGTACTGGAGCAGCACGCAGCCCGGATAGGTGCCCCCGTACACCTTGCCGTCCGTGCCCACGCACAGATTCCAGATGTATGTCTCGTCGGGATCGCGTTGCGGCGGCGCGAAGGTCCGCGTCCGCAGATCCAGCTCGTGGAGGTACCCGTACCTGCCGCAGGTGCCGACCAGCAGGCGTTCGTCGCGCCAGTTCAGCAGGGCCCAGGCGCCACTGTCGCCGGGGAGTTCGAGGTCTTCGCCGGCGCCCGTGGCCGGATCGATGAAGATCAGCGTGCCGGTACCGCCGGCCACGAAGTTGGCCAGGATCGCCTTCTCGCGGCCATCGCGTGGATCGCTGCAGCGGGCGATGCCGAGGATCTGGAAGTTGCGGCAGGGATGACCGACAAGTTCTAGTTCCATGTGGACCGCTCTCGTTCGATGGTGAAGGGGACGGAGCGCGGGCCCCGTGGCTCGCCGCTTGTCCGGGCCGCGTCTGGGCGGCGGCGGCCTCTGTCCGGTGCCGGCTGGCCGATGCTCGGCCTGCAGAAAGTTCCCTCGACGACGGGGCACCTACCCTCCACGGGGCACGGCGCGATCGGTCGGGACTGGGCGAAGATAGCCCATCCGGCAGAGAAGGTCCACCGAGCTGCCTGGCGGGCCCTGCTGGCGTTGCTTGTCGCCGACGTTTTCGACCGGGAGGGGATGCGCAATGGCACTGGACGAAGGACTGATCGGACACTGGCCGCTCGCGCGAGGTCATGGGCATGGCCCTGGGCAACGGCAAGGCCTACGCCGGGCCGTTGCCCAGGGCCGACGTGTCCCGGTACGACGACGACAGCTCCTGGTCGTACATGGGAGGGCTGGATTCGTCCCACGGATACCAGCTTCGGCGTGCCTGGTCCATGGCCGTGCATGGCGGCCGGCTGTACTGCGGGACGCTGCCCTCGGGCAGGGTGTTCGCGCTGGAGACCGGGTGCCTGGCTACGTACGACCGTCGGCTGGCCGACGGCTGGCACCACGTGGCAGGGGTGCGCCGCGGCCAGCGCCTCGAGATCTGGCTGGACGGCAACTGGGTGGCCCGCTCGCGGGAATGGGCAGGCGCGCCCCGAGGTCTGCTCACAGGCCCAGGGCGCTCCGGGCCAAGGCGAGCGTGTGCCGCACCTCGTCCAGGGTGCCCAGCCCGAACATGCAGGCGGCCGCGCCCACCTCGCGCAACACGTACGCGAAGGCCTCGCGGGACACCACGCGGCCGCCGGCCATGGGCTTGATGGCGATGACCGGAGTGCGGCTGGCGCGGATCGCCTGCAGCGCGAGGGCCGGAGTGGGCAGCATGAACACGCCGGACTGGTTGAGCGGCGTGACGTACGCATCGAAGCGAATGTCGCTGGCTTCCAGGGCGGGGATGGTCACGCCAGGGTGGTGCACGCTGGTGACCACTGCGGGAAAGCGCTGGCGCAGCAGGCTGAGGTATTCGTCGACCAGATCGAAGCGACCGGCGGGCGCCAGCAGATCGATTTCCGCGCCGGCGTCGGCGATGTACGGCGTGAACCCAGCGAAGAACCCCAGGTGTCGTTCGAGCTGATCGCGGTCGAGACGGATGGCCGCCAGTTCGTCGGGCGTGAAGGGCGCCACTTCGTCGCAGCTGGCGGGGATGTCTTCCTGTGCTCCGTGGCCGCGACGGACGTACTGGACGATCGGGTCTGTGGCGAAGTACCTGCGGTATTCCTCGCCAGCAACCTGGCGATTGCGCTGGTCGAAGGTGGCGTGCGCGCGCCGCTGGTCCAGCGGCTGCCCGTCCAGGGTGAGCGGGATGAGCACGAACGGGATCGTGCCGATCTCGGTCTGCGTGCGCTCCATGGTCTGCCAGATCGCCACCAGGTGATGGCGATCCCGGTGGCCGGCGGTGTGATCGGTCTGCGCGGCCGTGATGCCATGCTCCACGCCGCACGTCAGCACCGCGACGATCGCCTCGGTGGAGGCGAAGTGCGCCCGCATGGCCCGATCGCGCTCGGCGCTGACGTACCCGTACCCGTCGATGGGATGGATCCCCATGATCAGGCGCGGCAGCAGCACGCCGCCGACGGCAACAGTCGGCACGCCACAACCCTCCAGGTACGTGCGCATGTCCTCCTCCGCGGTCGCAGCAGGCAAGCGGAGCGCCGCGCTGGGCTGGCCTTGTCAGCTTGCGCGGGGCGTCGTGTGCTCTGCGCCTGCCAGATGGTCGGGCCCATAAGATAGGCACATCTTTGCTGGTCGGGCCGCCCCGCCTGGTCAGGCTCTCCGACGTTGCCGTGGTCGTGGCCTGTGGTCGGCGCAGCGTGCGCCCGGCGTTGCGCCTGGGCGCGGCCGCAGCTATGTTGCGCCTTCCGGCGGCCGCGCGTGTGCGCCTGCTTCGGCGCGCCGCGGTCGTGCGGGCCGCCGAGTTGCCGCGACAGGAGCGCTGCCATGACCGCGACAGAGCCTCTTCCTGCCGACCTGCATCAGGTCACTATCCGGTCCACGCTGGACGGAAGCGCGGAGCCGTGCCTGGTCCACTGGCCGCCGGCGGGCGGTCTGGCCCCCCTCGTGGTGGGCCTTCACACCTGGAGCTGCGACCGGTTCAACCAGGTCGACGAGATGCTGCCGCGGTGCAGGGACCGCGGATGGGGTCTCATCCTGCCCGAGTTTCGCGGCCCCAACCGCACCACCAATCCACGCGCTCGCCAGGCAGGCGGCAGCCGCTTGGCGCGCCAAGACGTCCTCGATGCGCTCGACTGGGCCCTCGGACACGGACGGGCGGACGCCGGCCAGGTCTTCCTGCTGGGAGGCAGCGGCGGCGGCCACATGGCGCTGCTCATGGCGGCCCACGCCCCCCAGCGCTTCGCGGCCATCAGCGCCTGGGTGCCGATCACCGATCTGGCAGCTTGGCACGGCGAGAATCCCAACTACGCCGAGCACGTGGCTGCCTGCTGCGGCGGGCCGCCCGGTCTCAGTCCTGAAGTCGACACCGAGTACCGGGAGCGCTCGCCGCTCTCCCACCTGGAGGCCATGCGCCGCGCCAACCTGGCAGTCCACCATGGGCGCTACGATCGCTCTGTCCCGTACACCCATACGTGGCGGCTCGTCCAGGGACTGGAGGCGATCGGCGCTGCCCGGTTCTACTTCGAGATCTTCGACGGCGGCCACGAGATGCACTACGATCGCGCGTTCGCCTGGTTCGAGGCGCAGGTGGCCGCCCGCGCGGCGGCGCAGCCGGTGACCGGCTAGCGGTCCGTACTGGCGCGGACTGGCTGCCGGCCCGGGCAGCGGCCAGAGGCGCCGAAAGCCTTCGCGTCTGCCTGTCGCACGACCGGCCGCATCCACCGCGCGGCGCTTCGCCGCGGTAGTGGCGCTCAGCCCTGCGGCGACGAGTGGCGCGATCCGGGCGCGGGGGCGCGCCGCGCCATCCAGATTTCCAGCGCCACGGCCGCCAGCACCACCAGCGATGCGGCCGCGTACGGGGCACGGGCGCCCAGTTGTGCGGCCACCAGGCCCCCTGCCAGGGGTCCGGCCAGGAAGCCGCTGCCGACGATCGCTTCGTGCAAGCCGGTCCGCCGTCCGCGTGGCCCGTCGGCGTGCAGGCTGTAGAAGATGCTGGCGGTGAAGGTGACTGCCACCAGGCTGCCTTGGATCGCCAGACCGAGGGCGAAGACCGCTGGCCGGCTGCCCAAGGCCAGAGTCAGCAGGCCGCCAGCCGCCAACACCTGGATGGTGGCCAGCGGCGCCAGGCGGAACTGCCAGCGCTCCGTGCGGGCCACCAGCAGGAAGACGACCGCTTGGGCCAGGCCGATCAGCGACATCAGCCAGCCCAGCGGCTGGGCGGCGACACCCAGGTCGGTGGCGAACTTGGGAAAGAGCGAACGGATCGTGCCGGTGGCATAGAACGTGGCGAAGTTGGCCACCCAGGCTACCGGCAGGAACCGCTGCGCTGCGGCCAAGGATTCGGCCTGAGCAACCGCCGGGGCGGCTGCCGGGGTGCGGATCGGCAGGGCCAGCAGCGCCAGCACCACGAGCGTCGCCAGCATCGCGGCGGCGGCGAAGACCAGCGTGGGATCGGCGGCGTACAGGTAGCCCCCGACCGCCGGTCCGACCAGGAAACCCAGCGACCACGACACATTGAAGCGGCCGATGGCCGCCAGCAGCGCCCGTCGGTCGTGCCCCTGGCCCAGCCAGGCCTGCAGCGACGGCCAGAAGCCCGAGATCGCGGTGCCGCTGACCGCTGCCACCGCGAATAGCTGCCAGACACGGGTGATGAGGACGTAGGCCCCGAAGACCCCGACCATGACAGCGCTGGCCAGGGTCATCAGACGGCGGCAGCCCAGACGGTCGGCCAGACGGCCGTTGACCACGCAGCCGCAGGAGTACGCGACCGAGCCGAGCGCTCCCAGCGCGCCGAGGGCACCGTAGTCGGCGCCGACTCGCACAGCCACCAGAGGCACGCACAGACCGGCCAGCCCGGCGCAGCAGTCCATGACGAAGGCGAGCACGTACAGAAATGGGTCCTTGCGCATGCGATCCCGTGGGTGTCGAGGATGGCTGCCCAGCGCTGGGTCGGGCCGGGAAGATGGCAAGATAGCCGATCCTGCTGCCGGCGCGAGGGCCACAGGGACCGCCGGCTCCGGGAGGCTGCCGTGGGCGCGGCCAGACCGTCGCGCGATCCACGGAGCCCGCGGTCCGACAGCGTCTGGCCGCTGGTTGGCGAGCACGGCCGGCGCGCCGCGGCGACCCCAGCGCGAGGGCTTCAGGCGCGGATTGCTGGCTGCAGGAAGAGGCGCCCCTGCGGGCCTTCGGCCTCGAAGCGGACGTATGCCTCGGTCGTGTGCCGGCAGCGGAACGCCGTACCGGATGCCTCGTGCAGCGTCATGCCGCCAGGCCCGACAAAGCGGCCCAGCGCCGCTGTCGAGAGCTCGACCTGCGATTCGCCGGCGGTCACCTCCAGGCGGCGCACCAGCAACCCTGTGGTCGCATACGTGCGGCCGGCCCGTGCCGCGCGCACGATCGCGTCCGCCGTGCGCTCCTGGGCGCAGACCATGTTCCAGGCGTTGCCCAGGTCCTCGGGGTCGTGGCTGTCGTCGTTGGCAAAGCCCCACACCCGATGACCGTGGGTCAACAGGTCGTCCCACAGCGCTGTCCCGAGCGGCTGGCGGCCGTGGGCGCGGGCCGTCGGCGTGCCGTAGTGACCGTTGTAGATCTCCACGCCGTCGGGCAGGGTGCCCAGCGCGAGCAGCTTCTCGCGGGTCCAGTACTCCGGTCCAGCGGCGTTCGGGCGGGGATGGCACACGACTGCCAGGACGCGCTCGCTGCGCCGCCTGAGCGCCTGGCCGAGGGGCAGCTCGTACAGCGGCTCCACACGCTCCCCTGCGAAGAGCACGTTCTCGCAGGAGCTGTACTCGAACCCTTTGAGCAGCACCAGTTCGGGGAAGAGCTGGCGCATCTGGGCCAGCGGGGTGATGCGGTCGTGGTCCGTGACCGCGAGGAAATCCGCGCCAACCGCAGCGTACCAGCCGATGCTTTCGCGCAGCGGCAGGCTGGCGCAGCCGCTGCTCTCGCGGCAGTGGCCGTGGAAACTCCCGCGGAACCACGTGCCGGCCAGGTCTTCGTACGGGCTCGTCAACCTACAGGTCATCGTCCACTCGTCGTCGGCGCGCTCGCGCACCATCGCGGACTGGGATGCAGCCCGGCGGTGGGCCTGGGGATCGGCAGAGTCTGCCATGGGGCCGGCCGGAACGCCATGCCGCGAAGTGCAACGGGCGGGCGACGATCGACTGCCGGCCCCGAGGCGACGGGTGCGCCGGCCGTGCCTGCGGCCGGCCGTTTCGCCCCCACCAGCGCTAGCCATGCTCGGCGGCGAACTGGCCGCCGGGCGCGTGCGGATTCTCGTCGCGTGTCGGTCGGACGGGCGCCGGCGGACTGGCGGCGATGTCCACCAGCCAGGCGGCCACGGCGCGCGCGTGTCTGGACTTCAAAGCCCGCAGGCCGAGCACCGGGTGCCGCTCACCGGGAATCTCCAGATTGACGATACCGCCGTAGTCGACCGCGCCCAGGGCGCCCATCAGGGCGATCCAGTCGATGGTCCCGCCGCCGGGCGTGCGGTGCTGGTCGCCGCTGCCGTCGTTGTCCGACAGGTGCGTGGCCCACAGACGCGTGCCGCACTCGGCGATGGCTGCGGCCAGATCGAGGTCCCGGACCATATGGGCGTGGGAACTGTCGAAGGCCAGGCCCACCGCTGGCGAGTCGATGGCCTCGACCAAATCGAGCATCTCGGCCGCCGCAGACACGCCGCGCTTGGTCATGTTCTCCAGGGCCAGGCGGCATCCCAGTTCGCCAGCCAGCCCGCCGAGCTCTCTGAACGCTTCCACGTTGAGCTGGCACTGGGCGCGACGCTGTGCCCGGGTGGTGGCCTGCGGCACGACCCCAGGATGCACGACCACCGTTCGGACTCCCAGCTCGCTGGCCAGGCGCAGATGCGCGCGCAGGCGGTCCCGGTCGTGGGCCCGTCGGGCGGCGTCCGGATGGGCCACGTTGGCCTGCAGGAGCGCATGGCCTTGGGGAAGGCGGAGACCGTGCTCCTGGCAGAGCTGGCGCACCTGTGCCACGCGCGCCGGCTGGTCTGGGGCTGCCTCCAGTTCGCAGAAGTGCTCGGTGGAGACCTCGAACGTGCTCCACCCGTGCCCAGCCAGCGTCAGCACAGCGGCGGCCAAGGGCAGTTCGGCGTACATCGCTGTCCAGATCGCGGGAACAGAGTCCTGCAGCATGGTGCCTCGATCTGCAGACTTGCGCTGACCTCGCCAGCGGTTCGGCCCGTCCGAGGAACACCCGGGTGTGGGCCCGCCGCATCATCCGCGCCTGCCGTCCTTCTCCACAGCCGCGAAGTACGCGCGGATATTGGCCAGAGGGATATTGTGCGGCAGATCGCGCGTAGCCTTGATGAAGTGCCCGGCACAGGGCTCGGCCTCGCGCAGGCAGCGGCGCACCTCGGCGCGAACGTCGTCGGGCGAGCCGTGCGTGAGCACCAGGGTGCGCACGTTGCCGATGAGAAAATGGTCGCGGCCGATCCGGCGGGCGATGCTGCCCAGATCCATGTTGTCGTTGACGAGGAACCCGTGGAAGCCCAGGCCGACCAGATCGTCGAGCAAGGCGGTGTAGTCACCGTCCGACACGAACGCGACGCGTGTCGCCGGGCAGGTCAGGATGGGCTCGAGCACGTACTCGTACAACGGCAGGAGGCGCTGCCGGTACCACGCTGGCGCGAACACCAGGCCGCGCTCCAGGGCGATGTCGTCGTGGATCATGGTGATCGGCGGTGGTGCGGCCGCCCACCGTTCCAGCTGCCGGCGCGACACCTCGGCGAAACCGGCCAGGACGCGCTGAAAGCGATCCGGCGCGCCGGCTGCAGCGGTCAGGAACAGCTCCCACCCGAAGGTCATGATCGGGTGCTGGAAGAGCGTGGTGTAGAAGATCCCGGAGACCACCGCGCTCTGGCCCATGCGGGCCTGGTCAGCGCGGACGCCGCCAAGCGGATCGGCGGGTGTTTCCAGGGCGCTGACCGGGTCGTACGCCAGCACTGCTTCGACGTCACCGAAGGGGAAGCTCTCGCGCCAACTACTGCCCGACAGGCCCCACTCGGTGTAGCGGATGCCCTGTTCGCCTTGGCGACTGGACTCCCCCTTGGCGAACTTGACGGCGCGGTTGGGCAGGCCGAAGATCCAATCCACGTCGAGCTTGCGGTAGGATTCGGCGTACGCTTCCCGCGGGTGCATCCAGGGATCGAAGTCCACCAGCTCCTGCATGAGCAGGGGGTGATCGAGCGTCTCCTGCTGCGCCACCCGATCGGTGGGCTGGAGGTGCGCGGCGCGCACGGCGCGTTCGTAGCTCATGGCAGCTCGATGCCGGTCCGGGGTGAGCGATCGGTAATGTGCAGAACCAAAGGCACAAGCCGCGTGCAGGCCAGCAGGACCCGGAGCGCCGCGTGGACCCAGGAGCCACTCAGCACACGAGGAGATCGTCGATGGACAAAGCCACGTTCGGGATCATCGGGGTCGGCGGGATCGCCCAGTCGCAGCATCTGCCGAATCTGACCCGCGCCCCGCATGTCTTCCTGAAGACCGCGTGCGATCTGCGGGCCGACGTGCTGGCGCAGATGCAGGCCAAGTACCGGGTGCCGCACGCCACCACCGACTACCGGGAATTGCTGGCCGATCCGCAGATCGCTGCCGTGGTCGTGGCGACCAAGGAGGACATGCAGGCCCGGCTGGCGGCCGCAGCGCTGCGGGCCGGCAAGCACGTGTACGTGGAGAAGCCGCTGGCGGACACGCCGGAGAAAGCGGAACAGGTCGTGGCTGCGGAGCGCGAGTCGGGCAGGTTCGCCGTGGTCGGCTTCAATCGCCGCATGGCCCCCGCCTATCGCCTGGCGCGCGAGATCATCGACGCGGACAAGGGCCCCCGCAACATCCACTACCGGATCAGCGACGAGTACTGGGACTGGGGGCGGAATCTGGCGCCCCGCACCCGCGTCATCCACGAGATCTGTCACCTCTTCGATCTGCTGCGGTTCTTCACTCACAGCGATCCGATTTCGATGTACTGCGTGGATTCCCGACCGGACGACGAGGTGTTCGTGATCCGCTTTCCGCAGTGCGTGGCGTCCATCACGGACTCGGGATACGTGACCATGGACATGCCCAAGGAGCGGCTGGAGATCGTCGGCGAATTGGGAGCGGTGATCGTCGAGGAGTTCGTCGAATTGCGCACGTACGGGTATCGCGGGTACGAGCACATCTACCGCTTTGCCGGCCACACCCACCCGGACCGCGACGTCACCCACAAGTACCTGCTGCAGCAGGGCGGTGCAGCGGCACTGCACGCCCTGCGCCGGATGGGCTGGGAGCAGCGCGAACGCTGGGCGCGCATGCGGCGCGGCGAGGCGTGCTTCGACCAGCCAGAGCTGGAGCAGTTCCAGCAGCGGGCCCCGCACTGGAACTACATGGTCGACAAGGGGTGGCTGGCAGCCATGGACCATTTCGCCGAGTGCGTGCTGAGCGGCCAGCCGCCGCAACTGGCCCGGGCCAGTGACGGGCTGTGGTCGGCGCGGATGAGCGCGGCAGCTATCCAGAGCCGGCAGTCCGGCCAGGTGGTGCACTTCTAAGGCCGGCGCCGGTGTCGCCGGTCACCAGCGCCCGAGCTGGGCGCGCCAAGCCGGCAGATCCTGGGAGAGCAGCCGCTGCAGTTGGGAGATCTTGGCCTGCAGGATTTGGCGAGTGGAGGCCGTGCCCATGTCCAGCCGAAGCTCCAGGTCGAGAAAGTCGACGCCCCGGACCAGCGCCGCGGCCTCGCGGGCGATGCGCAGTTCGTCGCGCGCCAGGGCGGCCATGCGGTCCAGGTCGCGTCGGTTCTCGCGAACGTGACCTTCGCGGACCCACGGCTGCGCGCTGTGCGCCCGGATCACGTCGCGCCGGCGCAGGAACTCCTCGACGTTGGCCCCGCTGCGCCAGGTGAAGGCCAGAAATTGCACCAGCACCCATTCCTGGCGGTAGCGCGGCCGACAGGGCGGCGGCACGTGCGGGGCCGCAGCGCGCAGGACGGCGGCGGCCCGTTCCCATAGTCGCGCCAACTCGCGCAGCTCCTCCAGGGCCACGTCCTGTCCTCGCCGGGGGCCGCGGCGCGCCAATGCGTGGAATCCCGGCCGGGCGAAGAACAGCGGCTTGGCCTGCCGCAGTTCCGTGTCGTCGCCGGACACGGAGTTCTCCCAGTGCCAGTAGAAGCGCCCGAAGAACGCTGGGTCGAGACCGCCCTGGATGGTCGCCAGCGCGGGGTCCAGCACGAGCGGCTGACCGGGACCGACGAAGTACGTGCCGAGGTAGTAGTCGAGCTGCGGATGGTGCCGCAGGGCCTGGGAGCATAGGCTCCAGGCGCGCACCACGGCAGGGGCAGCCGGGGGCCCGAAGTCCCGCTCCGCCAGCGCTCGGGTGACCAACGCCAGGTCGGCGAAGGGCGTGCCCGCGCCCCAGATCGCCCAGTACCCCAACTCCTCCGAGGGCGACTTGCAGGCTCCGTCGAACAGCCAGCGCGAGTGGATGGCCTGCGGTTGCAGGTGGCGGGCATTCTCCCAGATGGCACGCTGGTTCTCCAGCACGGGCAGGTACGGCACGTTGAGGCACTCGATCGAGTTGTTGCACTCGATCTTGACCGAGAACGGCAGCCGGCGGGCGGCAGCTAGGCGGCGCTGGCGGCGGCAGCGCGGGCTGGGGGTGATGCGGCTCATCGAGTAGTCCCAAATGTTCTTGGCGTATCCAGCCGGGCGCCAGTCCACCGAGTCCTTGTCGATCTCCGTCTGGAAGATCACCCGCCGTGGGTCGAGGCGCGCGATGAACTCGCTCTGGTCCAGATCGTGCGACCAGTGGCTGGCCGAATACGGCCAGGTGACCAGGCGCGCGTCGGCGACCCGTTCCTGGATCCTCTCGGCGACGGCGTTGACCAGTTCGGCTACCACCTGGGCCCCTGGGCGGCGGCTGCAGCGCGGGCAGTCCGCGGCATCGTGGGCCGAGCGCATGAAGCAGTGGTAGAAGCCCTCGCCACCCGTGATGGCCTCCAGGCCGCCGAGCTCGGGGATCGCTGCGAACAGGGACGCCCAGGACTCCGCCAAAAAACGACGGGTGGCCGGATCGCTGCTGCACAGGGGGCGGAACGTCGCGCCGCTCTGCGCCGCGCCGGCGCACGGAGGATAGCGGCGGAACACGGGGTGGTCCGGCGCCAGTTTCGGATTGTATCCCATGAGGAAGATGTACACGCCGTAGCGCGCGCTCTGCCGGGCCAGTTGCGCCAGACGGTCGCGATGTGCCCGCGCCTCGGGATGGGCGAGCGGATCGAACGGGGCCGGTGGTTGCTCGAGGTAGTCCTCCAGAACCGTCATGACGGGGACGGCGTTCACGCCCACGCGGGCCAGTTCGAGGAAGTTCTCGTCGGTCTGGCGGCCGTGAATCCAGGCCTGGGTTGTGCAGAAGCCGCCCCACAGGTCGGCCCCCAAGTGCAGCGGCACGGACGGCCGGACGACTCGACTGCCAGCCGCCAGGCTGGCGCGGCGCTGGAGGCTCCAGAGGTTGGACAGGTACAGGCTGGCGCGCAGCAGATCTACTTCCGTGGCCCCTGTGACCAGGATCCCATCGGGTGCGACCCGGAGGCGGAAGCTGGTCTCCCACCGGGAGACCACTGGCTGCGGTACCAGCCGGAAGAGCAGACGGGGACCGCTGCCCGGGCGCCGGCGCAGCCGCAGCCCAAGCCGCCGGGACAGAAAGCGCTGCAGATCGTCCAGCCCGATGGCTGCGGGCCCGTCGGGCTGGACGTCGCCCTCCAAGCCAAGGCTCCACGCCGTTGACAGCTCGATGTGGTCAGCCGGCAGTGGGGTCGTTGCCGGCACGATGCGCGCGCTCGGCGGACTGGAGACCTGCTGCCAGAATTTGGACGCGCGCACCAGATTGACTTTGCGGGCCCATTCCTGCTCGAACGACGACTCCGCCATGCTCCATTCTCCTGATCCCGGCGCCGGGCACCAGGCGACGACCGGCCGACGGTGCCCCAAGATCGACCTGGGAAACCGGTGGTGACAGCCCCTGTCGGCGGGCAGCGGTCGCAGCGGCTGCTGGGCCCTGGCCAGTGCGGGGCGCGGCCAACGCTGAGGACTGCTGACCCGTACCGCCGCCTCGAGCCACGCGCAGCGCCCACCGGACTGGGACGCCACGCGCAGCCAAGTATACGGCGCCACGGGCCCAGACGACACCACGGCGCTGTGCGGCCGAGGCTGCAGGCACCAGGGTTTTCCCTGGCGTCGTGTCGCCGGGGGCATGGGCGCTTGCTCGCGCCTGCAGCGCGACCTAGTTTGCGGCCGGCAGGTGAGCCTGATCCGCGGGCGGGCCGGCGGCAAGCAGCCGCGGAGAGGGCCAGCCTGGCCGGACCGCGGGCGGGCGCGCGCGCGGCTGTGCGCCCGGCGAGAGCCCCGAGCCGCAGGCCCTAACCCAGGAGGATGCCATGGACGAGCAGCTCCAGCGCCGGTTGGCCGACCGGTGGCGCAGGTACTTCCCCGGACTCGAGCTGCCTGTGGGGTTCTACTACACCGACGAGGCAGCGGCGACCGATGTGGCTGCCTCGCGGGCCGACAGCCGCTGCCTGATCGGGAACCTCCAGCGGGTGCGCGAGGGACATCCCTTCGTGTACGCGGCCGATACCCCGGGCTGCGCTGGCGGCAAGCGGTACGCCGGCTTCACCGCCGCGCTGCGGCCCAAGTTCGAGTACTTCCTCTCATGTGGTATTCCCGGGGAGCTGGAGGGCGAGCGGTACAAGAAGACGCCCGAGCTCGCCCGCGCGCACCTGCGGCATCACCCGCCGCTGCCGGCGCCAGGCCGCTTTCTGGTGTGGAAGCGCTGGGACCGGTTCGAGGCCGGGGAGGAGCCGGTGGCGGTGGTCTTCTTCGCCCCGCCAGATGCGTTGGCGGGCCTGTTCACCTTGGCCAACTACGATACGCCGGATCCCGATGGGGTAGTCGCGCCCATGGGCGCCGGCTGCGCGACGATCATCGAGTACCCGCGCCGGGAGGCCACGCGGGAGCGGCCCCGCTGCGTGCTGGGCATGTTCGACGTCTCGGCTCGACCCTCGGTCCCGCCTGGCCTGCTGACCTTTGCGGTGCCCATGAGACGTCTGGTGGAGATGGTGGACAACATGGACGAGAGCTTTCTGATCACGGCCTCGTGGGACAAGGTGCGGGCGAGGCTCGTCTGAGGCCCGCGAGAGTGGGCTTGGCGCTGCTGGCAGCACCGTGCTTCGACGCGGCCCGGGTGCGGGCCTGCGTGCGGAACCGCCCAACCGACTCGCCGGAGGAATACCCGTGAAGATCACCCAGATCAAGTGCTATGTGCTGGCCGCGGAGGGCGGCCCGCCGTCTTTCCATTGGCGCCAGGGCCTGCGCGTTCCGGATTTCACCGGTCACACCCTGTACCATGGCGTGCTGCGGGTGGATACCGACGAAGGCCTCAGCGGCCACGCCAGCGGCCCGGGCTTCCGGCTGGCGGATATCGTCGTGGGCTACTATCGGCCGG
>Ga0067045_1030758_pt1 | contig 14201 bp, 14 predicted proteins | sample TerdegcTABiofilm_FD_59184 | JGI IMG/M metagenome (GOLD analysis project Ga0067045, IMG submission 59184) | Combined Assembly of (Gp0054472, Gp0054536) Wastewater bioreactor microbial communities from Singapore -Terephthalate degrading...
AAGAAGGTGGCAAATGGCTGAACTGCCGAAGGTAAAGTATTCGGGCAAGATACGCGAGGTAACGATAGGCAAACCGGGCGCAGAGTTGGTATTGGGGGGTGAGACCGGTTATAGTTTTTATAGTTTTGAGGGCAAAACGCCCAATGCGCCCAAGTTGGCGTTACAGGTACTTGATATAGAGCCTGAGGAGTGGGCTGAAGAAGCGCTTGCTCCTTTCAAGGATGTGGTTGGTGATCCTGTCGCATGGGCTAAGAAGTGCGTAGATGAGTATAAGGCTGATGTTGTGTGTTTGTGGTTGGCAGGCACTGACCCCAATGGTAAGGACATGTCCGCAGAGCATGCGGCAAAGACAGCCAAGGCGGTAGCTGAGGCGATAAATGTTCCATTGATAGTATGGGGGGTATCTAACGAGGCAAAGAACACTGAGGTTCTCAAGGCGGTAGCGGAAGCCTGTGGTGGGATGAACCTGGTGTTGGGACCTGTTACAGAGGGTAATTACAAACAGCTCGGAGCAGCCGCAATAGCTTATAAGCATGTGGTGGCGGCGAATTCACCGATAGACATCAACCTGGCCAAGCAATTGAACATATTGTTAGAGAATTTAGGCATGCCGTCCGACAAGGTATTGATAGATCCTACGACGGGCGGAGTGGGCTATGGTATGGAATATTGCTATTCGATAATGGAGAGGATACGCCAGGCTGCTCTAACCCAGAATGATGACAAGTTACAATATCCGATAATTAACAATATAGCTGAAGAGGTATGGAAGACCAAGGAAGCGAAGTTACCTACGGACTCTAAGCTAGGCGAGGCGTCAACACGAGCGATCAACATGGAGTCGGTGACGGCTTTAAGCGCGCTCCAGGCGGGATCGGACCTGTTGATACTGCGTCATCCACAGACACTAGAGCGACTTCGCGAGTATTTATCCAAGATAATGAGCTCTACGGACCTAGCGTCGATGGAAGTAGATCTTTCATTGGCTCCTGAGACTCCGAAAGAGGCTCCTAAGGCGGCTCCCGCCGCAACCAAACCTGCTCCAGAGGCGCCAAAGCCGGCCCCGGTAGTTGCAAAACCTGAGGCTAAAGCTCAACCCGCCCCTGAAACTAAAGTCGAAAAAACGCCCGAGATCAAACCTCAGGCGCCTAAACTTGAGGTTGTCTCCAAAGCGGCCCCGGCCGCTGTCCCTGTCGCTAAGGCTGAGCCATCGGCCGTTGCGGTCGAATCCGATGAGCTTTCCGATGAGGATATTGATGCCTTGAGGGAGATGCTTACCGCTTTCAGGTCGGTGAGAGATTTTATCAATCGACTAGGCGCTAATTTTTAGTAATTGTCTCGCAATGTATAAAGCCCGATGTTTCACGTGAAACATCGGGCTTTTGTTTTCCTGGACAGTATGTTACCGCATCATTTTGCGCCCTCAGGAGCAGGCTGAGCCGGAGTGGGAACTGAAGAAGTGTCTTGACTGGAAACAGGAGCAGAACTGGATTCAGTTGGTATGGTTTGTTCTATCTTCACTTTTGGTTCACCGCTCATGATTGATTTATCCCTTAAAGCCAGACCACGGTCGGCAAAATAGCTAAGAACAATTGAAGTGACCATAAATATTACGGCCGCGCCAATTGTAATCTTGCTGAGGAACGTAGCGCCACCACCACTTCCAAAAACTGTCTGGCTTGAACCTCCACCAAAAGCTGCGCCAATATCGGCTCCCTTGCCCGTCTGCAGCAAAATTATCAAAATTAACGCAACACAAACGATCACATGAACGACTAAAACAAAAACGGTTAACATACTCGCATCCCTTCTTTTTTTATGAAGCCTGTTCGATAATACCCAGAAAATCGTCTACCTTAAGTGATGCGCCGCCAACGAGCCCGCCATCAATGTCGGGACATTTCATGAGTTCACGAGTATTATCTGGTTTCACACTACCTCCATAGAGTATCCTTACCCTATTGGAAAAATCAATACCTCTGTTCTGTGCAAGCTCATTCCTTAGGAAGGCATGAACCTCTTGAGCCTGCTCAGGAGTAGCCGTTTTCCCGGTGCCTATAGCCCAAACCGGTTCGTATGCGATGATGAAACGATCAGCATTCTCAGGAATATTGTCTCCCATTCCAGCAAGAAGTTGCCTCCTTACCACATCAAATGTGGAGCCTGCATCTCGTTCTGCCAAAGTTTCTCCCAAGCAAAATATCGGTATTAGTTTATGTCTAATGGCGGCTTTAATTCTTTTATAAACTGTTTCGTCCGTTTCACCGAAAAACTGCCTACGTTCGGAGTGCCCTATTATAGCATGAGTCACTCCAATTTCCGTCAACATAGCCCCGCTTATCTCACCTGTGAAGGCTCCTTTATCTTCCCAATGTACGTTTTGAGCTGAAACACTAATATCAGACCCTGTTGCGCTCCTCACCCCAGCGTCCAAAGAAGTGAATGGTGGAGCCACAATAACTTCACAACTCGCTCCCAAATCATGGCCCTTTTTTTTCAGGCTTTCCACAAAATCTGTTGTCTCTGAAGAATTTTTGTGCATTTTCCAGTTGCCGGCTATTATTATTTTACGACCAGACATTAGCATTCCCTTTCGTTTAATAATCTACTTAATTAGAACAGGTCTAGTTAACCTTCGAGGGCGGCGACTCCTGGCAATGTCTTGCCTTCCATAAATTCCATGAATGCTCCCCCGCCAGTCGAAATATATGATATCTTGTCGGAAACACCTGCCTGGTGAACAGCACGAACGGAATCCCCTCCTCCGACCAAAGAAAACGCGGATGAATTGGCAACGGCATTGGCTATTTCCATTGTTCCCTTCTTGAAGGCTTCGCTTTCAAAAACTCCCATGGGCCCATTCCAAACTATCGTTCCAGCCTTCGAAATCTCGTTTTCAAATTCTTTCACAGTCTGCGGACCAATGTCCAAAGCCATTTGGTCTAACGGAAAATCTTTGACCCCGAGAGTTTTTGCTGATGTCTCATCATCGATGCTAACAGATGCCTCAACGTCTATAGGCAAGACCACTTTAGCCCCACGTTCCTTCGCTGAAGACATAATTTGCCGAGCTGTTTCAATCATATCTTCTTCGATTCTCGAGGCTCCCATGTTGTAGCCCTGGGCCATTAGAAAAGTGTTTGCCATACCGCCACCAATCAGAATTGTATCCATCCGCTGAACTATATTTTTCAAGACCTCGATCTTGTCCGAAACTTTGGCTCCACCAAAAATTGCGACAACAGGTTTAACCGGATTTGAAAGGGCTTTTTCAAGATTGTCCAGTTCCTCTTTCATTAAGAAACCTGCCGCCTTTTCTTTGACTAATTCTGGAACGCCTACCGTAGAGCAATGAGCCCTATGCGCCGTCCCAAAAGCGTCATTTACATACACATCCGCAAATTGAGCCAATTTCGCTGAAAACACAGGATCATTCTTTGTCTCTTCAGAATGAAATCTGAGATTTTCTAGGAATAGCACATCACCATTCTTCAACGAATTTACGGCTTGCTCCACCTCAGGCCCTATGCAATCGTTGACAAACTCTACGTTTTGACCGATCAGCTCCGATAACTTTTTAGCTACAGGCTTGAGGCTCATTTCAGGCTTTCTTTCGCCTTTTGGTCGCCCTAGGTGAGAAGATATGATGCATTTGGCTCCCTGCGAAATCGCATATTTTAGTGTTGGAAGAGCTCTTGTTATCCTGGTAGCATCCTTGACTATTCCGGCGCTGTCTAACGGCACATTGAAATCAAAACGAAAGAAAACCTTTTTACCTCTTATACTCAAGTCCTTAATGCTATGTACAGCCACAGCTCTAACCTCCATATCTTGAGGTAGCCTGAGAGAAAACCGGCCTTCGTTAACGCCAGCATTGGACGTTGACAATAGACCGGTCAACTCAAAAACAGATTGTCATCGTTAGGCTATTTCAATTTTTCTCCAACATAAGCCGCCAAATCCACCATTCTGGTGGAATACCCTGTCTCATTGTCGTACCATGACAGCACCTTAACCATGTTGTCGCCTACCACCATGGTGGAATCGGCATCAAACAGCGATGAATAGCTACTATTGATAAAATCCGAACTAACAAGTGGCTCGTCGATGTAGGCTAAAATTCCTTTCATTCGACCTTCAGAGGCTTTTTTCATGGCAGCATTCACGGAATCAACCGTAGCTGGTTTCTTGAGCGTGGCTGTAAGGTCCACAATTGAAACGTTTGGTGTGGGAACTCTGATCGAGAGACCATCAAGTTTTCCGGCCAGTTCTGGTATAACCAGGCCAATCGCGACTGCCGCCCCGGTAGTGCTAGGAATCATATTGATAGCAGCGGCCCTGGCTCTTCTGAAATCCTTGTGTACGGTATCAAGCAGACTTTGATCCATCGTGTACGAATGAATTGTATTCATCATTCCTTTTTCAATACCATATTCGTCATGAAGAACTTTCACAAGAGGAGCCAGACAGTTAGTAGTACACGATGCATTAGAGAAAACGTCATGTTTCTTTGGGTCGTAAGTATCTTCATTGACCCCCATGACGAAAGTCCCGTCTATCCCTTTTCCGGGAGCGGAAATAATAACCTTCTTAGCTCCGGCCTGGATGTGTTTGATTGCCTTGTCTTTATCTCGGAAAATCCCTGTGCATTCCATCACCACATCGATGTTGAGACTTGCCCAAGGTAAGTTCAGCAGATCATCAGTGATTTTTAACGCATTAATTTCTTTGTTATCTACAACAAGTTTGGAATCAGTGTAAGTCACTGAACCAGGATATGGCCCGTGCACTGAATCTCGTTTGAACAAAAATGCCATTAACTTGGGATCCATTCTATCATTGACGGCCACTACTTCCACTTTGGGATTGGCCAGAGCGCAGCGCATTACCTGACGACCAATACGTCCAAATCCATTAATTGCTAATCTGATTGTCATATCAAACCTCCCCGATCTGAATAAATGCCACAAAATTCTATTTTATTTTAGACATACAGTCAATTGTTAATAATTTCTTTCCTTGAGTTTTTACCGATTTTCCGGTATATAAATGAGTGAGGACTGAGTTTGAAATAATTTGTGAAATCCAAATAAACTTGGTTCCTTTGTATCCACGAAGGGCTGTTGGCAAACTCTACGTTCTTTCAGAGTCGTTGAGTGTGCATCTATGATAAGAAAAAAGCTTTCTGTAATATTTTATTGTTTGTTTCTGTTCCTCTTAGCGAACCACGGCTCTACCTCAGCGACGGCTCAGGATTCGTCCAACAACCCGTGGAAAATAACAAGCATAAAAATTTGTAAGTCTTCGGGCGGAGCCATTTATCCTATTGTTGAAGCTATAGGGGTTTACCCTGTTTACACTTTTTTTATTCCCCGGCCAGTTTGGACTGTAAACGGAGTAGTAGTCGAAGCCTCTCCTGTATATCAGGGAGGAAGGCTCATTTCCTTTCAGCTAATGAACGCTGGTCCCAATCTGAAAATTGGAACTAAGAATATCGTAAAATTTGCCCTTCCTGATCACAATGGTTCACGAGTATTCATTTTTGATCCGTCAAAATTCGGTCCTGGAGAATGCTATGAATTCTTCTAGAACAATTCTCAATGGAATTGGCTGATTTTTAGGGGGGACATTTTGCACAGATTGACTTGAACAGGGTAGTACTCAAGTACCTATCACCGCGATCTGGAAGTATGCAAACCACTGTTCCACTGTCGAGACTCTTTGAGGCCTGGACAGCCCCGTAAACAGCAGCTCCCGAACTCATTCCCACAAAAATTCCCTGGGTCAATGCAAGCCATCTGGTCGTGTCATAGGCCTGATCATCATTTACGTAAATTATTTCGTCTATTCTTGAAGGATCATAAATTTTGGGCACAATGGCTTCTTTCATATTTTTGAGGCCTTGAATAGTGTGACCTTCAACGGGCTCCACTCCCACGATCAATATCCTCGGGTTAAATTCCTTCAGTCGCTTGGATATTCCCATCAATGTTCCAGTGGTCCCCATACCTGCCACAAAAATGTCTATATCACCGCCCGTCTGTTCAATAATTTCCACGGCTGTGGTCATATAGTGCGTTTCCCAGTTGTATTTGTTCTCAAACTGATTCGGCATGAAGTATCTGTCAGGATCAGATTCAAATATTTCGTGAGCCCTTCTGATCGCCCCATCAGTTGCAGCGCAGGATTCCGTAATTTCAAGTTCCGCGCCGAAAGCCTTTAGGGTGTTGCGTCTTTCGAGGCTGACACAACCAGGTAGTGTCAGAAGGCATCTGTAGCCCTTGCAAGCGGCAACCATGGACAGACCTATTCCGGTATTGCCAGAGGTTGGCTCCAGAATTATCTGGTCTTTCCTAATGGCATTTTCTTCCTCTGCCTTTTTGATCATATAGGCAGCTATTCTGTCCTTTATTGATCCGCCCGGGTTATTGCCTTCCAGTTTTCCTAAAATTCGTACTCGTGGATTGCAGTTCGGGTTATCAATCTCGACAAGTGGTGTATTGCCAATCAGATCTAGAATGCCCATATCTTTTCACCAAGCAAAAACTAAAGTTGAGGAATCTGCACGTGTTCTACAAGGTCATCATTAAATTAGCCCCATAAGGATAATGCTTCACGATTTGTTCCTCAAGACCATCGACTCTAAATCGACGTCGCTTGCCATTTCTAGCACGCTCTTGCAGGATAAAGCAATAATTTTACTTGTGAGCCTAGCCCTCTTTTAAGCTTGATTGTTTGGCCTTTGTTGTTATATAATTGCGCCATACCTGTTTAATTTTGGAGCCGTTGTTTATGGGAAGCTTTTTGGTCAAAAGCGTTTCTAGAATAGTGTTCTATTTAATCGCCTTATGCATTTTGCTTTATCCCTCGATTGTCACAAATGCTCAGGCGTCTTTCAACATCAGGGAAGATGGTTTTTCCATTTCGAATGCCCCTGGTTACTGCTTTGCAATGGCAGCTTTTTCGAAATGGTACTATTTGAACAAACAGACCGAGGCGCCATTAAGAAAGAATTTAAACAAGCAGATTCAAACGCGTATAGCAAAGGAGTTGCAGGAATTCTACAGTAGGAATTTAATACAGATTCAGGCTGATTATTGTAATAAAAATCACGGCAGCCGATCTAATTCTTTCAGGAGATTCGTCGTGGGTCTAACGGCGGGGGAGCCGAGAATTGTGTTACTCATGAACAAGAGCGCAAATGGAGCAGTGTTACATGCGGTTCTTGCTTACGCCTGGATCCCAGACAAAAATATCCTCAAGGTTTATGATCCAAATTATATTCACGAAGAGCGATATCTAGATTTGGATAAAAATTCGTACACTTCTTTGGACATAACATATCACGCGATCTGTTTTCCTGAAGCATTGGAATATCATCCTGGCCTAATCAGCAAGATGGAACATCTCTATGCTTATCATTCAGGCCCTAGACGAACTGCAGTTGGGCCAGTAGCAAAACCTGAATTTCGCAAAGCATCTGCCCAGCCTGATTTAACGGAGAAATAATTCTTAGAACCCGAATGCTATGCCCGCCGACATTCCTGTAAAACTGAACATCCATTCGTTGTTCAATTCCTGATTGTCCTCAACGCTCTGTGTCAGGCGATTCGAGACACAAAAATTTATGTTTATGTCAGGATAAATTTCCCAGTTTGCGGAAATCCTAGCATTCGTCATGAACCCGCGCATGATTAAACTCATTCCCTCCAATTGCCATCTAAAATCAAGACCATGAGGCGCTAGAAATCTTATGTCAATCCCTATAGTAGGATAAGTGAGATCTAGCCTTCTCACATTAGAGACGAATTCTCCGTCCTCGGTAGCATTGTTGAGTGTGGCTCCAAATCGCACATGGTTGACACCAAATCCGGGAGATATTCTTAAAGAGCCCTCCTCGTAAGCTCTATAGCTGTAGAAAAACCTGAGCCAGTTAAAATCGATTTTGGAATCAATCAATGTGTTTTCCGTGTAAAGCCTGTTATGGAAAAGAAAATCTCGAGTAATGCGTCGAAGGCCCGACGGCATGAACATGGAGTAATCGATGTTGATGAAATGATTGTCGAGAATTGTTCCGTCAAATGTAATTGTAACCGCTTCAGTCTGGCTAATGCCAAGGTCTAAATTGGCATCGATTTTGGACCCTGACCCGGGTCTTCCTCCGGCGGGAACGAGGAATTCTCCTGAGACAAAATAATATCCCCAATCAAGGCCTGTGAAAAAACGTGAATTAGGAAAAAGCCTAAAAGATTCTTGGGCAAAAGCTTCAGACAAATTAATTAAGAAAAATAAACCTGTTAATAAGGCAATCAGATGAATTTTCTTTGAATTGTCGGAATTCATCGCCACTTTTCACCTCTCGGTCTAATTGTAGCGTTATCACGCGTTATATACTCTTCAGTCAACACCCTCAACAACTATTTCACTGAAATTTGATTTGATTTGCGACTATGAAAAAGAAAAAAGACCGAAACATTTTATGTTTTCGGTCTTTCAGCGTAGAATTTTGGGGCTTTAGTCCTGAACAAATTCGCCCCTGTTTACCTTTTCCTCAAAACGCCTGCCCGCTCTCCTCAATGAAAACCAAACCTAATTCATTTCTTTTCATACAAAATCTTAAATCACAATTCCTCTATTTTGACATACTAACATAAGTTGAGCAATTCAGGCCTAAAATCAGGCCTCGCCCATTATTCCAGTATTTGGGCGCAATCCCGTATTCTCAAGCTTTAACTCTTCAATTATTGATGCTATTTCCGCGTGTAATATTTCTAGCTGCCAATTGAAATAAATGTCTTCGCCAAAATCTCTGATAAGCTGTTTCTGTGCTTTGATGTAATCTTTTGCCTGAACGGCTCCACTGAATACATGGATAGGATTGATTAGTGTCGCTATAACTTCTTCTTGGCGCTCTTCTTTGTTTTCCAGTTTATCGAATTTTCGGCTCATGCTGCCTTCCTTGTGATTTTTCATATCAACTAACAGTGCAACGGTGGCGCCAAACCATACACAGTAAACATAAACAGTAAATTCAATAAGTTAAGAATGCCATGAAAACAAGAACCAAAACAAACATGTACAATATACGACATACTCGTTTTGCTTCTTATCGATTAGCTAAGTAACTTCGGATTCTTAGATATATGTTCAGAATCCGCCACATTTACGCGAATCGCGCGAAGCTCCAGCTCATAGATTATTTGACGACTTCAATTGTCTAAATTATAATGACTCCAAATGAACAGAAAAGTTCATAGGTTTTAAGTCTGTAGTTTTTTGATGGAGGCAGATCCATGATGCCTGGACCATGGGAACTAATATTAATCCTTTTGATTGTTGTGATGATTTTTGGGGCCAAGCGAATTCCGGAAATAATGGGGGGCCTTGGCAAGGGGATAAAATCTTTCAAGAAAAGTATGGATTCTGAGGACGCGCCCGAGCCTGTAGCGACAGCTCCTAAAGTGGAAACACCGAAGGAGAAGACCGAAGCCAAATAACGCGTTTATTATCAGACCGATTTTCTCCTCACCGCCTATTCCCAAGCGTCAATTACTTTTTCGTAAGTGTCTCCAAAGCGGTTTGAATGAAAAAAAAGGTTTCAGACGGCGCTAGCGAGAGGCAATCTCCCGCGATATACCTTTTCCACGGAGATGAGTATCTCGTAAAAGCTGCTGCGCGGGATTTGTGCATCAGTCTTGCAGGCAGTGATTCGGAAAAGGCTAGTGTTGCGGTTTTTGATGGGGCATCTTTTGACCTAGGAGAGTTCTTTAACGAAATTGCAACGCCATCTCTTTTCGCCCCGGACAAGGTCATACTTGTTGAGCAGGCGACTCTATTCGTGGGCAAGAGTAACACTGATAAACTGGTTTCCAAGGCATGTGAGTCTTGGAGAAATGGCGATAGAAAGTCGGCATTTCGCAGTTTTATGCTGTTGTGGGCATCTGCCGGGATCGATCTGAGAAACCCGGATGATGATTTGTCCTCTATAGCCCAACTTACAAATTCAACTGAATCAGGCAGACAGTTAGAAATTTTATTAGAAGTAGCCACGGCATTTAAGAATGAGAATTTTTCAGTTGCAAGAATTGCCGATGATTCCCTGCTACTCAATTTTTTGAGTTCACCATTGCCAGATGGGGTTACAATACTTTTTACAGCCATCGCCATTGACAAGAAAAACAAACTTTTTAAGACCATCGATAAATATGGAATTGTAAAAGAATTTAAACCAGCTCAAGAAAAATACAGTTCCGGTTTACAAAAAAACTATTTCAATAAGTTGGTCTTCGAATTTTTGGATCGACACGGATACTTAATAGATCCCGCGGCTCTGAACAAAATGTATCAGCGGTCTAGCAACGATATAAGGCGTATTCATTCTGAGCTGGCCAAGGTAATGGCTTTTATTGGCAATCGGAATCGAATTACAGTCAAGGATGTTGAGAATCTCTTTTCTGATTTCCATGAACCGTTGTTTTTTGATTTTCTCACAGCATTAAGAACATGCGATCCAGAAAAGTGCCTTCCAGCCCTGCTAGATCATCTTAAAATAGTCGCTCACCCTCTACAGACCGTTGCTGCAGTTGCTTCGGAATTCAGGAAAATTATAGTCGCAAGAGAAATTCTCTTCACAATTCTCAGAAAAGACTGGAAAACAAATTTAACTTACAATCAGTTTACGGCACTGATGATTGATATCAGGTCTTCTCACCATACGAATTCCAAGAAATCAAAATTCGATTTGCTTTCCATGAAGGATTACCCACTGTATCTATTGTTGAAAAGCGCTCAGAATTTTAATATTGAGCAGTTGTCTATGGTCATGGAAGCCATTTTGGAAGCAGAGATACTAATAAAATCAACCAGGATAGGATCCGTAAGCCCGGAAAGCGTCTTGCAGGATCTAGTACTGAAGATTTGCAGAATTTCAGCAAATAAAACTTCCGCAAATCTGTCATAATAAAACTCATGACGCCATCCGAGTTACGTAGCGGATCAACTTCTGATTCTATTGCGTGATCCTGGATTAGCTTTTTTTACCAGCTATGTAAGTAGGGGCATTTTGTGCAGTTTTTCCTTTTAGGTGAATGTGATAATATTCATAGGTTAAAGGGCGGCCACTGCCTAAAACTTGAGACTGAACCACTTCCCCTACGAAAATCGTGTGAGTCCCAACGCCCAAAAAATTGACAACATTACATTCTAGAATGCCCAATGCATGTTCAGTAACTAATGGGCATCCCGTAATGCCCTTGATAAAAGAAGTTTTTGCGAGTTTATCAACATCTCGGCCCGATTTGAAACCGAATAATCCTATGAAAGTCATCGGCGCATCCTGAGACAGCACGGAGACTCCGAATACGCCGCTTCGGAGGATATAATCATGTGTAAGATTTTTTCTATTGACGATTACGGCGAATTTTGGAGGATCTGAAGTCACTTGGAGAACTGTGTTAACAATTTGACCATTACCCTTTTCTCCATCTTTTGATGTGACCACATACAGTCCGTAACTAATTTCTTTGAATACTTCATGGGACAAAGTTCCTGACATTTCCAAAATTCCTTTCATTCTCGATGCGTTTCAGCAACTTTTGAAACTCTGAAAACCAATTTGATGAGCACGACACTTCGGCCTGATGAATAATATCAGTCTTAAAAAAAATAATCATTGCGAATTAAATGTTTTGAGGGAGAAATTTTTTTTAAAATAAATGGCACATTGTAGGCGCGTCGCCCAGGCGCTATTTAAATTACCAACTGATGTCTCTAATTAGAAAATGGTGCTTGGCCGTTATTAATATGGTATATAAATTGACAGCTTTTGTTGGCTTATCAGGATCAAAAAAATCTTGAACAGAAGCATTTTTTTTGTACGGTCGATCAAATTGTTTTTTGGAGTTTTTTTATGTCCTTCATGCCATCTTTTTCATCTCTCGACCAGCTAGCGCAAATTCAGCTCGACGGTTTAAAATGGACAATTGAACATGCTTATCAAGGGTCATCGTTTTATAGAAACAAACTCGATTCTGCCGGTATAAAACCTGGTGATATAAGATCACTTGAGGATTTGAAACTCTTACCTTTCACTACATCCCAAGACCTTGCTGACGACTATCCTTTTCCACTCCTTTCAACACCTATGTCAAAAGTTGTAAGAATTCATGCGTCATCCGGCACGACAGGAAAGAGAAAAGTTCTCTGTTACACGAAAAAAGATATAGATGACTGGACTCATTTTTTTGCTCGATGTTATGAAATGGCTGAACTGAGCGCGGAGGATCGAGTCCAGATTTGTGTAGGATATGGAGTATGGACTGCAGGAGTGAGTTTTCAATCCGGATGTGAAAAATTTGGGGCTATGGCAATACCTGCAGGTCCTGGCAATCTCGATATGCAGATGGAATTTTTAATTGATTTTAAGACCACTGTAATGTGTTGCACAGCCTCAATGGGACTTCTTCTTGCGGAGGAAGTTGAACGTCGTGGAGTTCGGGATAAGATTCATTTAAAGAAGATGATATACGGTTCCGAACGATCTTCCGACGCAATGCGAGCCCGAATACGAAAACTCCTGAATCTCTCTGACATGTTTGATATTCCTGGGATGACCGAGCTTTATGGACCTGGCACAGGATTGGAGTGCCGTGCGCATGATGGTATACATTATTGGGCGGACTATTACATTCTAGAAATACTCAACCCTGAAACTCTTGAACCTGTTCCGGACGGTGAAATTGGAGAAATGGTCATCACGACTTTGCGAAAGGAAGCCGTGCCCCTCATCAGGTATCGAACCAGAGATCTTACCGCCATGAAAAAGGGCGTCTGTGCGTGCGGGTCATTATTGCCAAAGCATGACCGCATTCTTGGTAGATCCGATGATATGTTCATAGTGAAGGCAGTCAATGTATATCCTGGGCAAATAGACAACGCTTTGGGACTTGTTCCTGGAATTAGCTGTGAGTATCAGGTTCAGATTGATAGGGTTGAAGGAAAAGACATCATGCGTCTCAGAGTAGAATGTGCTCGAGGTCAGGATGCATCCTTGATGACCGACACCGCCAGACTCGTGAAAGACACTCTTAGAAGAAGGATTCTGGTAACACCTGAGGTAGAAATAGTACCGTACGGTTCATTGCCGCGGAGTGAACGAAAAACAAAAAGAGTTATTGACAATCGTGACAATTAAACGAACCACAGCTTGTACAGATTTGTTTCAAATTTTCGGCGGGCTTTTTTATGCCTCTGATTAAACTGCATTAATCTTATGGCCTTTGACAAAAGTATTGTCTTTTGACTTAAATTCATTAATAATTAAAAGTCTTCTCTAATTATCAGAAACTCTTAGGAGGATCTATGGGTTCAAAAAAGAAAGAAAAGGGTGAAAAGAAAGAAAAACCCCTAGAGGATTGGACAATAAAAGAGTTGCGTGAGGAAGCGCTTAAAATACCAAATGTCCAAGGCGTTCATGGGATGAATAAGCAGGAGATTATTGAAGCCTTGCGGATCGAGAAGGGCCTGCCTGCTCCAGAAAAGAAAAAGACCGAAAGCATTAGACAATACAAGGAGAAGGCCAAAGCCTTAATAGCTAAACGTGATGAGGAACGCTCTGCCGGAGCTTCAAGAAGTCGTTTAAACATACTTAGGAAAAAAATTTCCAAATTAAAAAAGAAAAGTCGACTAAGTTAGGTTTAAGCAAACGACACGACTCAATCTTTATTTATTTTTCAATTCTTGACAACGCACGGTCATGTTAATAGTCATGATTCTCTTTGGTATCGCCAGAGAGATTGCGTGGCAAATGGCCGTGCGGCGCAGACGTCAAAAATGTCCCTGCCTCTTGGGCCTCTAGAAAGCTATGATGGCAAGCAATAGGCCTAATTCTTCAGCAATAGGGCGGTCCCGTAGAAAGAAATTTTTGTTTGCGGCAATTTTGGGATTATTTGTACTAATTTCCTTAACAGCAGGAGTTTTTGTCGGCATAAGACAGCTTGTTCAAGGACCACAGTTAAAAAGCCTAGTTACCGCGCGAATTCAGAATCCTCTCACGACAAGTGTTTCTATCGATCAAGTTAATTTCAAATGGAAATCTCTCTCATCAGGAATATTGGAGTCTCAGGGGATACGTATAGGTCAGCTTTCAACTGACCCTGTAGAAATAAATATTGATAAATTAGAGATGTCCCTCGATTTCAGTG
>Ga0067045_1030757_pt1 | contig 14199 bp, 13 predicted proteins | sample TerdegcTABiofilm_FD_59184 | JGI IMG/M metagenome (GOLD analysis project Ga0067045, IMG submission 59184) | Combined Assembly of (Gp0054472, Gp0054536) Wastewater bioreactor microbial communities from Singapore -Terephthalate degrading...
ACATATGAATTGCTCGAAATATCCTCTCCGACTTCGATTCTCACATCATTGGGTCCATCGTTGCGAACTTTCAGAAAATCAAACGGATTGGTGAAACTAACAACTGTCGGGCTGGAATACCCAACATTTTGAGCGTATTGGTTCTCCATAGGCATTGTTTAATCTCCCTCCCCACATCGGACACAAACCGAGTTTCACAAGCTCAATACATTCAACTACTTGTGAAGATTTATAAGCGCCGCAACAGACGCCTTGAGCTGTCCCTTGACCGCCCCTTCCCTGAAATGGTGCGGGAAATCAAGAAACCCAAGAATATCGTCCGGATCGCTCTCGATGTCAAAGCCTATCTGACAATTAACCCGGACTCCACGCAAACCATGGTGGCTGAACACTACAAGCTCACCAGAGCCCGGATATCACAATTATTAAAGATCGTTGAAAACTTACCCGCTCATTTTATCAAAAAACTTGAAGAATCGGAAGACCCGATTCTCCTGCGTCGATTTTCCGGAAAACGTCTCTTGAAACTGGCATCCTTTGAAACAAAAGAACACATGCAAAACGCTATCGATTCGCTGATGTCTTCGACCTGCGAATAGTCGGAAGCCGCTTAACGATAGCATCGATCTTTCCGTTATCCTTCATTTTCTTAAGCATTGGCAGATCATAATCGATGGCGTCTTTAGAAACGGCCAACCGGTAGCTTCCTTCCCGGTTCTCAATCAACTCATGAAAATTGTAATCCGGAAACAACGCATTCATCTTCTCCCGCAACCGGCCAATATACTGCTTGTAGCCGTCCTCATGCACAACCCCCTCAGCGGTCAAAGCGGAAACAGCGACCTCTCCGGTCTTCGTTTTCATAACGCCTTCAACAAACCTCAAAAGGATTATGAACAGTGCATCGGTCAGTTCCCCATCCTTCCCGGCAACCTTCACAAGATGCTTCCTTGACCGCCCCTTGCCCCTCATAATGCCGGTTATCTTCAAAGAAAATGGCTGTTTCTCAGACATCCCGGAAACCAGCGCTGTCGGATTAAGCTTCAAGCCCTTCAATTGGAATGCCTCGGCAAAGGACATCTGCCGGACTTTTATTTTCTCAAGGTCCTTCAAGACGCCCTGTTTTTCTATTCGCAAGAACGGCGTTATAATAACATACCGGGCATAAGTCGATACCCTCCCTGGCAAACCCCTGACACTGCCTTCAAGCTCCTCAGGTGAATCAAATAGCCCCAAATACACACTTACTCGCCCATCAGTAGTCTCCGTACTTCCAACAAAAAATAACCGCTCACCAATCGGATCGACCTGTTCCTCGAGCTGATTCTGTGTGCGAATCTGATCAATCAGCTTGTTGAGATTGAACCTGTAATACGTAATCTCCGGCTTTGCCAACTCAATCGTTGAAACACCTTCTTCGGTTGAGAAGGCCGTCGCTTTATCGTTTCGAATTCGAATGGTGCGCTGAACACCTCCATCGCCCATACGATCGGAAAAATACGAGTCTCCATCCTCATCATAATGGTCAAATTCAAGAAACCCATCCTTAACCAATTGGTTGAAGGATTTCTTTGATATGTCAACAAGCTCGCTCTCCCGAAACATTGCTTCAGGGAAAGCCTCAAGCCTTTTCAAAATATGCGTTGTTAATACGTCAAACAAGAAGAACTCCTTTGTCCCGCAGATACTGCTTAATAACCTCACAACCATCCCTGTGTTTAATATCGGTATGTTCAGGCGGTGAAATCTCAACAGGGATTTCCTTTTTTACATTGTAAAGCTTGAACCGAATGACCATAGATTTGATGTCATAATACTGAAGCTTAAACTTCATCTGGTTCAGCGACGCCATCACATCATCTGACTTAATGGTAATCGTTGTGAACACCTTACCCTTGCGTGTCAAAACCGCCTGAGAAACAGTTATTTTCTCAATCTCTTTTGTCGGCTGATAAAACGCATCATCCTTAAGCGGGTCCGTTTTGACCAACTCCTCCTTGAATGTCATCTCCGGGACCTCTTTAAGTCCTAGCATGTTCACCCCGAAGGCCTCAACGTATTTTTTCTTGTCATCAAACTTCCGTATACCAGAAGTCACGCTAATCGTACCGGTATTGGGATTAAAAACAATCATCTCCTGCTTTGCCTGACGAAATGTAAGCGGCAATACCTTCTTGTTCTGGAACTCATAATCTGTCTTCATAACATCGCCACGCATGATAATAAAAAAGTGCTCGTCCCCTTCCTTGCCGCTACGGATTATGCAGTCATTCCCCTTCCCTGAATTCAAGAAATGCGCCTCCATCTCTTCTTGGAACTTGGCAACCCTTCCATCAAGACCTTTCTCGCTGAACTTGTATTGAGTCCCATCAAACCGGTAGTAATACATGCGCTCTGAGAAAATATCGAATAAATAATGATCGTAAAGCTCATCAAATGCGTCCCTGTTTTCACAGAAGTAAACCCGCATTACTGTTGTCGCAGGCTTCTCCCCCTCGATGTATTCAACCTTGTACCTCTTGACAACATCCATGACCTTTTCCATCTGCCGCATAGCAAGGTCATTGACCCGGCGAATTTCTTCGTTCATAACCAGACGCTTGCCCTGATCACAATTTTCAATAAGTTTCCGAACTTCCTCCGGGTCGTTAACATTCACGCCGGACGACATCGTTATCCGCTTCTCCGTGAAATAGCGGGTTATCAAACCGGTATCAACCGTCTTAATAAACCTGTCAAAACTAAAGCGTTGATGATAATTTGCCATACGACCTCATTTAAATTTCGTCACATCCGAGTAAACTTCCAAAAATAGCGGCGATCCGGTAAACGATAATGGCGAAATAGGCCCGAAAAACATAAAAGGAAACCGCCGATTACTGCTCGGATCAATAAAAGATTTATAAAGTTGCAACGCCGATGGGTTGTTAACTATCTCGCTCACCTTGCGAATTTCTTGCCCAGAGGTCAATCCATAACCAAACGCAAAAATGCGCATCTGTCGTAATATTTCATCATCCAACGATTCGATTGTTTGAGTGATAAACATGTAGCCTATCCCGTATTTGCGTGTGGTTCTAACTGAGCCAATAATATCTGCCGTAAGCCTACGGATTCTATCATCTGTCGCATGCTGGGAAATAAAGCGATGCGCCTCATCCATTACAATTAAACAGTTTGCGCTTTGACCATGCGCATAGAGATCCGCCCCGATATTGACGATTTTGTTCTCCAAAACACGTATGAATAGTGCCTGAACATTTTCGTTCTCAATTTCTCCTTGTCTGGGGCCAATATCTAGCACAATAAAGTTACCCTTATTTCTTACAATGCGATCAATAAGGTAATCAAAAGATATCTTGTTCGTCCCATCACTCTTCGTCGGCGAATAAAGGTTCAATACGGATTCCCATTTTGCTATTATCGAAGTCTCATTCGCAAAGTTCCCGATTACATCATTGATGCGATTCACCAAACGTTGACGAGTATCTCTAGTCCCCCAGACCTGAATAACATACCTAGTGAAATCACGCTCTCCAGTACCCAAAGTAACAAAGCGTGTTAACATGTCCTGCAAAAGCTGGCGTTTATTCACTTGACCGAGATTAAAAGACGGGCTATTTGTTCTGCCCGTTAAATAATCGCTCACAGCTTCTGCCATTGCGTCTAACTTATCAGGGGTATAAATTGGACGAAATGCTTCCTCGATAAACCCATTGTTTTTTAATAATTCAGCGAAAATTTCGACTCTCTCCGGAGGCAAATAAACATCGTCCACAATTTTATATTTTTCATAATTCATACCAATCTCTCTAACTTTAGTCTCCACCTTTACTCCGCCCGGCAAAAGTTCTTGATCCAAGTAGAATTGGCTTTGAGGATCCAAAACCAAAACACTCATACTTGCCTTATTTTTCACATAACCTAAAAGCATATAGGCCGCTGTCACAGATTTTCCTGAACCGGTCTTTCCAAACACCCCTATATGAAAAGCATCTCCCGCACCCAACTCCGAGGATCCTTCCTGTGTTTTTCCAAAATGCTTAAACCAAAAAGGCAAATCTACATCAGTGCCATATACCCGCCCCATATACGTAATATGCCTTTGATGACACTGCATAATCGCATTCATGACATCGTTATTCATCTTATGAACCTTCTCCCCGGTAGACGGAGACGTCCCAAGGATATAGCCCTCAACCTCAGCATCATCGAGCGCATAACAAGCTTGGACGCTAATCGTAGCGATACGATTATCTGCGGTACCACTTAAATGTGGCAAACGACCGTGCCGCTTTATTACGCCTTTAAAAGAAGGATCTTCATGCCATCTGTTTTTTGTTTCTATTGAGATAATCTGGCCTATAACTAAAATGTTCTTGGCGTCTTCTTCGATTACAACATAAACCATTTGCCCCAAGGCTCGATCTCTCTTTGTATCTTCTCGAATATCAATAGTTATATCCAACGTAGAGCTAGGAGAACTCGTTATGCCCAACGGATCGCTACTCTTAACCCTGATAACATCAATTATTTTTTGCTCCGACATAACTTCCTCCCCTTACGTCCGGTAATTGAACAATAAATTAAATTTACCCTTATCAATTTTCAAATCTGGCGACAGACGAATTGCTTCTTTTATGGCAAACATCCCACCCGAAATACTCTTTGCCATAAGATCAACAAGATATTGCGGGAACGGCTCTCTGATCTCAGGAAACACTATTTGCTTCTTAAGGCTAAGAAGATATTTCTCAAATCTGGGGGTATCTTCGGCTAGGCTTTTTTTTAGTTCAATTCGGTATGCAGGCCCGTCTTGAAAGGGCTTATAATATGTAAAAAATAAATCCGATGTTTTCCCCTTGGTCGTTATAGGCGTAATGGCATTCTTTAATTCACGATTAAGCTCATCCTTTTCCGGTATATCAAGATTGCAAATAATATGCAGATCGTTCCATATTTTATCCCGCTCATCCTGACTTTGCCCCACCGAAAGAGGCTTAAGATATTCCCCTTCCTGCAACCCTAAAGAAAAAAAGGTCCTGTCATCAACTTTTATATCGGAGCCCTTCAAGAAAGCATCAATAACATCTCTTGAGGAAGTGTATTTTGCCAATGCGATAATTTTGTCATTATTGAAAGCCGCTTTTATGATATCCGGAATATCAGGGATGACTTTCTCATATGTTTCTTTTAAGAAATCTCTCAAGGATTGCGCATACTCGTCTCCAGCATTTTCTTCTTTGGCTGAAAGCATACTGTTAATTTTCAATATAGAAGTGAAATGAGCACCATCCATAATCCGGATTTCATGCCCGGCGTTGGCCAAGACGCTTAACTCCATCAAGAACATTACTCCCTGCCCAAGCCGTCCATTCGCTTCATTGTGCGAAAGCGCAGTTTGCCATTGGTAATATTGGTTTCTATCTTCTCCCCAAGTTGTCTGACTATCTACTGTTAAGCCTTCCACCCCCACGGCAACCGCCAATAATAAATCTGATCCGGTCATTTTTTCCAAGACCCAGCTTCCATCCACTGCAATTAAAGATTCAGAAAATTCTGAAGTGGACAGCTTGCCTATACGCCCTTGATCCCGAAGCTTCTGGATGCCCTGAAAGATTGGCTCATCTTGAACATCAAACATACCGTTCATTTTCTCAACGGTAGAAGGAACACGATCCAGTATTTTTGCCAATAGCTCGTCTGGCAAATGCGCATAGCTCCGGTCATTGGTTTCTATATTTTCCATGTTACTTCCCTTTACAAATCTTCTCGGGCTGATTTAGATTCGCTAAAGCCTCTTCAATAAATTTTTCACCGACAAATGCTTTATAGGTTTGATCTTTTCCAACCCGAGCGACAGCCCATCGTTCTTTCCAATATTGAGTTAATCCTTTAATACTTCTTTGGTACCACTTTGGGCTAGCACCATTTTGAATAACATCTGTTAAATTCCTCACAAAAGGGAATAGATACACAGCTCTCTTAACTCCATGCGATGAACCATGCTCAAACCCAAGCAACCTTAACGACTGTGTGATCAATCGCAATTTACGAGAGGGCCCGCTACCATACCCCCGACGAGCATCATATCCTTCCTGCTCAAGTAGTTTGACCAATTTGTCAAACAGTGTGTTCGGAATATGAAATGAACCGCTTCCATGGCTGTAGCCGATAAATTTTGCCACATATTCCTCTTCGAATTTCAGCCTCGTATAAACACCGCTCTTGCCATATGCGCCAGTCGTTGTAATAAACAATAGGTCAGACGGCAATTTGCGCTTTTGCATCAATGTCTTAACGCCCGAATATTTTTTCTCGAACTTTTTTCTTACGGTATCCGCCGTCATTAAATACGCAACCAGTTTCCCGCCCAAAACATAATTATAGGGTGGAAGAGCGCCTAATCTTTGAGCGCTCAAAGATTGGTTAACCCAATAATCCCGGCCTTCTTTTGTGATACCAAGATAATTATCTCTTACGCTCCAACTTAATATCGGACTCTGAAGCCCGATTAATCCGATTGGAGCTTTATGATATTGATCCCACACAACATATCTTATCTGTCGTCCATATGCCCTTTCATACGGCAAGCTCCACCAGACAAGATTCCACCAACGAAAAAGCGTTTCCCACTCCGAATCAGCCTCGACCTCGATAAGTTTCGGGTTTATTTTTTGAACATCAAGAGCTGAACCATCCAAAAGATATTGTTTTATAAAAGGGACTTTACTCTTGATAAAATCTTTCCTCTTATCTATTCTCTCAATCTTTGCCAACGAATGAACACTTCTTTTTGTCTCCCGGTCAGAATCATTAAGGGTAAAAGAAGTTTTGCCAACCTCGTACCCTTGCTGGCGTAAAACCTTAGTAAGCTCCCTTTTAATTTTTATTTTTGATATACCTGTCATGCTTCATCCAATTAAAAATTATTCGCCGTACACACTCTTCCCACATCCGTAATACGACTCGTACACATGCTGATAAACCAGTCCGCATTTCTGGTGATACAGATCCGAATCAAACACGGGTGGTAAGTGTTCCAATATTTCTTCGATACACAACTTTACGGCCGCCTTGGCCTGTTGTTTCTTGCGCCAGTCAAGAACCAGCTTGTCGCCCTTAAGTTTCTCGAGAATCTCATGCGCCACTTTCTTGACCGACATAACTTCTTTCTGAGTCATCTTAAGCGGCGGGTTAACCAACAAATCAAAGATCGCCAATTCCTCTTCGCTTAAATTTTCCGAAAGAGATCGCTTTTCTTCCTCGTTAAGATTCTTCACGAATTCCAGCAAGCGTCTGTAGTACTCTTCGACGTTCATCGAACCGGCGTTATACTCATCGATCAGCTTCTGGAAGGTATCCAGATAATTAACCCGGCTCTTGTTGAGCATATACAAAGCACGTAACCGCACTTCGATCGCTTTGCGCAACTGCTCCGCAAGCATCCGCTTGCGCCCTTTCTTGAACTGTTCTTGCAATTTATCAAAATCAACCTTGCTCAAATCGAGGATCCGGCCAGCCTTATATTCCCCTTTAACATCGGATACGTGCCGCTTTTCCACCCTTACTGACTTATCGAGCACCTCTGATACCTGCGCCAACACATCCGAAATATCAACCGTGGGCGATATTGATCCCAGTTTATCCGCTAATACCTGCAAGAGCTTCACGATCGGCTGGAACTCATTTGCCGTAATATCCGGCAAGATCGCCTTATAGGTCTTCTGAATAATAGCGTTTTTTTCCCTGAACTGTGCCTGCCGTTCGTCATTCTCCAAAATACATTCAACCGCATCATCAATTAAACCCACGCAGTCCAGCCCTTCAGCCTTCATTATCTCCGGCAAAGAGATCCCCCACTCATCAAGCAACTCAATAGTTTCCTGAATATCAATACGCAACTGCCCAATAAGTTCTGCCTTATCGATAATCGGCGTATCCACGCCATCCTCTCCCGGTGCCGCATATATCGCCAGAGCCTTATTCAAGTTGTGCAGAACCCCAATATAATCCACAATCAAACCGGCAACCTTGTTCTCTCCAAATACCCTATTCACCCGAGCGATAGTCTGCATAAGAGTGTGGTTTTTCATCGGCTTATCGAGGTAAATCGTAGAGCAGGACGGCACATCAAAGCCGGTCATCCACATAGCGCAGACAAAAACGATCCGCAATCTGTCATCGGCATCCTTGAACTTCTCGTCCAAATCCTCATTATTCATCCTTTTGCGATGCGGGGTGATATCAACGCCCTTAGCCTTTAAATCCTCGCCCTCATTCTGAGACTGAGAAACGATGACAGCCATGTCCGTCTGATTCATGTAAATCAATTTGTCGCCAATCTCTTCCTTAACCACATCGGTGGCTTTTTCATATTCCTTCTGCAATTTATCCGCATAGTCCTTCCAATACCGCTGGACTTTATCGTACATTTTGACTGCTGTTGCCTTATCGATAGAAACAACCATAGCCTTGCCCATAAAGCCACGATTCATAAAGTGAACCACAATATCTTGAGCGATATCATCAAGCCGATCTTCCCGGGTGATTAATTGATATTCACTCGAAAACTCCCGTTCAAACTTCCTCTGCTCTGCCTCATCAAGTTCTGCGGCTTCAAGAATCTTTTGAATGTCTTCATTCAAGCTCAAATTAACCAATTGAACCTTGGGCTTACGGTTTTCGTAAAAGAGCCGCACGGTCGCCTTGTCATCAACCGCCTGCTTGAAGTTATAAACACTGACGTAATCGCCAAAAACTTCCTTGGTTTTCTCCTCGCCTGCGATAAGCGGCGTTCCGGTAAAACCGATAAACCCTGCTTTTGGTAAAGCGTTGCGCATATTTAAAGCGAACACATCGTACTGGGTTCGGTGCGCCTCATCCGTCATCACGATAATGTCATCCCTATCCGATATGACCGGATGCACCTTGCCCTTTTCTGTTCGGAATTTCTGAATGGTCGTAAACACAAAACGATGATCTTCAATTAAGAGTTGCCTTAGACCATCGCTGGTCTCTGCCCTCTCCTGCTTGCCTTTTATGATCCCGCACCGGACAAAATTCTTGTATATCTGATCATCAAGTTCGGTACGATCGGTAACGATGACAAAAGTCCAGTTCCCCGGAACCTTACGCAGAACCTTTTGCGAGAAGAAAATCATGGATATAGATTTACCGGAGCCCTGCGTGTGCCAAAAAACACCCAACCGCCCTTGATTTTCTTTCATCTTCTGAAAAGCCAAAATAGCGTTCTCAACCCCAAGAAACTGATGGTTTTTCGCAACAATCTTCACGGGACCGCTCTTTTCTTCCTTGAAAACGACATAGTTCTCAATAATATCCAGCAACCGCTCCTTAGTGCAACAGGCCCTGATTATCGTCTCAAGAGAGACCTTAGCCTTTTCGCCTTCGCTGTTAATGCGTTTCCATTCGCTGAAGTGATCCCATTCAGCTGAAACCGTTCCTAAGCGGCTTTGACTGCCATTGGATAAAACAATTAACCCATTAAACCAAAACACCTGCGGTATAGTTGATTTATAATCCCGCAGGTTATCATCAAATGCCTTCTTCAAATTTCGATGCGATGCTTTGAGTTCAATAAACAAAAGCGGGATACCGTTAACAAACCCCATTAAATCAGCCCTGCGGGTATACATCTCTCCCGAAACCCAAAATTGAGACGCCAAAAAGAAATCATTGTTGGCCGGCGTCTCCCAGTCAATAATCTTGACCCGCTCCGAAATTTGCTCATGACGATCATTTAAATATGAGACAAGAATCCCGTTCTTCAAAAGGTCATAGACATCCCTGTTGGCCACGGTCATGCTCATCAAGCTTCTGTCTTGTGTAAGAATCTTGATCGCCTCATCGACGACGACAGAAGAAACATCGGGATTCAGTTTTATGAGTGCAAGTTTTAATTTCGACACAAGAACAACATCCGCCTTCGTATCCCGACCAAGAAAACTGACGCCCTTGTCATCGAATTCATAAAAGCAATTGGCAAAAGACCACCCAAGCCGCTCGAACACTTCGATAGCCGGGCGCTCTACCAATGATTCTTCTGAATATTTACCGTCTTTAGGCGCCATTCTCCTGCTCCCGTATTGCTATATCCATTTCTGAAACATCGATCTCGCCTGAGATCAACTTAGGAAGAAGAATATCTCTGGATATTCTCATTTTTTCATTCTTTTGAATTAACTTATTCAACAAATCCCTAAAACTGGAAACAATCTCAACAAATTTATTCAAAATGCTTGTTTCTGGTATAAGAAAATCAACATCGGTGATAACCCCTGCACTGGCACTTTTTCGTGTTGTCCCTGTGGAAGCACCGGATATATATCCTTGGTATCTGTCCGATAAAAGAAAGTAGAATAAATAGTAAGGATTAATTCCATTCTTTATTTTCAAGCGTATCAAATAGGAAGCAAAAACAGCGTTAATATCATCTCGCTCTACCATACCCACCTTGCCCGGATCCGCCATCCTGATAATCACAATGTCCCCTTTTGTTAGCCGATATCGCTCGAGATCTTCATCGAAAATCTTGCAATAAGGAACATTGCTCCAATCAATAAAGCTATTCTTATTGATATCCATTCCTCTCAAGAATTTAGGCCCTATTTCTTCATCTGACGTCGACGCGGTATAGCCATATTGGGTTTCAACAACAGTCGAGAGTTTAACAACCTTCCAGCCGCTGGGGATACTACCAATGGACGAATCAACACGTATAACTTTTTCATGCCCCGGGAATCGGAAATCTACAAACCACTCCCGATAAATCCTCTGGCACATTTCCTCAAGAATCTGAATCCGGCGGGTGTTGTTTTCAATGAGGTCATCATAGGCGGAAAGTGCTGAAGCCACTTTCAACTGGTTAGGTAAATCGTGCGCCTTAATTTCGATATTGTCTAAATGATTGCGGTTTAATGTGGGGACCCCTGCTCCAGCGTTATAACTCGCTAATGGTAAGGTCTTTAAAAAATAATAAACATACCGGGGAAAATTGCCCTTAAAATCCTTAACCCAAAGCGAAGTATTGTGCGGCCAATATTTTAATGTAATATATTGAACTGATCCTAAAGAACCGCTTCGCCCCGTAATCACTCCCGGTGCTTCTTTCTTGTATTCATTATGATAGCCAATAACAGAGGTTGACCCAATAACAGGAAACTCTCCCTCAACCATTTGTGATCTTGGTAAATCAAAGCCCCTTTGAAGGGTCACAAATTCCTTAAACTTAATCTGGTTCATCATTGGTTACCCATTTAATAGTTTCTGAATATTTTCAGCGATAGCACCTTCCAACTCTCTTGCTTCAGCGTTAAGCGCTTCTAATTCCTCATTCAATTCTTCCAATCGTTCCTTGAAATCAAATCCATCGTCACCATTGTCAACCACGCCAACATAGCGACCGGGATTTAAACTCCAGCCCTGTTCTTCAATGCCCTTTAAACCGGCGACTTTACACAATCCGGCGACATCTTGATATTTATCATTAGGGAAACTTTCCTTCATCAATTTCTCGCAACCATGCGCTGTCTCAACCTTCTCTCCCCGATACAGCCGAACGATATTGGCAAGAAACTCAATCTGCTCCGGTAAGAACTCACGATGCGCACGATCGATCTGACTAAAAATTTTGCGGGCATCGATAAATAAAACCTTGTCTTTACGATCACTTTTCTTTTTCGCCTTATCCAGAAACCAAAGCGTCACCGGCAAGGTAACCGTATAAAAAAAGTTCGAGCCAACAGCAATGATCACATCAACGGCTCGATCCTCTATTAATTTCTTGCGTAGCTCCAATTCGCTCGACCGGGCATCGCTGGCAGAATTGGCCATAACAAAACCTGCCCTGCCTTTGTCATTGAGCGCGCTATAGAACAATTGGATCCACAGATAGTTCCCATTATCAACAGACGGCATGCCGAAAGGATACCGTTTGCGATCGTTCTTGATGCGCTCTTTATCAATACGGTTCACGTTAAACGGAGGATTGGCCATTACAAAATCGAACTTGCCGACCATATTATGCAAGTCTTCATAATAGGAGTTACCTTGCAGGATGTCGCCGGAGAGCCCATGAACGGCTAAATTCATTTTGCAAAGATTCACGGTCTCTCGAGTTTTCTCCTGACCATACACGCTGATTTCATCGATTGCCCTTTTTTTATGCTCCGCCACAAATTCGGCGCTCTGTACGAACATACCGCCTGATCCGCACGCCGGATCGAAAATCTTTCCATGGAACGGCTCGATAACTGAAACGATCAGTTTAACCACAGATGTTGGCGTAAAGAACTCACCGCCCTGCTGTCCTTCTTTTTTCGCAAACTCACCCAGAAAGTATTCGTAGATTTTCCCGAAGGCATCGCCTTCAATATCGTCCGGAATGGACGACATGACCTTTAAAAGTTCCACAAGAAGACTGTTGTTAAAACGATTGTATGTTTTGGGAAGGACGCCTTTGAGGTCTTCGTTCTCACGTTCGATAGCCTTCATGGCCTCGTTGATTGCCTTGCCAATGTCGGCGCCTTCGGGGAGATTTAACAGGTAAGAAAACCTTGCCTCATCCGGCAGGAACATAACTCCGGCCGCCTGATAATCTGTCTTCCCAACCTTGCGGCGGCCGCTTGATTTCTCCGAGAGTATTTTCTCTTGTTTAGAAAATCTGTAATCCGCATATTTTAAGAAAATGAGGCCTAAAACCGGCGTGGAATATTCAGCGGATTTGAGATCCGAGTTCGCCCTTAATTCATCAGCGACACTCCACAGCCGCTTTTCAAGTTCTGCGATATGATTTTGTGCCATACCAACTCCCTGATCATTTTTGGTTAGATTTCTTTTCTCTCAATATCGCCTGATCTATCAGCTCCCGAATAATCGCAACAATTGATCCATTCTTCTTTTGCTTCTGCAGATCAAGCACCTTTTCCTTGAGAAAGAAATACTGCTCATCTGTAAGTTCTATAGTAGTTTTTCTCATAGCTAACCTGCCTTGTCTGTTACTGAGTCGCATTAAAGTATATAGCCCTATAATTAAGGCATTATAGCAAAATATATCCTATTAATAAACAAAAAACCTTCGCCCAGTCATGATCAACTGAACGAAGGTTTTTCTTTTTTAAAGTCCGGGATTTATTCCTTCAAACTCGGGACTTGATCTCCAAATTGTTAAATATATTTATACCAAAAATTTAGCAAAAATCAATAATTTTCAGCAACTTTGAAAGTACGAATTAACCAGTTCCGCCACAATCTTATGTTTCCCGCCGACATGCCAGTCGATATTTCGCTCCGGATCGAACTTAGACTTGTAATCATAAATCGTGAACACCAAGCCGTTGATCCTACCCACCCACTCTGCCTTGATTTTACCATCTGGCGAATTACCGAACTGCGGCCGACCGAACACCCGTACAATTTCCTCGTACCGTGTGCCTTCCGGTAAATACCCCTGACAACCGGTGCCGTCATGCGACACGCCGCCCATCTCGACCTTCAAATCCAGTTCAACTTTGACGTTCATTCTGCACCTTCCTTTTACCCCAGCCAGACTTCCATCTGGCAACAGCACCGGACACAAGCGCATCAATCTCTTGCTGAGTAATCCCGTCAGCAGTCACATGCATAAGTTCCTCTTTATTAAGCACCCGAAAATTTTTGATACCCCGCTCCTTCGCCTGCAACATCAGAGCGTTCCGGGTCTGTTTGACTTCTGGCTGAACCTTAACGACCTTTTGCTTCTTAGCTTTCTTCGCCATTGAAATATCCTCCTTTTACAAAACCGATTCCTGTAATTTACCAGTCACGACATCCAGCATCTGAAAGTGCGTGACACCACCTTCCTTCCACTGCTGTTCGATCGTGATTGACCACTTGCCCAGCGGCATGACCCGCTCGATCTCTCGCAACCGCAACTTGACGGCCAGAAGATGATCACGCATGCGCCCGGACGTAGGGATATTCTCGACATACGTTTCCTCGCCTCCGTTACGGACGCTGATATACCGGCTTTTTTTAGCCGTCATGTTCTCTCGTACCATAAAAATCCTCCTCCCCGGGTCGGTGTCCCAGAGCGTAAAATTGTCCGTAGAATTTATACTAAATATTTTCAAATCATTTAAAAATCATGCCGAATTATTTATCTCATCAAATAGCATTTATACAAATTCCACACTTCCG